>Ga0209340_1000663_pt1 | contig 33293 bp, 35 predicted proteins | sample EPASupsiteSAE323_FD_187266 | JGI IMG/M metagenome (GOLD analysis project Ga0209340, IMG submission 187266) | Bioremediated contaminated groundwater from EPA Superfund site, New Mexico - Sample SAE3-23 (SPAdes) (version 2) | ecosystem: Environmental > Aquatic > Deep subsurface > Groundwater >... | reverse complement strand
GGGATCGGCAATTGTCGTTTTCAAAGCGGAAGACGCCAATTTGGAGAGCCTGAAAATACAAACCAATTTCGGGAAAACGTTTATCGCTCAGCCATTTGTAAAAGAGGGGTATTATGCTTCGTTGGTTGCCTGGCCGGCGCAGGAACAAGGCTTTAGCGCGACGGTTGTCGTCCGTGACCGTGCCGGGAATGAATCCCGCAGCGCAATACCGTTTCGGTTGAAAGATCATGTGTATAAAGTATCGAATATAGAACTCAGCGACCAGTTTTTAGACGGAAAAATTGCGGAGCTTGCAAATGTTTACGAGCAGACTGCCGGAGTGGATGACCGTTTGCAGCAATTTAGTATCATTAATGAAAAAGTTCGCAGTGACAACGAAGAGATTATCCACCAAGTCACCTCGAAAGTTTCGAATGCGATGATAAGCGATTTCAACCCGCATCCGTTTTATCCGTTAGTTAACGGACAAAAGGTAGCCGATTTTGCCGATCACCGTATTTACAGCTACAAAGGAAAAGAAAATCTTTCCAATGCGTATCATATGGGACTTGATTTGGCGAGCATCCATATGGGGAGCATCGTTTCATCAAACGACGGGAAAGTAGTCTTTGCTCAGAACAACGGTATTTACGGAAATTTGCCGATTATTGACCACGGTTTCGGGCTCTATTCCCTTTACGGGCACTGTTCAGAAGTGAATGTTCAAGAGGGGGATACGGTGACTGCCGGACAGCAGATCGCTAAAACCGGGTTAAGCGGTTATGCGATGGGAGATCACCTCCATTTCGGTATCTTGGTGCAAGGGATCGAAGTGCGTCCCGAAGAGTGGATGGACAGTAAATGGATAGTCGATAATATTTCCAGTGTTATTGATAACGCCAAGGCTATTATTAACCAACACTGAAATTCGGTATAATTTCAGGATAATGTAGAAGAGCGAGGGAAGCACTCATATGATGCAGACAACGATTGGAAAAAGTGTTGAACTCGTAGGTATCGGTTTGCACCGGGGCTCCCCTGTAAAATTGCGCCTTGAACCCTTGGGGGTCAACAGCGGTATTGTTTTTTACCGCAGCGACGCGGGGGTATCGATCCCATTGATTCCCGCCAACGTCGTTGATACGAAGATGGCGACCGTCATCGGACGTGAGGGAGTTACCATTTCGACGATCGAGCATATGCTCTCGGCGATTTATGCGTACGGTATCGATAACCTCCGGGTGATCGTGGATGCGGATGAGATTCCCGTAATGGACGGTTCTTCTATGAGTTTTTGTATGCTTCTCGAAGAAGCGGGAGTCGTTGCTCAGGATACACCGAAAAAAATTATGCGGATCAAAAAAGAGGTGATTGTCCAAGAGGGGGATAAATACGTAAAATTGATCCCCTCCAACGGCATGAATTACGATTTTACGATTAAATTTTCGCATCCGGTTATCGATAAACAGAGTTACGTACTCGCATTTACGAAAGAGAATTACAAAAAAGAGATTGCGCGCGCGCGAACATTCGGGTTTGTCCATGAAGTACAATACCTTCGATCCAAAGGACTCGCATTGGGCGGAAGTTTGGAAAATGCGGTCGTATTGGATGATAAAAAAGTCCTCAATCCTGAAGGACTCCGGTTCGGTGATGAGTTTGTCCGTCATAAGATCCTCGATGCAATCGGCGATATGTCGTTGATCGGAATGAATTTTATAGGTAATTACGAAGCGTATGCCGGCAGTCACGACCTCAATCATAAATTGACCCTTGCATTGCTGAAAGATCCGGCGAATTACGAAATCGTCGAACTTGCCAGTGCGGAATCGAAAGAGTTGGCAAAAGCGTATGCATGACGCACTCGTCATTGCACTGAGTTCTCCCATCCTTATTGGCATCTACAAGGATGGCGTTTTGGTCGAAGAGATTAGAGAGGACGGAATGAGTTCGGATGTTCTGGCGGAGATTTTCGAGTCATTGCTGAAACGTTATACGTTTAGAACGTTTATATACGCCAAAGGTCCCGGAAGTTTTATGGGGATCAAAGTTACTTACTTGTTCCTCAAAACGTTAAGCATTACGTTAAAAATCCCCCTTTTGGCAACAGATGCTTTCTTTTTTAACCAAAATAGCCCCATCAAAGCAGTTGGAAAGCTCTATTTTGTTAAAAATAGGACAACAATTGAGCTGGAACCGATCGAATCACCCGAGTTGATCGTTTTTAGTCTTCCCGAAAATATCGATTTAAAAAAATTTGATTCGGACACTCTCCCTTATTATGGGATAGATGCCGTAGGATAAGGAAATTATTTGTTCGTTAGTGTACCCGCAACGAGTGCTAATTTAGGACCCGGATTTGATTCATTGGGACTTGCCGTTGATCTTCGTAACCAGGTAGAATTGGTTCCGTCACGATTTTTTGCCGTTTCCATTAAAGGAGAGGGGGAAAACAATCCCCGCCTCAAAGGGAACAATCTGTTCGTCAGTATCTTCAACGAACATTATCGCCGCCTCACCCAAAAACGGCAAAATTTCAAATTTACGTTTTACAACCAAATACCGATGTCTCGCGGGCTCGGAAGCTCATCCGCCGTCATCGTCAGTGCCATCAGCTGTGCTCATGAAGCGGCAGGGGTCAAAGTCTCGAAACGCCGTATCCTCAATCATGCTTTGGTTTATGAGTCTCATCCCGATAATATCACTCCGGCGGTCATGGGGGGATTTAATGCGGCAATGGTAGAGAAACAAAAGGTCTTTTCACAGCAAAAACACCTTCCCGATTATCTCAAAGCGGTCGTCGTTATCCCGAATAAGCCGATTTCGACGGCTAAATCACGTACAACCCTCCCAAAGTCGTACAGCAAAGAGAATGCGGTATTCAACCTTTCCCACACTGCGGTAACGGTTGGGGCATTTTTTAACGAAGACTGGGAGATGCTCCGTTTGGCTACCCAAGACCGGTTCCATCAAAAAGTACGGATGAAAATGTTGCCGGAACTGTTTGCCGTCCAAAAAATGGCATATGAGAACGGTGCTTTAATGTCTACTCTCTCAGGGAGCGGATCGACTTTTTTCAATATGGTGTATGACCAGGATGCCAAAATGTTGGCCGATAAATTTAAAGCGGAATTTAGTGATTTCGAGATTAAAATTTTAGGCTTTGACAATGACGGTTTGGTTGTCGAACGATAACTAAGAAAGTATTGGATATAATGGCGCAAAAGTTACATCAGCCTATACGCATGTGCGTGGTTTGTCGCGAGCGCTTTGCGCAAGTCGGACTTTTGCGACTTCAATGCCGAAACGGGAAGTTAGAGCCCTACGGCAAGGAAGGAAGAAGTTTTTATATGTGCCGATCTTGTATCGACCATAAGAAAACTCCGGGGCAGTTGTCCCGTCAATGCAAGAGCGGTGCGACGGTAGAGCTAATGAATCGGTTAAAGGAGATCATCGTTAATGATGGATAAAGTTAGAGTTCATGAAATAGCCAAAGAGCTTGGTATTAATTCAAAAGAGGTAGTGGACAAAGCGGCTGCAATGGGGCTTAATGTGAAAACTGCCTCGAGTTCGGTTTCGATCGAAGAAGCCGAGCAAATCATGAACTATATCATGAGCGGAGCATCTACGGAAACCGCAGCGCCTAAGCCTACCCCTAAAGCTGCCCCGGCTGAAGAAACTCCGGCCGTTACCGTTCCTCCTAAAACAGAGCATGCACCTGTAGCGGCAGCGGTTTCCGAAGTCAAAGATGAACCGTCGGAAGAAGCACCTGCAGATATTGAAGCACCGAAGCGTTCCGGATTGAAGATTGTCAAGAAAAAACGTCCTCAAGAAGAGGAGTTTGTTGCTCCGGTACGCCAAGAGAGCGTTGCTGTGTCGAGCTACGGAAAATTGAGCGAACAGGCTCAACGCGAATTGGAAGCGAAAAAAGCGAAAAAAGCGCAAAGCAGTAATGCTCCGGTTCAGAAAAAAGAGCAAGGGGTTCGCCTTGATATTTTCGGCGGCGGAATTTCCGATATCTCAATGGACTATGAAGAAGATCAGGTTGTACTGATGGACTTCAACGATTTGGGTGCCAAAGTAGAGCCTGAAGAAGAACAAAAGCCGAAAGAGAAAAAACCGATCGGTCGCAATGCGGGCAAAAAACAGGGAGCTAACCGCAATAAACCGCGTCAGGTTTCCCGTGAAGCGCGTAAAAAATATACCCGTGACGCGAAAGAAGACGAAGTTATCACTCACGTCGAAATTCCTGAAGATATCCGTGTGTATGAATTTGCCGATAAAGTACGCCAACCGCTCTCTGAAGTCATCAAAATTCTTTTCAATCTCGGAATGATGGTTACCAAAAATGATTTCCTCGGAAAAGACGAAATCGAAATTTTGGCAAGTGAATTCGGTGTCGAAGTAACGACGATCGATCCGAAAGACGCATTCAACTACGAAGATTCATACGAAGAAGACAGCGAAGACAGTGCGGACCTTGAAGAACGGCCTCCGGTTATCACTATCATGGGGCACGTTGACCACGGTAAAACGTCTCTCCTTGATGCGATCCGCAATGCAAAAGTCGCTCACGGCGAAGCGGGGGGAATTACCCAGCATATCGGTGCGTATTCGGTAGAGCAGCACGGAAAACTGATTACATTCCTCGATACTCCGGGGCATGAAGCGTTTAGCTCGATGCGTGCACGCGGTGCACAGCTCACCGACATTATCGTTATCGTTGTCGCGGCGGATGACGGGGTTAAACCTCAAACGCGCGAATCGGTCAAACATGCTCAAGAAGCAAAAGTTCCGGTTATCGTTGCGATCAACAAAATGGACAAACCGGGTGCTAATCCGGATATGGTAAAAGCTCAGATGGCGGAACTCGGTCTCAATCCTGTCGATTGGGGCGGGGATGTCGAGTTTGTCGGCGTATCGGCAAAAGCGATGACCGGGATCGATGAATTGTTAGAAGCGATCTTGCTCCAAGCAGAGATTATGGAGCTTAAAGCGAACCCTAACAACATGGCAAAAGCGGTTGTAGTTGAGTCAACGTTGGAAAAAGGGCGCGGACCGGTTGCTACCGTCATCGTCCAAAACGGTACGTTGAAAATCGGTGACAACATCGTGTGCGGAAGCGCATACGGACGTGTAAGAGCGTTGATTAACGATCGTAAAGCACAGCTTCAAAAAATCGGACCGAGTGAGACAGCGGTCGTTGTCGGTCTTAGCGATGTACCGCCATCAGGTGAAATTCTGATGGTTATGGAAAGCGATAAAGAAGCACGCGAATTTGCCCAAAAACGGTATGAGTACGATCGTCACCGCGAACTTTCACACAGTACGAAAACAACACTCGATGAGCTCAGCTCATTGATCGCAGAGGGGCGTTTGAAAGCTCTTAAAGTGGTTCTTAAAACGGACGTTCACGGTTCTCTTGAAGCGATCCGTTCCGCTCTTGCAGAACTTCGTAACGAAGAGGTTAAAGTTGAAGTGATCTCCAGCGGCGTCGGCGGTATTACCGAGAATGACGTTGCGTTGGTGAATAACAGCGAAAACTGTATGTTGGTCGGATTTAACGTACGCCCGACGGGGAACGTCAATGCCATGGCAAAACAGATGGGGATCAAAATCAATACCTATTCGATCATTTACCAATTGATCGACGATGTTACGGCGATGTTGACCGGTATGATGGCTCCTCAATTCCGTGAAGAGAACACAGGACAAGCCGAAGTACGTGACACGTTCCCGATGCCAAAAGGCGGCGGGACAATCGCAGGATGTGTGGTTGTTGACGGTAAACTCGTACGCGGCGGAATGGTTCGCGTTATCCGTGAGGGTGTCGTTATCCATGAGGGTGACCTTACTTCGCTTCGCCGTTTCAAAGACGATGTCAAAGAGGTTACCAAAGGGTTTGATTGTGGGGTTGTCCTTAACGGATACACCGATGTCAAAGTGGGTGACGTTATCGAAACCTTTACTAAAATCGAGAAAAAAGTATCCCTGTGACACCGGCACAAATCAAAGTCAAACGGACGGAGTCGATTCTCAAAGAGTTGATTCCAGAAGCTATTTCTCAGTTGTCGGATGCGCGTGTGCGTGAAGTGGACGTCATCGATGTCCATTGCTCCCGCGGACGAAGCGATGCGAAAGTCTATCTTGACCCGCATGATTATACGCCGCAAGAGCAGGCGGCATTTCTAAAGCTGCTTGAAAAAGCGCGCCCGATCATTGAAGAGCACTGCATGAAAGATCAGGGGTGGTTTCGCAGCCCCCGTATGACCTTCGTATTTGACGATACCCTCAAACGAAGTCAAAATATTGAGGCGTTATTCGCCCAAATCGCCAAGGAGAAGAAAGATGAGTCTTGAGAGCGATATCAAAAAAATGGTCGAATCGATCGGCCTCTCTTTATACGATACGGCTGTTTTCAATGAAAACGAGAATACGATTTTTCGTGTGAGTGTAACCGCACCGGGCGGAGTGAGTCTGGATCAGTGCGTCGAAGCGACCCATCTTATCTCTCCGTTACTCGACGTTACCCCTCCCATCGGCGGCGAATACCGTTTGGAAGTAAGCTCCCCGGGGATCGAACGCAAACTCAAAACACTCGATCATTTTGCCCAATCGGTCGGTGAAAAAGTCGTTTTTTCGACCGTGAACAAAGAAAAATTCGACGGTGAAGTGGTGTCGGTCGAAAACGAAGAGATTACGATAAAAACCAAAGAGGGAGAGACGCACACCGTCCCTTTCCGCTCTATCAGCAAGGCTAAAACCTACTTCGAGTGGTAATGGATACCACCGCTGCCATTCATGCTATGACCCGCGCTTTAAATGCGGCGTGGGAATATCAACTTCTCACTTTTCCCAATCCCGCCGTCGGTGCCGTATGTCTTAGTGACAACGGTACTCTCATCTCCGTAGGCGCTCATAAGCGCGCCGGGGGGCCGCATGCGGAAGTGTACGCTCTGCGCGATGCCTATACCCTTCTATCCGGCGATACGTCGATAGAGGGATGCGATGATTCTCACCGCATACACGATTATCTTCGTACCCACCACAACGGATTGTTCCATAGTATTTCGATGGCGGTAACGCTGGAGCCGTGTTCCCACAGCGGCAAAACCCCCTCATGTGCGCTGTTGATCCGAGATCTAGGAATCAAGAGAGTCTATATCAGCGTTAAAGACCCAAATCCCGCCGCTGCTGGCGGAGCTTCACTCTTAAGCGACGCCGGTGTCGAATGTATTTTCGGGGTACTGGAAGATGAGGGGATGAAACTCCTTGAACCGTTTATCCGGTGGCAGAAGAGCCCTTTTGTCTTTTTCAAATGGGCACAGCGTCTAGACGGCACCATCGATAACGGAGCGATCAGCTCGCAAAGTTCTAGGGAACATATGCACGCACTGCGTGATCGGTGCGATTTGATTGTCATCGGCGGCAATACGGTGCGTATGGATCGCCCGACGCTGGATGCAAGGCTGGTCGGCGGAAAAGCGCCGGATGTATTGATCTATTCGCAGATGGGTGAATTTGATCAGAGCATCCCTTTGTTTAGTGTACCGGATAGAAAAGTATATGTTGAGTCGTCATTGGAGCGTCTCAAGGAGTATTCGCTGGTCATGATCGAAGGGGGAGCTTCAATGTTCCAAGCAAGCAAAGAGGTGTGCGATTGGTATCTGTGTTACCTTGCACCTAAATTGGGAGGCGGATTACAGAATATGGGATCGATACAAGAGGATTTTGAGGTTCTAAGCGCTAAAATCACCGATAACATACTTCTTTGGATGAAGAAAAAATAGGAATGATTATGACCAAACAAGAAAAAATCGTATCGATGTTTAACGACATTGCCCCGACGTATGATCGGGCAAATCGTGTACTCAGCATGGGAGTCGATACTTTTTGGCGCCGTAAAGCGTGTGATTTGGCATTCGGATATTGCCCTTCTGAGAAAATCGATTCGATCGTGGACGTAGCATGCGGGACGGGAGACATGATGGGATACTGGAGACGTCAGGCCGAAAAGAACGGGGTTCATGTCTCAAACATCGAGGGGGTTGATCCTTCCGAGGGGATGGTCGGTGTCGGACGGGAGAAATTTCCGCAGATGTCGTTTTATATCGCTCCGGCGACCGAGCTTCCAAAGCCCGATACGACGGCTGATATCATCAGTATTTCCTATGGAATCCGCAACGTCGTTGAACGTCAAGCGGGATTACGCGAATTTAACCGTGTTCTCAAACCGGGAGGATTGGTCGTCATTTTGGAATTTATGAAAAATGAAAATCCCTCTATGCTCGGAAAAGTGCGTGACTGGTACATGAACAATGTTCTCCCCCGCATCGGCGGATTGATTTCGAACAATTACGAGGCATACCGTTATCTTCCCGATTCGATCGAAGGATTCCTAACCGTTACCAAGATGAAACAGGAACTCGAAGAAGCGGGGTTTGAGATGCTCTACAGCAAAAGTTTCTCGATGGATATTTCGACCTTGATGATTGCCCGCAAAAAGTAATACCATGGCCTCCACACTCAGTGTCTCCTCTTTAAACGAGCAGATCAAGACGCTATTAGAGACCTCTTTCGAATACGTCAGTGTCGAGGGGGAACTCTCCCGCGTGACCAAACACGGCAGCGGTCATATCTATTTCACCCTTAAAGACAACGAATCCTCAATCAAATGCGTCATGTTCAAAGGGAATGCCGCCCGCTTGAAGTTCTCTCTCGAAGAGGGGGCTCATATCATTTTGCACGGGGCGCTTTCACTCTACAAGCCGCGCGGTGAGTATCAGATCAACGCGTTCAGTGCCGAGCCTTACGGTGCGGGTGCATTGGCGGTGGCGTTCGAGCAGCTGAAACTAAAACTGGAAGCCAAAGGATACTTTGACCCTTCCCGAAAAAAAGCATTTCCTAAATTTCCCCAAACAATCGTACTGGTCACCTCCGCAACGGGTGCCGCACTGCAGGATATGCAGCGGGTCGCAACGCAGCGATGGCCGCTGACCAAGCTTATCGTACTGGATGTATTGGTTCAGGGGCCAAGCGCTTCAGGACAAATAGCCGACGCATTGCGCTATGCCGATACGCTGCGCGCCGATGCCGTAGTTGTCGGACGGGGCGGCGGAAGTATCGAGGATTTATGGCCGTTTAACGAAGAGATCGTCGCGGATGCGTTGTTTTCAATGAAAACTCCGACGATATCGGCGGTAGGACATGAGATCGACTGGGTGATCAGCGACTATGTATGCGATATGCGCGCTCCGACACCGAGTGCGGCGATGCAGATGCTTCTCCCCGACCAAAACGAGCTGTTCCAAAGTATCGATGAGATCCGTTACAGCGCATACGGGATGGTCGCACAGCGGCTGGAGCGTAAACGGGAACAACTTCTATCGATGCAGGAAGCGTTTAAACGCCACGGGGTGGAACACCGCTTGGAAGTTCAGCAGGAGCTGATCAAAGAGCTAAAAGAGAGGCTGAATCGGCAAATGTCTCAGCGCTTAGATCAAAGCCGCCGTGAGCTCGCCCCTTTGAGCGAACAGCTAAGCCAGAGTATCGAATCGATACTGCGGCAAAAGCAGTTTATGATCAATCAGATTATGGATGGGTTTAACGCTAATCATCCCCGCAACAAAAATAAAAGCGGATTCGCTCAAATCGCCCGTGAGGGGAAAGTGATCGATTTGGATGAGTTGAAGGTCGGGGATCGGTTTGAAGCGATGAACGACCGCCGGGTCGTTCGATCGGAAGCGGTAGAAATTATTTCAATGTAACGGGCGGAAAATAGAGGTGAGCCAGTGTGGCTCCCTCTGCCGCAAAGCGCTTGAAGAACCGGTCCATAGGATCTTCTTTGTTCCAGGCAGGATCTTTGACTTTGCTGAGTTCTTCTACCCGTTTTTTGGCATCGTATTCGACGCCGATACTATCGACCAGTCCCACTTTTTTAGCTTGTATAGCGGTAAAAATATGGGCATCGGCGTATTCTCCGCTTCGCAGCGGATCCAGTTTTCGTGCACGTGCGACATCCACGACGAACATAGAATAGGTTCCGTCGATCACTTTATTGAGTTCCGCACGCTCAGCCGCACTCCATTTTCTATCAAACGTCCCTACCTGTTTGTAGGCACCCGCATGAACGACTTGGGTTTTGACCCCCACTTTTTCCATCAGTCCCGAGATATCGGCGCCCTCCATGATGACACCGATGGATCCGATCATACTGCCGGGATTGGCAATGATCTCATTTCCCCAGATACCTGAATAATAGCCGCCGCTGGCCATTATTCCCGCCGCATAGACGACCGTCGGTTTTGTCTCGCTGAGACGCTTGATCGCGTACGCGATTTCTACCGATGGGGCAACCGCACCTCCGGGAGAATCGATACTGAAGAGTACCCCTTTGATGCCGTCATTTTCACGTGCTTCATCAATCTGTGCGACGATTGGAGCCGCATCCAAAATAGGGCCGCTCAGGGCTATTTTTTGGAGATTATGGGGAGTGATTCCATTTTCGCTCGAGGGAAATATAAGCCACAGTACAATGAGAACCAGTACCGTCGCTTTGAAATGTTCTTGAATAAATTTCAGCCCGTTTGCCAGACACGAACCGATCTTTTTGACAAATTCAATCATTTAACTCTCTCCCCTTCGATATAGATCGATTCGATGATGCCCTTCTGGTTGATCAGATGGAGCGGCAGTTGCCCGTTAATGGGATAATTGACCCTCATAACGAGGATATCCGCATCGTAACCTGACATGATTTTACCACAATTGAGTTTCAATGCCGCAGCCGCTAGGGATGTGACTCCTCTCCAGAGTTTTTGAGAAAGGGAAAGAAGATCATCGTGAGGGTGCATAAAGAGGGAAATTTTCATCTCTTCGAACAGATCGAGGGTATAGTTTGAACTGAGCCCGTCGGTTCCGCAGAGCAAGGGGATATTTTTATCTTCGAGAGGTTTAAGATCGAGTACTCCGTTTCCGAGCAGGCGGTTGGAGATGGGGCAGTGGATAATACTGTGTCCGTCTTGGGAAATCACTGAGAGCTCATCATGGGATGCTTGAACCGCATGGGTAAAGAGGGTAGGAATTTCTTTAAAATAACTCAAAAACTCTTCTGCCGTATTGGCGGCTCGGGTCTGTTTTAAAAAGTTTTCAAAGAAAGGGCGGAACGGTCCGCTATCGGTATCGAGCCATTCCCGCTCAGCCGGACTCTCCATAAAATGTGCCGTTACGCGCAGATCCTTTTCTTTTGCGTGTTTGAGCGCTTTTTGAATCAGAACCCGGTGGACGGAGTAGGGGGAGTGGATCGCGATCGAAGGGTAAAATCCACTGCGTTTCAGCTCTTGAGAAGCAAAAAGGCGCTCTTGAAAATTGGCGTACAGCGCATCGGCCATGGCGGGATCGGATCCGATGAGTTCGTTGAAATAGACCACTTTTTGAGGGGCTTTGAAGCACGGATCCAAATCAAATCCGTACGAACTGACCGCTCCGAATGCCGTAATACCGTTGGAAAGCATCATTTCAACGGCACGTGTCGTGCATTCATCGTCACATTCATTGATTAATTCATCGCGTGAGGCGATAACACTGGAGAGCCACGGCATAAATTCACCGTAGGTTAAAGTGGTACGGTTGGCACTGAACTCTAGATGAACATGTGCGTTCACAAGTCCCGGGAGGATTACGGAGCCTTCGCTTAGTTCGACGCATTGTGCGCCGTAGCGGGAACGAAGTTCATCGTTCGGGGAGACTTCGATAATGGTTTTGTCAAAAACGATACCGTGATCGCGTAAAATAGTTCCGTCGGTAAAAATAGCGTCAGCCAATAGGATTTTCATACTGTATAGTTCCAAAAGTATCAGAGTTTGATGAGCGTTAGAATTGTATCATAGGGAGTATAACCATTTCTCTTTTCGGTAATCGAATCGAATTTTTTAATATTGCTGAAGAAAGAGGTAGAAAAACAGTTCAAATAAAACCTATTAAAGAGTATTGCGTTATAATATTTTGATATGTGTGAGAAGAAAGGTAAAGATTGAAAATACTTGTTGTCGATGACTCTAAACTAGCACGTTTGTTTCTTATTAAAACACTGAAAGAATTAGAACCGACTGCTGAGATTTTAGAAGCGGAAAACGGTCTCATTGCAGTTGAATTATTTAAAGCGGAAAAGCCGAGTGCCGTTTTCTTGGATTTGACGATGCCGGTAATGGACGGTTATGAAGCGTTGAAAGAGATCATTAAAATTGATCCGAACGCACAGGTTGTAATCGTATCGGCGGACATTCAGGCACAGGCACAATCTACAGTTTTGGAGTCGGGTGCAAAAATGATGATTCCAAAACCGATTAACAGCGAAAAGATGTTGTCTATACTGCAACAGCTTTCCATATAAAGAGTAAATAATGCAGCAAAACGGGTTTACAGACGATCATCTCGATATGCTCCGAGAGCTGATGAATATCGCTATGGGGAATGCGACGGCGAGTATCGCCGATTTATTGGAAGCATTCGGCAAAATGCATATTCCTCAGATTCTGATCAGCGATATGGAAGGGTTGGCCAGTTATATTCAACAAACAATATCCGACGATCAGCGCAATTATGTGACGAAACAGTTGTTCGGAGGGATGTTCAGCGGAGAGTTTCTATTTGTGATTTCGGAAGAGTCCGCATTGCATCTTGGACACCATCTTTATGACGTCGACAACCCGTCTGATGGGGACATACTGGATGCGGTAATTGAACTGACCAATATCCTCAGTGCGACGATAATTAGCCGTTTGACGGAAGAGCTGAATACGAAAGTACAGTTTTTTGTCCCTTCGACGGAGCTGATTAACGGCAATGCTCTGATCAGCCAGGAAGATATTATGAATTATCACCGAATCATTATTATCAGTACGCAGATGGAATTTGAACATCAAAATATTAACGGACATATTTTCATCCTCACGAAAGACGGGATGATCGAAAGTTTAAAAGCTCTAATTGATCGCAAACTCGAAGAGCTGTACGCCTAATGGTTACGATCCCTTATCCTAACGTTCTCCTTGATGCCCTTGAAATCGGTGTTATGATCATTGATGAGAATTTTGAAGTCCGTTACTGGAATCAATGGCTGGAGATCAATACATCGCATTCGGCATCGGAAATGATCGGTAAAAACCTGCGCGATTTTTATCCGCAGATCGACTACAAGGTACTTGCGAGAAAAATACGGACAACGTTACGATTAGAGTCCCCGACTTTTTACGACGCATCGGTACAAAACCGTTTTATCGAAATACCCCGGACGAAAATTACGACCTCCCTGTTAATGAATATGCAGCTACAGGTGACGATCTCTCCGTATATCGTAGAAGACGGGATGGTGATGGTATCGATTTACGATATCAGCGATTTGCATGAGCTGAAGCTAACCCTCCAATCCCAAATGAAAAAAATCTCTGAACTCAACAGCGAACTGCATAGAGATAAAATGATTATCGATGCCAATCTTTTGATTGTCAAAATGGATGAAGAGTGTAAAATCATTGAAGCGACGACAGCATTTTTGGATTTTTTCGGTTATCAGCCGGAAAGTGTAGTCGGAAACTACCTGCCTCGGATATTCGGAGAGGTTTCGGTTGATTTCGATACGATTCAGATTTGCGATGCGATCGCGCGCCATCAGAAATCTTCAGGCGAAGTCAAAGCGGTCCTGGCTTCGGGTGAAGAAGTGTGGTTCGACACCGTTGTAACCCCTTTGAATGATGATGAGAGTGATACATTGTCTTATACCGTCATTTTTCACGATATCAGCGATAAAAAAAGGATAGAACTCCTCTCTATAACCGATCCGTTGACAAAACTGTTTAATCGCCATAAATTTAATGAAGTGTTTGAAAATATGGTTCTTCGGCGCCACTGGGATGAGCATCGGACCTTCGGTCTTATTATTGCCGATGTCGACCATTTTAAACGGGTAAACGACACATTCGGACATCAAAGCGGGGACAGAGTTTTGATTGAAGTTGCGCATATCTTTTCACAGACGATACGGACGGGAGATATTTTGGCACGCTGGGGCGGGGAAGAATTCGTATGTCTTTTGCCGGATGTCGATCGGGAAAAAGCGCTTTATGTCGCTGAAAAACTCCGGTTGGCGGTAGAGCAGCTCCATTTTCCTGATGTGGGAACGATTACCTCTTCCTTCGGCGTGACGATTTTTGCTTCGGGAGATACACAGGAGAGTATGATGCACAGAGCGGATTTATCGCTGTATAAAGCGAAAGAAAACGGACGAAACCGAGTTGAATATCTTTAAGCAATCGTGAAATTTAGTTCCTTATAATATAGAACCCCTTATAATCTATACCTTAAAACAGAAATCAAGGTTTATCAATGAAAATAGTCGTTATCCAAGGGCCGAATCTCAACATGCTAGGGGTTCGGGAACAGCAAGTATACGGACCGATGCGTTTAGAACAAATCCATGCGCAGATGAAAGAGTTTGCAGCACAAAACGGTGTTGATATCGAGTTTTACCAAAGTAATCTGGAAGGTGAAATCGTAGACCGCATCCAGGAGTGCTACGGCGATGCGGACGGTATTATCATCAATCCGGCGGCGTATACTCATACTTCCATCGCCATTCGCGATGCAATCAGTGCCGTCAGTCTTCCGACGATCGAAGTTCATATCAGCAATATTTATCGCCGTGAAGAGTTCCGTCAAAAAAGCATGACGGCTCCGGTATGTACGTCGTCGATCATCGGTTTCGGTCCTTTCGGATACCATTTGGCAATGATGGGGATGCTGCAGATTCTCAGCGAAATCAATGCAATGCGTCAAGCCCAGCAAGGTACTGTTGAAGAGTAAGCGATGCCTTTACGCCGTGTTCTCGATGAGAAACACTCTATTTCAATCGACCGTTATTTCCCCAAAACGCTCGAGGGGGGAGGCGGTTATCGTTACCGCGTCCTTTTAGGGGTAGGGGGAAATATCGGGGATGTCAAACGGCGGATGAACCATTTGTGGTTTTATATTCGTCGATTGAGTCTTATGAAGATTGTCCGAAGCGGCGTAATTCTCCGTAATCCCCCTTTCGGATATACGGAGCAACACGATTTTGAGAATACCGTTATCGAAATCGCGACATCACTGGAACCCAGAGCACTGTTACGGCTGATTTGGCGGATAGAAAAACGTTTTGGGCGGCGTCGCAGTTTTGCGAATGCGCCGAGGACGTTAGACTTGGATATACTATTCTTTGAGAAACGATCCATTCGGAGCAAAGAGTTGACAATTCCCCATCCTCATTGGAATGAGCGGATCAGTGTGACGATTCCGCTAGGAAGCTTGGCTCATAAGAGCACACGGAGACACTATGAAAATTTTGACATTTAGCGGTGCCACTCCTGCCGAAGCGCTAAAAAAAGCGCAGTTGGAGGTAGGCGAAGAAGCGATGTTGATCGAAACACGTGAAGTACAAAAGAAATCACTCGGGAAAAGTGCTTTGTACGAGATCGTTGTCGGCGTTGAAGAGAATGCCGCTCCTGCTCCTAAATCAAAGGCTCCGAGTGATGAGCCGTTTATGAAGCAGCGTCCGTTGGCACAAAAAAGCAGCGATGTCCTTTATAATATTTCCGCCGCCGCAAAACAGATATCCAAAATTGCCGAAGTGACGGAAGAAGAACGCCCCTCCCGCCAGGCTCCCGTTAGAGAGAGTGAAGATCTAAAACGGATTAAAGAGGAGATAGAAAAACTCGGCGATAAAGTCAAACTGATCCAAAATATGTTTTGGTCGGAAAAAACACCCAAAACAACTGCGGCTATCCCCCCTGAATTTGCCGAGATTTACCGTCTTGCTCGTGAGAGCGGGATGGATCAGGAACATCTCGATGAGATCATGCACCTCACACTGGAGCATATGCCCTCAAAAATGAGAGAGAGTTCCGAGACCGTCAAGCGCTATTTTCAAGTGTTGATGCGCAAAATGATCCCCGTGCGTCTAGAGAGTGCTCCACGACCGGGGAGCAAAAAAGTGATCATGCTCGTAGGCCCTACCGGAGTCGGAAAAACAACATCGATTGCCAAACTTGCGGCACGCTTTTCGTATCTCTTGGAGAAAAAATATAAAGTAGGCCTTGTAGTTTTGGATACCTACCGTATCGGAGCGGTAGAACAGCTGATGCAATATGCCCGTATGATGAAACTCGGGATTGAGACGGTCGTGGATCCGCCGGAATTTTCGAGCGCTTTGAACGCATTGCGTTACAGCGATTATATTCTAATCGATACGATGGGATCGTCTCCGTACGATAAAGGAAAAATAGAAAAAATCTACGAATGTCTGCGTGACAACAATACAGATTATACGGTGGATGTCGTATTGGTGATGCCAAGCTCGATCAAGTACGATGATCTTAAAGCAACGTATGAAAATTTTGCACCGCTCGGGATAGACACGATGATGTTTACAAAACTGGACGAAACCAGAGGTTTCGGAAATATCTTTTCATTGGTGTACGAAACAAAAGTTCCGATCAGCTATTTTTCAGTCGGACAGGAAGTTCCCGAAGATTTGGTCGTAGCAACGTCTGATTTTCTGGTCGAGTGTTTAATGCACGGATTTAGCAGAGGTGGAAGTGCATGAACCACCAAGCTTCCAAACTCGAAGCACTTGTAAATCAAAACCGAAACGCCACGGCTAAAAAAACCCGCTTTATTGCGATTACCAGCGGGAAGGGGGGAGTCGGAAAAAGTACGATCAGTTCAAACATGGCGTTTGTCATGGCAAAATACGGGCTGAAAGTAGGGATTTTCGACGCCGATATCGGCCTTGCCAATCTCGATGTGATGTTTAACGTCAAAATCAAAAAAAATATTTTGCATGTCTTAAAAGGGGAAGCGACCGTCGAAGAGATTTTGGTTCCGATCGAGCCCAATTTGGTCCTGATCCCCGGTGAAAGCGGCGAAGAGATTTTTAAATACGCATCGGGGGGATTGTTCGAGCGGTTTATGGATCAGGCCAATGTTCTGGATGATCTGGATGTGATGATTATCGACACGGGTGCAGGAATCGGGGAACATATCCAGCTTTTTTTACGTGCGTGCGATGACGTCATTGTCGTGACGGTACCCGATCCCGCAGCAATTACCGATGCGTATGCGACGATTAAGATCACTTCAAAGCTGCGTGATGAAATAAATGTTATCATGAACCAAGTCCGATCTATGAAAGAGGCCGAAGCATTATTTGAAAAAATCAATAAAGTAGCGCAGGCCAATATCGGCGGTGCTTTGAAATTGAGCTATTTAGGACAGATCTCGAATGATCCGAAAATTTCTACGAGTGTTAAAAAAAGAGCCCTTTTTTCTCGTGATTTTCCGACCGCGACACCGACCAATGAAATCGAGGTAATAGTTAAGCGTATCGCGAAAAAACTGGAACGAAATGTGCTGGTAGATCCCAAAGAAAGCGGATTAGGCGGGCTGTTTAAACGTCTAATGGAACATTTTTAATCTGCCGTGCATTTGCGGCAATGAGAAAGGCTGCTTTTTTGGACAGACGGCTACGATAAGGATAAAAAGGGATGAGGGGTTCGAATTTTGTCTATTTTCTAACAATACAGGGTTTTTTTGTCGGTATTGTTTTTGGGATACTGCAATCGGATTCTGCTGAGAATTTTTTGGGATGGGTCATTTTGATTAGTCTCTTTTTTTACCTTTTCGCCCATTTGTGTGTCGGGTTCTTTTTCCAGTCATTGGGAGTCAAGGCGCATAGCTTTCCGAAAAAAGCGCATGAGCATAATCTCGATTTCTTTGTACGTGAAATCAATAAGCGTGAGCAGTTTATCGACGCTTTTTATACGCATAAATCAGAGTTGCTGGATGATCAGGGACGGGGGAAAGGATGAGCGGTACCAACGCCTATACGCAAGAGCTGAAACACCGTGAAGATCAATTGGCTATCCAGTTTCTTCCGGCCGTTAAAGCGATGTCGTTTCGGTTGAAAGAACGGCTTCCCAGTTCGGTCGATTATATGGATTTGTGCGCCATCGGAACCGAAGAACTGGTGAAACTGGCTCGCCGCTACGACGAAAGCCAAAACGATTCGTTTTGGGGCTATGCCAAAACGCGGGTTTACGGAGCAATGCTCGATTACCTAAGATCACTCGACATGGTCAGTCGTTCCAGCCGCCGATTAATTAAAGAGATCGATCACGCGATTGAGGTCTATATGGCCGATCATGATGACGAACCCAGTGACAGCGAACTCTCCGTTATTTTGGGAATCGAAGAAGATAAGGTGCGCGAAGCGCGTATCGCATCCGATATCTATACGGTCTTGCCGTTGGATGATCAGCTCGGGACCCCTGAAGAGGGGGGAATGTTGGAGCGGATGGAACATGAAGATCTGATCGAAGCGATTCAAGAGGTACTGATGGGATTTGAGGAGCGCGAACAGATTATTATTCAGCTCTATTATTTTGAAGAACTCACCCTCAAAGAGATCAGTGAGATCGTCAATATTACCGAATCGAGGATTTCACAAATTCACAAATCGGTCATTCGTCGAATTAAAGAAGCGGTAGGAGGGCAGTAATGGCAGATATATTATCCCAAGAAGAGATTGATGCCCTTTTAGACGTAGTTGACGACGAAGGTGACGGGTTATTAGAGACGACCGAAGAATCCCTTTATCCGCAGCGCCAAATTACCCTTTACGATTTCAAACGTCCTAACCGCGTCTCGAAAGAGCAGCTTCGTGCTTTTAGAGGGATTCATGACAAGATGGCCCGCTCTATCGCATCTCAGATTTCGGCGATTATGCGCTCCATCGTTGAAATTCAGCTCCATTCGGTCGACCAGATGACGTACGGGGAGTTTTTGATGTCGCTCCCGAACCCGACCAGCTTTAACGTCTTTTCTATGAAACCGCTCGAAGGGAACGGTGTTTTGGAAATCAACCCCTCCATCGCCTTCCCGATGCTGGACCGTATTCTCGGCGGAAAGGGGGAGCCTTTCGAAGCGAATCGGGAATTTTCCGACATCGAGCTCTCCTTGTTCGAGACGATTTTGCGGGTTATGATGGGGACACTCAGAGAAGCGTGGGGTCCGGTTACCGATCTCTATCCGCAGGTCGAGTCGAAAGAATCGAGTCCGAACGTCGTTCAGATCGTAGCCCAAAATGAGATCGTCGTTATGGTCGTTATGGAGATCATCATCGGACACAGTTCGGGGATGATGAATATCTGTTATCCGGTTATCGCGTTGGAACCGGTACTGCCGAAGTTGGCAAGCCGTGATCTGATGCTTAATGAAACCAGCTCGAAAAAAAGCCGTAATCAGGAACTTCAAGTCCTTCTCGGGGGGGCTCATGTCAATGTTGAAGTGAACCTTGGGGAAGCGGAATTGAGTTTGCATGAATTGTTGGAATTAGGTGAGGGCGATATAATTCGTCTCAATATTCCGGCGGATGATGTCGTCAATGTCAGTGTGGACGGAAAAGATCGTTTCGTCGGTCAAATGGGGCTGCGGCGATTTAGAAAATCGATACAGATTACTTCATTGATCGATACGGAAAAAGATGCGGTCAAGCGTGCGCTTAAAGAGTTTGAGATGAAACGAAAAGCCCGTATCAGCGGGGTAAAAGAGATGATACGCGGACCAATAGAAGAGGAGGATGAAGATGAGTGATTTTCCCGGAGTATTTGCAACTGAAGCTGTTGCCACAATAGAGGGATTGACGGGTCAGACTCCTACGATTACACTCAAGGAGGCGGAAGAAATTTCGATCATCTCCAATGTCATCCCCCCTATTGCACAAATTCATGTGAGTTTCAGCGGGGCGGCGGCAGGACGCGGTATCGTGATGATGCCTCCTCAGCTCGCGACAGCGCTCGGCGACATGATGCTCGGCGGTGACGGTGAAGCTCAGGATACGATGTCGGATGAAGATATGGATGCGGCAAAAGAGATCGTCTCCAATATCGTCGGGGCGATGAGCACCACATTGGCATCCCAAAAAGAGCTTCCGAAGTTTACGATTAAGCCCGAACGTGCGGAGTTTATTCCCGAAAGCGGAGAAGTCAATCTTGACGGGTATGCGAAAATGTTCGTTTTCACCTTTGCGTTGGGGCATATCAATTCATTAATGATGCTGGCGATAGACTCAACGATCAATGAAGCATTGACAGGAGAAAAAGCGGCTCCTGCACCTGCGAGCAACAGCAGTAATATTTTTGATGCTCCTTCTTCTTCCGTACCGGCCGTTAAGCTGGATGAAGGAGAGATGAAAAATATCGGTTTGATTATGGGGGTAAAGCTTCCGGTGCGGGTTCGGATCGGAAAGAAAAAAATGCTTCTCAAAGATGTCCTCAGCATGGATATCGGTTCGGTAATCGAGCTGAATCAGCTTGCCAACGATCCGCTCGACATTTTAGTGGATGACCATGTCATTGCACAGGGTGAAGTCGTTATCGTGGATGGAAATTTCGGTGTTCAAATCACCTCAATCGGAACCAAGCGAGATAGATTGAATAAATTAAAAGGATAAGAATGGCGCATCGACGTGGCAAAAAAAAAGAATACGAAAGCAGCCGCTACGTTAAAGATATCAAATCAGCAGATGTTTGGAGTGTTTTTAAAATTATTGCCGATTTTGTCCAGGGATTCGATGAATTAGGGGATTTAGGTCCCTCTGTTACCATTTTCGGCAGTGCACGGGTGGATGAAAATCATCCGTACTATAAGCAAGCGATGAAACTTTCAAGTATGTTGGGTGATCGCGGCTATAACGTTATTACCGGCGGCGGTCCGGGTATTATGGAAGCGGCTAACCGCGGTGCGTTTGAGCATGAAGATGTGGAGTCAATCGGTTTAAATATCGAATTGGCCACCGAGCAGGAGCCGAATCCGTATATTACCAAAGGACGGAGTTTTGACTACTTTTTCTCACGAAAAGTAATGCTGGTCAAATATTCGATGGCGTATGTTATTTTCCCCGGCGGGTTCGGAACGCTCGATGAGATGTTTGAAGCGTTGACCCTGATTCAAACCCGAAAAGTTTGGGGGGTTCGCCTGTTTGTCGTCGGGACCGAGTTTTACAAACCGCTTATTCAATTTATCCGTGATAAGATGCTTCGTGAAGGGATGATCGATGAAGCGGATATCAAATTGATCATTCTTACCGATGATATCGATTTCGTGGCACAAGAGATTGACAAATCATTGATTTCGCAAATGGCTACTCTGGAAAAAGAGGGACTCAATGACACCAAATATTATAAAATACTTTCCGGTTATTTTGCGGATAGACCTCTAGGCGAGGGGGATGATTCATGAACAGAAAAAGGGTATTGATCGGGATGAGCGGAGGAGTTGATTCGACCGTTTCGACATTGCTTCTCAAAGAGCAGGGGTATGAGGTGGAGGGAGTCTATATGAAACTTCACTCCAAGCCAGGCTATCATGAGATACATCAGGCACGCGCGCAGAGGGCGGCGGATTTTGCCGGAGTAAAGCTCCATATCCTTGACCTCCAAGAAGAGTTTAACGCAAAAGTTTTTACTCCGTTTATCGAAACGTACAAAGAGGGAAAAACCCCGAATCCGTGTGCATTGTGCAACCGTAACATCAAATTCGGAGCAATGGTCGCCTATGCGGATTCGATCGGTGCCGATTATGTGGCAACGGGGCACTACATCCGACATGACGGGCAGTATCTTCTTCAAGCACACGATGATACGAAAGATCAAAGCTATTTTCTCTTTTATATCGATCCGGCACTGGTTCCGAGATTGCTGTTTCCGTTGGGAGAACGCCATAAGAGCGATATAAAAGCCTATGCGGCGGGGATAGAGGGGTTGGAATCATTTGCTTCGCAAAGCGAATCGAGTGAAATCTGCTTTGTCGAAACAACCTACATGGATGTGTTGAAACCGTATGTTCCCGTCGATCAAGAGGGGGAAGTCCTTAACCTTGAAGGCAAAGTCGTCGGCAAACACAAAGGGTATATGCACTATACGATCGGAAAACGTAAAGGGTTCAACGTGCACGGTGCACACGATCCCCATTTTGTAGTGGCTATCAAGCCTGAAACGAATCAAATCGTCGTAGGGACACGCGAAGATTTGGAGTGTCATCGTGTCGAGTTGGAGCGGGTCAATATGTTCGATTCTCGCACCGAGTTCGAATGCGACGTCAAACTCCGCTACCGTACTACGGCGGTACGGTGCAGTGTTAAAATCAACGGTGATCATGCAACGGTTGAGTTGCATGAGCCGGTACTTGGTGTTGCATCTGGGCAGGCGGGTGTCTTTTACGATGGAGAAAAGTTACTCGGCGGCGGTTGGATCGTTTAGAATTTAAACTAAAGCCCTCTCACCACACCAAGAGCAAGGTCGCGTGCAGAAGTGCACGGGCGAACCGCCAGCGATTTGGTGAGAGGGCGATTTTCTTTTGTTTCTTTTCTTATGAAAAAGAAAAGAAAGAGAAGATACAAGGATAAAATATGACATCCAAAAAGAAAATCGTCGCGGCCGGGATCATCGGCAATGTCATCGAATACTACGATTTCGCCCTTATCGGTTTTTTAGCCGTGATGATGGGGAACCTCTTTTTCCCCTCACACGATCCTTTCCTCTCTTTGCTGGGTTCTTTCGGTGCCTTTGCCGCAGGGATGATTATGCGTCCGGTCGGAGCATTGATTTTCGGACATATCGGAGACCGTGTCGGACGTCGGACGGCCTTGATGAGCTCGCTTTTAATGATGGCGCTCCCTACCTTTCTCATCGGATTTTTGCCGACGTATGCCCAAATCGGGATTTTGGCTCCGATTCTTTTGGTATTGCTTCGTATGATCCAGGGACTCTCCGTCGGAGGGGAATATGCTAGTTCCATCGTCTATTTGGTCGAGCAGTCTTCACCTAAAAATCAGAACCTTTATGGCTCGTTCGTCTCTGTCGGGGCTAAAATTGGAATGGCGTTGGGATCGGGTTTTTGCGGAGCCTTGCTTTGGTATATCGGTGCCGATGCGATGGGTGAATGGGGATGGAGAATACCGTTTTGGGCGAGTATCATTATCGCGGCAGCGGGGCTTTATCTGCGTCGTAATCTAACCGATGATTATATCCCGAGTGAGGATAAAACCGTTCCGATCGTAGCGATTTTGCGTCATCATCGCCGCGAATTTTGGCAATTTTTGACTGTCGCATCGGCAATATGGGTGTTTTACTATACCGTCTTTATTTATCTCCCCGTCTGGTTAGAGGGGAGTGCGGGACTCAGTAAAGCCGAGGCGGGTCAGATTAATACCCTCTCCATCATAGTCGGAGTTATTTTTATCCCTCTGATGGCTATGGTCGCCGATGTCATAGGTTCGCTTCGTTTGATGCGCCTAACCGCTATCACTCTCGCACTCAGCGTTTATCCTCTCTTTTATTGGATGAGTATCGGAGGTTTTTGGGGTGCATTGGCGGGGACGATAGGATTGGTAATTTTGCTCTGTGCGTTTCAGGCTCCCATCTTTGCCTCCACAGTGAACGCATTACGCTACCACGGCTACCGTGCATCGTTTACAGCCGTTATTTTGGGGAGTGCGGCAGGGATAGTCGGCGGCATTACCCCCGCTTTGATGACGTCGATTACCGAGTTTAGCGGCAACCCTTTCGCCCCTTCCTATCTCATTGCGACCGCTTCACTGATGGGATGGGGTATTCTTAGAAATGTACGGGCTTAAAGAGCGATTTCATTAAGGGATAGTCCATCATTTTCCCCGGATTGCTTTCTCCGTTGATGTTGACGATTTTGAGGCGTCCGTATCCGTTATTGAAATCATTGGCCAAATCATAGACAACACCGACGATGGTGAGTTTTCCGCTCTCCACATCCCCTTTGAACTCTTTTTGTGCATAATAGACCTGTTGATTGACATTGCTGACGACGGCGGCAAGCCATTTGGCTTCCTCGGTCCCCATCATTGATGTTTTGCGCACGGCGAGTGAGAGAGAATCGAGCTCCTGAATAATATGCGGCCCCTCAGAAGAGTAATCGCCCAGAGCCGCTTTGATCGCTCCGCAGCGTGAATGTCCGACGATGATGAGCAGCGGGGTATTGAGATGGCGTACACCGTATTCGACACTCCCCATATTCGAACCGAACTGATTACCGATGTTTCGGATAATAAACAGGTCATTTTCGGCGGTTGCGTCGAGCGCAGCACTTTGAAAGCGGGAATCCGAGCATCCGATTACCGTAGCGCGAGGGTGTTGGCCGTTTTTTAGTTTTTCAAAAAAAGCGGAGCCCTGATGATTGACGTAATAGTCGTTTTGGGAGATGACTTCGGCGAACATCTTTTGTGCTATTTCTTGAAGCTCTTGGGTATTGGGGGCGGCATGAGCTGAAGAAGCTTCTGCTGAATTGGCCAAAAGCAGCGAACTTGAGGTGAGGGCAAAAAATTTGAGAAAGGTCCGCTTATCCATTCTACACATCCTTTATCTCTAGATAAAAGCAGTGTACCACAAATTTAAAACGTTACAGACTCATTTTTTTCCATGCCGTTTGAAACCGGTACATCGGTTTGCTCTTGGGGTGCCGTTTCTTCCGGGGCAGTTTGATCGAAAAGATCGGTGATACTTTGATTATTTTCCACAGCAGGGGATTCGCTTTCTTTCGGCGGTGTCATGACCTCTTTGAATTGAGGAATGACGATCCCTCTGCGTTTCATAATCTTGTAGATGATACGTGAACGGTTTTTGACGTACTTTTGGCTCCCTGTCGGATCGTATTTGATCGGATTGGGGAGGACCGCCGCCAGACGTGCTGCTTCGAGTCCGGTCAGGTTTTTGGCACTTTTATGATAATAATGGCGCGCCGCCGCTTCGATTCCGAATATACCGTCCCCCCATTCAGCGACGTTGAGATAGATTTCCAAAATACGCCGTTTGGAGAGGGCATGTTCGATCCTCCACGTTATGATTGCTTCTTTGATTTTTCGTACCGGATTTTTGCTCGGAGAGAGGTAGAGGTTTTTAGAGAGCTGCTGGCTGATGGTACTTCCTCCGGCGACGGAGCCTTTTTTGAGACTCCGCTCCAGTGCCTGCTCCATCCCCGTTACGTCAAATCCGTCATGGTTCCAAAACTTGTCGTCTTCTCCGATCAACACCGCCTTGATCACATTGGGGGAGATTTGAGACATGGAGACCCATTTTTGGGTGATTTCCATATCACGGTTTTCATCAGCCCACTCTTTTTGGCGGTATTCCATAAATGCGGTCGGGATAGGACGGATATCTTTGAGATCATCGATGTTGGGGTAGACAAAATAGCGTCCGATGTCGATGGCTCCCGCAAGGAGTAAAAGGAGAATGATAGTTTTGAGTTTTTGCATATTAATGATCCGTTTTTAGGGTAGGGAGATGCCACCCCTTGATGTAGGCGGCGAGCCGCAATGCGATGGCGATAAAGGCTACGATCGCAACACTCAGTGTCGACAACCCGACTACAGCCGAAAATATTAGAAGTAAAATCGAGACGATAAGTGCGATGGAGCCGTAAAAGTCGCTCACCAGTACGGCAGGTACCTGGTTGATGAGGATATCGCGCAGAACCCCCCCTCCGATAGCGGTGAGGAAGCTGAGGATGATGACGCCGAAAAAATTGAACTCTGCGTCTATCGCCAAAAGCGCTCCGGTGATACTGAATGCGACGAGGCCTATCGTATCGCTGATGACAAAAAGCCATTGCCGCTCGATTTGCTCCCGGTGATAAAGGCGAAAGGTAAAAGAGATGGCGATCGTGGTTAAGACGGTAATGGCAGGATAATATTCGTTAAATGCAAACGGGGTTCGGTCCAAGATAACGTCACGGACTACCCCTCCGCCCAGCGCGGTAAGCGAAGCGGAGATAATGATGCCGAGAAGATCGAGGTTACTGCGTACCCCTACGAGAAATCCGCTGAGGGCAAAGGCGATAATACCTAGAATATCGGCAAAAACAACGAGATTAAATTCAGACATTGGGTGCGCGGTAGTTTTCTTTGAAACTGACGTAGCGCTTTGCGGAAGCATACAGTTCGGCAACCTCTTCATCGGTAAGTTCACGGACAACTTTAGCAGGACTTCCCATGATCAAAGAGCGGGGAGGGAATACTTTGTTTTTCGTTACCAGTGCTCCCGCACCGACGATTGATTCTTTCCCGATCACGGCACCGTCCAAGATTGTCGCGCTCATTCCGATTAAACACGCATCTTCAATGGTGCATCCGTGAAGCATGACACGATGGCCGACGGTAACGTCGTTTCCTATAACGGTAGGGTACCCATCAGACATATCGTCGCGTTTATGATGGGTGACATGCACCATACTCAAATCCTGAATATTGCTGCGATCTCCGATTTTGATATAGTGGACATCTCCGCGAACGACGCATCCGAACCAGATACTAACGTCTTCTCCCATCGATACCCGCCCGATGACGTCGGCGGAGGGGGCTATCCAGACCCGCTCTTTCATATCCGGAGTATAGTTAAGATAATTAGCGATCATAGAAATCCTTGATTAACTCTCTTTGAATAGTCGTGCCGTAAGCTGCTGGACATAATTCGGAGTCTGTTTTTTGACCGAATTATACACTTTGTTGGTGTGGGTTTCAGCGATTTTATGACTGTCGATCAGATTGCCCGGTTCATGTTTCACCTTGACGTAGCTGCCGTCGTTTTGCAGTTCGTATGCCAGCATATTGTCGGAGGTCTGGAGCTGTAAAATCTGAATCAGTTTGTTGCTGATCTCTTCCCCCTGAATCGGCGTGAGCAGCTCGATGCGTCGCAACAGATTCCGCGGCATCCAGTCGGCACTTGAAATATAGGTTTGCGGCGTCGAGTGTTTGAAATAATAGATACGGGCGTGTTCGAGGTATTTACCGATGAGTGAGATGACACGGATATTTTCACTTACCCCCGGAACTCCCGGTCGAAGACAGCATATCCCGCGGATAATGAGTTCTATTTTGACTCCCGCCTGAGAGGCTTTATAGAGCGCTTTGATGATATCTTCATCGACGAGGGCGTTCATTTTGGCGATAATCACCCCCTCAGACCCCATTCGGGTTTCGTTTTGAATCAAGGAGAGGACTTTCGGTTTGATCTGCGTCGGAGCCATATAGAGTTCGTGCAGTTTCCCTTTTTTGCTAAATCCGGTGAGGAAATGGAAAAAACGGGTCATATCGTGGGTGATCGTATCGTTGCTGGTCATGTAGCTGATATCGGTATAGATCGTTGCGGTAGAGGGGTTATAGTTTCCGGTTCCGATATGGGCATATTGTTTGAGTTTGCCGTCAACGCGGCGGGTAATCAGCGCCGCTTTGGCATGGACTTTGAATCCGGCGATACCGTAGATGACGTGCGCACCGGAGTTTTCGAGTGCTTTTGCCCAATGGAGATTATTCTCTTCGTCAAAGCGTGCCCGAAGCTCGACCATAACGGTGACCTGTTTTCCCGATTCGGCCGCATTGATCAACGATTGGACGATCGGCGATTTTGAACCGGAACGATAAAGCGTCATGCGGATGGAGACGACGTCGGGATCTTTGGCCGCAATCTGAATCATACGTACGACCGGTTCAAAGCTCTCAAACGGATGATAAAGGAGCAAATCTTGTTTATCCAACGTCGCATAGAGGCTCTCATCGGTGTCAAGCGGCGGAAGATTGCGCGGTTTGAAACTCGGAGTGGTCAAGTGGGCGAAATCTTTGTTTCCGACCACTTGCCATAAGCTTCCGAGGTTGAGATAGGTTTGGAAACGGTAGATGTCGTCTTTATAAACATTGGCATGGCGGTTGAAGAAGTTCAAGAGATCATCATCGGCGTGGACACTGAGCTCAAGCCGTACCAATTCCCCTTTTTTACGGAGTTTAAGCCCCTCTTCGAGAATCTCCATAAAATCGTCCGCTTCCTCTTCTTCGATCGCGATATCGGCATTGCGGGTGACGCGGAATGCGGCGAATTTGATCAGCTCATACCCCGGGAAAAGGTCCTGGATATGTTCGGCAACGATACTTCCGATCGGAATATAGATACGGTTATCGATTTCGACGAAGCGGGGAAGTACCCGCGGAATACGGATGAGGCCGTAACGCTCGATCGTCGCATCGTCTTTATCTCGGAGTTTGACGATTTGGCCGAATCCGAGATTATTAAGGTGGGGAAACGGATGGGTCGCATCGATCGCGATGGGGATGACAACGGGGTAAATATTTTCATGAAAATATTTGTCGAGGTATTTGCGCTGATCGGGAGTAGCCTCTCTGTACGGCTTGAAAAAAATCCCCTCTTTTTCCAGCTCTTTCATAATCCCCTGAAGACAGTATTCGACCTCTTCTTGCTCTTTATGGAGATACTCACGGATTCCGCGCAGCTGATGAAGCGGCGTAAAACGGTCCGCTCCGGAGACGTTGACGCCGGCGCTGAAGAGTTTTTTCAATCCCGCGACGCGGATCATGTAGAATTCGTCCAAATTGGTTCCGTAAATCGCCAAAAATTTGAGCCGTTCAAACAGAGGAAGCGACTCATCCTGTGCCTGTCGCAAAACACGGGTGTTAAATTGGAGCCAGGAAAGCTCGCGATTGATATAAAGTGCTGGGTCTTTGTAATTATTTGGCATGTTTTCTACTAGTTTTGGTTTTAAGTTAACGGGATTATATTATACTTATCGTTACAAAAAAGGAACTTGATGTCTATATTTCAAATTTTAATGTTTGCGGCGACCCTTTTTTTCGCCTATCAGATCTTTCGACACGTTCAAAACCTGGACGATGCTCAGCCTCAAAAAAAGGAACCAAATATCGTCGATACGGCTGTTTTCAGTGCTTCGGCTTTGGTTGAAGAGGCCGATAACGCTTATCAGCGCGGCGAGTTGGATCGTGCCAGAACCGCTCTTGAAGAGGCATCGCGTATCGATCCCGAAAATCCCGAAATTTTAAACAAACTTGCTTTCGTCACCGCAAAAACGGGTGATCGGCTTAAAGCGATAGAGCTGTATGAACAATCGTTGGAACTCGATGAAAACGATGACCTGACCCATAATGCCATCGCTTCGCTTTACCGTACGGAAAATGCATACGAGCGGGCACAGGATCATTACCTCAAAGCCATTGAGATCGATGATACGTATGCCCAAACGTTTTACAACTATGCCAATCTATTGGTTGATATGGATGAGATCGAGGAGGCCAGAGGAATGTACAAACGTGCCCTTGAGCTCCAAAGCGATTTTCCGCAGGCACGCGAAGCCTTGCTCTCATTAGGCGGAACCCATGATTGATGATCAGGCACGCCTTGCCGTCTTAATCGATGCGGACAACTCTCAACCCTCCATTATCGCCGGGCTTATGGATGAGATTGCCGCTCACGGCATTGCCAGCGTCAAGCGCATTTACGGCGACTGGACCGATACCAAACTCAAGGGATGGAAAAATGCCCTTCTCGAGCACGGTCTTCACCCTATGCAGCAATTTGCCTATACGACGGGAAAAAATGCGACCGACAGCGCCATGATCATCGATGCGATGGATTTGCTTTATACGAAAAATTTTGACGGGTTTTGCATCGTCTCCAGCGACAGCGATTTTACCCGACTGGCGAGCCGTATCCGCGAATCGGGGATTAAAGTCTACGGATTCGGAGAACAAAAAACACCCAAAGCGTTTATCGGCGTGTGCGACAAATTCATCTACACCGAAAACCTTCGCCGAGACGCTAATCATAAAGAGCCGGTCGGGACAAAAATCAAACCGGACAATAAAGCCCTTTTGGCTTTGGTGCGCAACGCGGTCGAGGATACGACCAATGAAGCGGGATGGTCGTATCTCGGGTCTATCGGACAAAATCTGATCAACAAATCCCCCGAGTTCGATCCCCGAAGCTACGGCTTTAAAAAACTGCTTGATTTGATCGAGAGTTTAGGGGAATTTGAGTTTAAATTTTCCGATCCCCTCTCGGGCTCGCAGGCGGTACATGTCAGGCTGAAACGCCACAAAAGGAGTTATGAGAAATGACGGTACAGGAAATTTATACGTATCTTGACGGACTTTCCCCTTTTGCGACGCAGGAGGGGTGGGATAACTCCGGCCTGCTAGTCGGCGATTTCACCCAAAAGATTGAACAAGTCGTCCTCAGCATCGACATTGACGAAGAGCTGATTGAGACGATTCCCGACAATGCCCTTTTGATCACCCACCATCCGATTATCTTCGGCGGACTTAAACAGCTGCAGTTTAATCAGTATCCGGCAAAAATTCTTGCCCCGATGATTCGAAAAAACATCACCAATATCGCGATGCACACCAATTTCGACCAAACCCATCTCAACGACTACGTCGCGACTGAAGTTCTCGGATATCCTATTATCGTCAAAGAGGGGTTTGTCGCATATTTGGGGGTGGATGAACCCTACGATGCGTTTGCCGAAAAAATCAAAACGGCACTGGGGCTTCCCCATACCCGCGGCGTCAAATGTCATGATCATATCCGAACCTGTGCATTGGTAACCGGATCGGGCGCATCCCTGATGCGCAATATCGAAGCGGAATGTTTTTTGACGGGTGACATCAAATATCATGATGCAATGGAGGCCAAGGCACTCGGTTTATCAATGATCGACATCGGACACTATGAGAGCGAACGCTATTTTGGCGAGGTTTTAGGGGGCTATTTGGAAAAATTAGGATTGAGTGTTATAATTTCACCATCTAAGAACCCCTTCACCTATCTTTGAGCTAAAATTAGGTAATCGTGTAACTCCAAAAGGAACCGTATGAACAAACACCTTGAACAATTAATCGAGCTCTCTCATGTTGATAAAGAGATCGACGCATTTGAACCGCAAATCGAAGAAGCGAATCTTCAGTATGATGCACTTTTAGCGACTAAAAACAGTATCACAAATGAAATCAATGCTTTGAAACAAGAGATCAAAGACGAACAGATCAAAAAGCATAAAAATGAGCTTCATTTGGCGGAACTTTCTGCAAAACTTGAAGAGAACAGCAAAAAAAGCAATGAGGTAAAAACCGAGCGCGAAATGAAGTCGCTTCAACTCGAAGAAGAGATTGCAAAAGAGCAAGTGAGCTTTGCGAACGAAGAGATTGAGCGATTGGAAAAATTGATCGATCACAAACAAAGCAAAATCGACGAGCTTGAAGCAAAAGCAGCTGAAATCGACGGAACTCTTGCAGGTGTAAAAGCGGATGTCGATGTTAAATTGGCACGTATCGATGAAGAACGCAAAGAAGTTTTTGCACGCAAAGAGGCGTTGGTAGGTGCGATGAACCAAAAAGGGTTGTCATTTTACCAAAAAATCCGCCGCTGGGCGAAAAACACGACTGCCGTTGCGGTACGCAACCAGGCATGTATGGGATGCTATATGGCGATCAGCGATAAAGTCTACAGTGACGTTATCAAAGGCGAAGAGATCACCATGTGCCCTCACTGCGGTCGTATTTTATTTTTAGAGCCTTCTGACGCTATCGGTGCGTAACGTAGTATTCGACCTGATTTATACACTGGTTGCGGCGTTTTTTTACGTCGTGGCCCTGCCTCTTTTAATCCTCTTTTCGTTTAAAAAGAAATATCGCGATTCAATTCCGGCACGCTTTTTCGGCATTAAAAATCCCCCGTTTCAACCTCATGACATTTGGTTTCATGTGTGTTCATTCGGGGAAGCAAAAGCAATCGCTCCAGTTTTGGAGAAATTGAAAGATAAAAAAATTGCGATCAGTGTTATTACCCATACGGGATATGAGGCGGCGTCGAAGTATGCGGCTCAGGTACGTTACCTGCCGTATGAGTTATGGCTGTGGTTTTGGATCGAGCGTCCCAAAACCGTAGTAGTATTGGAAGCGGAATTTTGGTACCTGCTGTTTCGCTTGGCTTCGAGAAGAGGTGCTCGCGTTATTGCACTCAACGCTCGGATCAGTGACCGGAGTTTCTCGAAGTATTACCGGATGCGATGGTTTTATCGGATTTTATTATCGCAATGCGATCGTGTCTTTTGCCAAAGCAGCGAGGATATGGTCCGTTTTATCGCACTGGGTGCCAGGAATGTCGAAGTAGTCGGAAATATCAAGCTTGCTCAAAAAATCGAGTCGAATAAACACTATCCGAAGCCTAATGGATTGCTTATCGTTGCCGCAAGTACCCATGAGGGGGAAGAGGAGGGGATAATTCGGGGATTTATGGCGTATCGTGAGCATAACCCCTCCGCCAAACTTTTGGTGGTTCCCCGTCACCCCGAGCGGTTTGCCAAAGTGGGAGAGCTGATTGCGAAAATGGCACCGAAGATGACTCTTTCACGTTGGAGTGAATCGCAAATTATTACGGAGGATATTACCCTTATCGATACGATGGGAGACTTGAATAATCTCTACGCCATAAGTGATGTAGTGGTGTTGGGAGGAGCATTCGCTCCGATCGGAGGGCATAATCCGCTGGAACCTGCGACATTCGGATGTAGGATCATTTCGGGGATGGAGATATTTCACCAGAGGGAACTGTTTAAATATGTCTCTCATGTGCAGTTTACGTCAGTGGAGGGGATTGCGGAAGCATTGAAAAATGCTGAAACGATGCCCCCGTCACAGATTAACGGAAGCGTCGATCTGAAAAAAGTATTAGATTATTTAACGGAGAAATAAAATGGAAAAACCAAAAGCGTATAAGCTCCTGGCGGAGCAAGAGGGGATATCCAACTCTGAGGCCAAATCACTGATCGACCGCGGTTTGGTTTATGTCGGAAACAGCAAGGTGATGATCGCGCGGGGCGAGATCAGCCCCAAAACGGTATTTATCGTCCAGAAAGTGGAAAAAGTACGTCCGATCTTTGAAAACGACGATTTGATCGTTGTCGATAAACCGGCATTTGTCAACTCCGATGAGATCGAGCGGCAGTTCAAAGGCTCGCAGCTTCTCCATCGCCTGGACCGTGAAACGAGCGGGGTATTGATGCTGGTAAAAAACGAAGAGTTTCGTCTCAAAGCGATTCAAGAGTTTAAAAAAGACAATGTCTATAAAGAGTACGTTGCGTGGGTAGAGGGGTTGGTGAGTGAGCCGTTTGTGGTAGACCAGCCGCTCATTACCGAGAAAAAAGGGAATAAAGCCTATACGAAGGTTGCCAAAAAAGGCAAACCCGCCATTACCGAAGTAACCCCTTTGGAAGTTTCGGGGAAAAAGACCAAAGTACAGCTCATTATCCATCACGGCCGTACCCATCAAATCCGTGCCCACATGAAATTTGCCCAGCATCCGATTATCGGGGATGAGAGTTACGGCGGACGG
>Ga0209340_1000661_pt1 | contig 33414 bp, 39 predicted proteins | sample EPASupsiteSAE323_FD_187266 | JGI IMG/M metagenome (GOLD analysis project Ga0209340, IMG submission 187266) | Bioremediated contaminated groundwater from EPA Superfund site, New Mexico - Sample SAE3-23 (SPAdes) (version 2) | ecosystem: Environmental > Aquatic > Deep subsurface > Groundwater >... | reverse complement strand
TTGCCTGTTCTTCAAACGACGGATACATTTCTGTCCATTCATGATGTTCACCCTCAGCCGCCATTTTTAAATTGTCAACCGTTTTTGTACTATAAGGTTTAATCGATAAAACATCGCTCACACCAACTGGCTCTTTAATCATTTCAAATAATTCCTCAGCATGGGCCTTTTCTTGATCAGCCGTTTCTTCAAAAACTCTAGCAATCCACTCCAAATTTTCTTTTCTCGCCATTTTGGCAAACATACTATAACGATTTCTCGCTTGGCTTTCGCCGGCAAATGCTTTCAAAAGATTTTCTTGTGTTTTATTCATAATTAATATTAACACAAATCAGAGATATCTCACACTTATTTTTCAGAATTCAGTTTATTTTCAGCTTTAGATTTATAATTAAACTATGAAAATCTTAATTGTCGAAGATGAACACCTAATAGCCACTGCTATTAAAAAGGGTTTAGAACAAGAACACTACACCGTCGACATTGCTTTTGATGGTGAAAAAGGTTTCGATCTTGCTTCCAGTGGGGACTATGATCTAATTTTATTAGATCTCATGCTTCCCAAAATGGATGGTCTTGAAGTTTGTCGCCAACTTCGTCAACAACAAATCCATGTTCCAATTTTAATGCTTACTGCCAAAAGCCAAATCGAAGATAAAATCAAAGGACTTAATAATGGAGCAGATGATTATTTAACCAAACCTTTCGCTTTTGAAGAACTTTTAGCTCGTATTCGAGCTTTAACTCGTCGTCCTCAAAAATCTTCCAATGAAATTATTACTGTTGGCGATCTTTCCATAAATTTATCTACTTATGAAGTCATTCGACAGGGGAAATCCATAATTTTATCCAGCAAAGAATATTCTCTTTTGGAATGTCTCATGCGCCATGCCAATAAAATTTTAAACAAAGATCAATTAATCCAACATGTCTGGAGTTACGAATCCGACATTCTCCCAAACACCGTCGAAGTTTATATTAGAAATTTACGTCAAAAAATTGATCAGCCTTTCAAAACCAAATTAATCAAGACTATCCGTGGTTTCGGATATAAAATAAGTGAATAAAGAATGTTTAAACAAGCTCGATTAAAACTAACTGGTTGGTATCTTTTAATCATCATGGTTATTAGTTTTTCTTTTAGTGCTCTTATTTATCAAATCAGCAGCATGGAAATTATCCATTTTGCTGAATCCCAAAGAAACAGAATCGAAAGAAACATTAATATTTCTTATCCCAATTTACCTCCTCCAAGAATCTCGATCGATGATGAACTAATAGTCGAAAGCCAACATCGTTTGCTTGTCAATTTAGGCATCATTAATGGTTTTATTCTTTTAATTTCTGGCTCTCTTTCCTATTTTCTAGCCGGTCGCACTCTTCTTCCCATTCAAAAAATGACCGAAGAACAAAAACAATTTATTTCCGATGCTTCTCATGAATTAAGAACTCCTATTACCGCTCTTAAAGCCATGCTCGAAGTTTCTCTTCGCGATCCTAAATTAGATTTAGTTGAATCAAAAAAGGTTCTCATCAATGCCATTTATTCCACTAATCAATTAAAAACTCTATCTGATTCTCTTCTTGAATTGAATCATTTTAATAATCATCAACCTGTTCTCAATTTAAGCCCGTTTTCCATCAAAAACTTAATGTCTGAACCAGTTAAAAAAATTAAACCCAAAGCCGACAAAAAACAAATTACCATCAAACTTAACCCAATCAAAGGCAAAATTAATGTTGATGCTCAAAAAATAGAAGAACTATTTTTAATTATTCTCGACAATGCTATTAAATATAGTCCAAAATCCAGTCAAATTAAATTCATCGTCACCAAAACCAAAAGAAATATAATTTTTAAAATTATCGACCAGGGGATTGGTATTTCTCAAAAAGATTTACCTCATATTTTTGATCGTTTTTATCGGGCCGATAATGCTCGTACTAAAAATAGTATTTCTGGTTATGGACTTGGTCTTTCCATTGCTAAAAAAATTGTTGAATCCCATAGCGGAAAACTAGAAGTTAGTAGTAAAGTTAATTCTGGAACTACTTTTGCCATCTATTTACCCAATTTCAGCTAACCTTCAGTATTAACTTTTACACTTCCGTTTATGAAATTACCTAAATTTTTAAGAATTATTTTAATCATTTTAGTCATTAGTATAATTGGTTATTTTGTTTATTCCAAAATAACTTCATCAAATAAAAAGACAACTTATAAAACTACCCAAGTTACCAAAGGCACTTTAGTCACTTCCATTTCTGCCACTGGTACTATCACTTCCTCTAATAAATCTACCATTACCACTGGTGCTACTGGGACTATTAAAACCGTTTTTGTTAAAGACGGTGACACTGTCACCAAAGGTCAAAAAATTGCCGAAATCACCCTCGACGATGATGGTACCAGTAATAAAATTACAGCCTGGACTAATTATTTAACCATGCAACAAAATGAAAAACAGGCCATTGCCGACCAATCTTCTGCCGATATTCAAATGTGGACCGATCGACAAGCAGTTCTCGACGCTCAAAAAGAATATGACAGCATGATTGCTGGTGCTTGGAACAACAAAACCAAAGCTGAATATACTTACAATGAAAAAGCCGTCGTTACTAAAACCCTAACTTTAGCTAAACAAAAATTTACCGCTGATGAAACCACCTACAATAATTATTCAGCTTTTGTCACTAAAGCTAAACAGCAAACTACTGAAGCCTACAACAACTATAAAAAAGTTTTCTCTACTATTTATGCCCCAGATTCGGGCACAATTAGTAATTTAAGTATTGCTCCTGGAGTCATTATTTCCAATACTTCTACTTCAATTACTGTTTCCACTGGCACCAAAAGTACTGAAAACTCATCCACAGTTACTTCCCATACTGTTGGTAGTATCACTAATCCCAAAGGCCAATATCAAGCCACTCTCAGCTTAACTGAATCAGACATCGTTAAAATTAAAGCTGGTCAAAAAGTCACCATGACTATGGATGCTTTCAGTGGAACTACTTTTACTGGCCAAGTTTTATCTGTCGATGTTGCTGGTGCCACCACTTCTGGTGTTACTTCTTATTCTGTTGTTGTTCTTCTCGATGACACCGACAAAGAAATTTATACCAACATGTCTGTCACCGCTACCATTATCATCAGTTCTAAATCAGACATTCTTTTAATTCCATCCACAGCCATCGACACCGCCACTGATGGAACTACCACTGTCAGAACTATGAAAGATAATGTTGTTTCCACTGTTACTATCACCACTGGCGACACTAACGACAGTGAAACCGAAGTTAAATCTGGTCTCAACGAAGGCGACACCATCATTTCTTCTTCTGTCAGTAATAACACTAAATCTAACAACAATACCACTTCTGCTTTTAGTAGCTCGAGTACTAATCGAAGTAGTAGTTTTGGTGGTATGGGTGGTCCTCCAGGAATGTAATTTAAACAATTATGTCAAAATCAAAAACCATTATTATTGCCAAAAATCTCTCCAAAATTTACAAAACTGATGTTTTGGAAACCGTCGCTCTCGACAATGTTTCTTTTCAAATCAACGAAGGGGAGTTTGTGGCCATCATGGGTCCATCCGGATCAGGCAAATCAACTCTCATGCATATTCTTGGTGCCCTTGATAAACCTACCAGTGGTCAATATATTTTAGACGGCAAAAATGTTGAAAATTTATCAGATGATGAATTATCAGAAATCCGTAATAAAAAAATTGGTTTTATTTTTCAGGCGTTCAATCTTTTACCCAGAACTACTACTTTAACTAATGTTATGTTACCTATGGTTTATGCTGGCATTCCCAAAGAAGAAAGAGAAAAAATTGCCGAAAAATTCCTCAAAATGGTTGGCCTTAGCGATCGTTTAAACCACACTTCCAACCAAATTTCCGGGGGTCAACAACAACGCGTTGCCATCGCTCGATCTTTAGTTTTAAATCCAGCCATGATTCTCGCTGACGAACCAACCGGTAATATTGCTTCAGCTCAAGCCGATGAGGTCATGGCTATTTTTGAAAAATTAAATGACGAAGGTCATACTATTGTTATGATTACTCACGAACCAGACATTGCCCAGCATGCCAAAAGAATTCTCTTTATTAAAGACGGGAAAATTATTAAAGACAGCGCCAATCACCAACGTCGAAGAGCGGCTATCCAAAAGGAGGTATTAAAAAATGATTGAATTTTGGGAACTAATTAAAGAAAGTATTAACACTCTTCGACTCAATAAAATGAGAACTAGTCTAGCTGTTTTAGGAATCGTTATTGGCATCGGTAGTGTTATTGCTCTTATTTCTATTGGCCAATCAAGTCAAAAATCTGTCACTTCTCAAATTGAATCCCTTGGTTCCAATTTAATTACAGTTTCTCCTGGATCTCAATCATCTGGTATGGTTCGAACTTCAACTACCAGAAAAACTTTAACTTTAGCCGATGCCGAAGCTCTTGAAAAGGCCGGTCTTTCGGCTATAAATTCTGTTTCACCTGAATCTTCCAGTCGTCTTCAAGTCATTGCTGGTGACAATAATACCAACACTACTATTTATGGTGTCAAATCAACATATTCTAGTATTCACAATCTCAAAATTAATGGTGGCCGTTTTATCACCGACAGTGACAACAATTCCCAGAGTCATGTGGCTGTTCTTGGTCCTACCGTCGTCGAAGATCTTTTTGGTAGTTCTAGCTACAATTGCATTGGGGAAACTATCCGTATCAATGGCATAAATTTCACCATTATTGGTATAACTGTTGCCAAAGGTTCATCTGGCATGACCGACTCAGATGATAGAATTTATGTTCCTCTTTCTGTTGCCATGAAACAACTTTTTGGAGTCAATTATTTATCTTCAATTGCGATTGAAGCCGCCAGCAGTGATGTCATGGTTCAAGCTCAAAACCAAATTGGTTATTTTTTATTAGCTCGTCACAAAATCACCGACACCACTAAAGCAGATTTTAGTATCAGATCTTCAGAAGAAATGCTTTCCACTGCCTCCAGTGTTACCGGTACATTTACCTCACTTTTATCCGGTGTTGCGGCCATTTCTCTTATTGTCGGTGGCATTGGTATTATGAATATTATGTTAGTTACTGTCACCGAAAGAACCCGAGAAATCGGTTTAAGAAAAGCTCTTGGTGCTAAAAAGAAAACCATTATTACCCAATTTTTAACCGAGTCAGTTATTCTTACTTTTACCGGTGGAATTTTAGGAATCATTGTTGGTATTGCCACCTCATATGGTTATTCTCAAATCAATTCTTCAACCTTCACCATTTCACCTTATTCAGTTTTATTAGCCTTTAGTGTTTCTGTTGTTATTGGTATCGTTTTTGGTTGGTATCCCGCTAAAAAAGCCGCCAGTCTTCAACCAATTGAAGCTCTTCGCTACGAGTAATTTCAGCTTCACTTCAGATTATTTATTTAAAATAACTCAATATGAAAAAATATTTTACTAAATCAACTATTATTATTTCCCTAATCACTCTTATTATCGGCTTTGCCGGTGGTTTTATTTATCAAAAAAGTAAAACCCCTTCTTTTGCTCGCAATGGCCAATTTCAAATGGCTGATGGCAATTCCAATCGCGGTGGCGTCAAAGGTACAAATGGAGCTGGCATGCCCAGTCAAAGAATTTCATCCAAAGAAACCATCGGTGAAATTACTAGTATTGATAACTCTTCCATTACTATTAAAACCCCAGATGGTAGTTCTAAAATTATTATGATTTCTGATTCCACCACTGTCAATCAAGCCACCCAAGTCGACAAAACCAATCTTAAAGTTGGTTCTCAAGTTTCCATTTCTGGCGATCAAAACACCGATGGCACTGTCACTGGCAAAATCATTAATCTTAATTCTGCTATCGATACCACCACTGTTACTCCTGTCACTAAAAATTAAATAATTATTAATTTTTAATTAATCTAAAACCCTCCCAGTTTCGGAGGGTTTTAACTTGACTATTAATCTGATAAGATTAAAAACTGCTTTTTAAATTATTATGATCAATAAAGCCAAAAATATTATAAAATTACCAGTGTTTAAGGCACTTTTTGCTTTGGCTATTCCAATTATTATGGCCAATCTTTTTCAGGCCATGTATCAACTCACTGATTCTTTTTGGGTGGGTCGTCTTGGTGGTACTGCTCTTGCAGCTGTTTCTATTTGCAGCCCAATCATTTTCCTAACAGTTTCATTGGGTATTGGTTTTGCCATTGCTGGTTCTACTTTTGTTGCTCAATATTTTGGTGCCAAAAATCATAAAATGGTTAGCCATGCCGCCGCCCAAACCATTTTAATGATCTTTTTTACTTCCTTTTTAGTTAGTATTTTAGGATTTTTTCTTTCTCCCAAAATACTTCATTTTATGGGAGCCAATACTGAAATTTTTGCCATGGCTTTGGCCTTTTTAAGAATTTCTTTTATTGGTATTATTGCCAACTTTTCTTTTTTTATTTTTCAATCTATCATGAGGGGAATTGGTCGCCCCCAGATTCCTGTCTACATCGTCATTACCACTGTTTTATTAAATTTTATTCTTGATCCACTTTTTATTTTTGGATTTGGCTCAGTTCCATCTTTTGGTCCTGCTGGTGCTGCCATGGCCACTCTTTTAACTCAAATTATTGCTGCCACCTCGGGTTTTATAATTCTTTTTGGTGGGCGCCATGGCATTCATTTAAAAACGAGTGATTTTAGACCAGATTTTAAATTTATTAAAAAAGCTTTTAAAATTGGTTTACCTTCATCAATCGAACAATCATCTCGTAATTTAGTCATGGTTTTTATGACTTCTTTAATTACTGGTTTTGGCACCACCGCCATTGCCTCTTATGGAGCCGGTTCAAATATTATTCAAGTTGCTATTTTTATCGCCGTCGGATTATCTGTTGCCAATGGCACCATAGTTGGTCAAAACATTGGCGCCAAAAATATTGATCAAGCCGTCAAAGCCTCTAAAATCAGTTCCTTTATTGCCTTTACTTGTTTATCTTTTTTAGGGATCATTATTTTTATTTTTTCTCGCCAGTTTGTTTCTTTTTTTGTCCCCAATGATTTTGCTGTTATCAAAGAAGCTTCTAATTTTATTAAAACCGTTTCTCTTAGTTTTGGTTTACTTGCTCTTCAGATGTGTTTTAGTAGTGTTTTTAATGCCGCTGGTCAAACCAAAATTACTATGTTTATTACTATTTTTTCCCAATGGTGTATTCAAATTCCTTTAGCCTATTTTTTCTCGCAACACACCAGTCTAGGTGTTCATGGCATCTGGTTAACTTTTCCCATTACTAATATTTTTACCAGTTGTATCGCTTTTATTTTCTATTCTCGTGGATCTTGGAAAAAAACTAGAATCATTGAAGAAGACAAAACCATTGGTCAAGTTTCTGAGGAAACAATAGTTGAAGAGGGTATTCATTAAATAAACTTTACATCTCCCTAAAATTGTTTTAACATTAATTGTTATTTTTTTTACAAAAGGAGGTGTATCTTAGTGAAAAACAATCCTTTATATACACTCTGTCTTGTTCTCGTAGTCATCGGTGGACTTAATTGGGGTCTAGTTGGTCTTTTTAATTATGATCTCGTTGCCATGATTTTTGGTAATATGTCCTTTTTGTCGCGATTAGTCTACGATCTTGTTGGTTTATCAGCGGTTTATGTCCTAATACCTCTTTTTAGCGGCAAAAAATAAAGAAATTCCCGAGTCCCTCCTTGTCAAGGGAGGGATTTAGGGTGGGTTTTAAATTTCTTTTCTTCTATCCATCACCGATTTATAACCCAAATCAATCAAATATTGATAATTCTTTTTTCTAAAATCTAAAACAAAAGCCTTATTTTCCACTGAATTCAAATAAATTATTTTTTTTCTTTTTAACTGTTTTGTCCTCACTAAACTATTAGTTCGTTGCATCACTCCTATAGTTGCCGTTAAAACATCTGTTATCGAACTTTTTTCATTTATATTTTTTATTGGCATCGAAATATCAGAAATTATTATTTTTCTTGCTTTTTTAATTAAACTTGCTGGCACATTATTTACCACCCCGCCATCCACTAAAAATTCATCATGATATTTAAGTGGGGGAAACACTCCCGGAATCGATATCGATGCAATAACCCCTGGAAAAATTTTTCCCTTTTCAAAAATTATTTCTTTATTATTATTTATATCCGTAGCATTAAATCTCATTTTAATTTTCAAATCATCAAAATGATCAGCCTTAATATAATTTTTCAAAAATTTCTCCAAAATCCCGTCGGGTTTTTTATTCATCCCTAAAATTACAGACTGAATTAATTTTGAAAAATTTAATTCACTCGCTTCCTTTTCAAAATCAATATTAGGATCAGCCGCATACATCAATCCCACTATTGCTCCAATCGATGTTCCACTTATTTCATTTATTTTCACCCCCATCTCTTGAAGCCCTTTAATCACTCCCATATGAAAAAATCCTCTGGCGCCACCACCTCCCAAAACCAATCCAATTTTATTTCTATTAAACATAATTTAGTTTATCCTAAAATCTTGTTGTTCCACTGGTATTCTATTAATCCCAGAATCAGTTATTGACTCAGCCAAATTACTAGCAACCTTGTTTAACGCATCGGTTTCATCACTAATTTTCTTAAAACGATTGACCTCTCCCATTCTTTGCCATGAAGGATCGTTATAAAACACTTGATTATTCAAAGACTTTTTAAATTCTCTTATAGTTTTAATCTTTCCTTTTTTAAAAGCGTCTAAAAATAGTCTCATGTAAAATTCAGAATCTTCCATACCCTTAATAGAAAAATTTTTACCCCCAGGCAAAAGTCTTTTTTGACCATTACAAAGGGGATTAAAACCACCAAAATCAACCAAATCTTTCAAAGAAATCAAACCAAAAGTGTTTCGCATCGCATAGACTAATTCAAAAAGATTACTATTCATTGGTTCCTTCATTATCGTTTTAAACTTTTCCCACAATTGATTTTGATTCAATTTAAAAGGTGATATATCTTCAGAAGTTTTTCTCACTGTAAACACATATTTTTGTTCATCCGCCAATCTTTTCATTTTTTCAACTTCTTCTTTTTCTACATTTACATCAAACGACATATTTAACATTCTTATCTTTTCCGTATTTATGTTTTTTTCTTTAGCAATTTCATTCATCAAAGCCACTCCCACATTCAACCCTGAAGTCCAAGAATATTTATTTATTCGCAACGGTAAAATCGGAACACTAGTTTCCCTTTGCTTAATCACCCCCACTAAACTATTTTCAGTCATATTTTCTATTTTTGGTTTTTTCTTATCAACTTCCCCGTCTTGATCGTAATTAATACTCAAAATCACCCCCTGTAAACCAGGCAATGATTTTTTAATATCATCAACTTTATCAATCATTTCCGATATCGATTTTTCGTCTTTATTCCAACATCGAACCACTGCCACAATAATTGGCCCCTCACTTTCGCCAGCCTTTTCAATCGAATCAATAAAATCCGGAAAAATTTTTTTAGTTACTTCTGAAATTTCAACACTAGGATATTCATCAGGAGAACCGGTTATTTCTATTTTTCTTTTATAATCCTCAATTTTTGGTCTACCCAATTCAGATTCTTGAATAGAAGCACCTGTTTCTAATGACATACAAAATTATATCAGTTTAGTTTTTCTATTTTTTCAAATCATATTATAATTGTCCATGTTATTTACGTCACCCTTGTTTTTGTTTGGATTTTTACCTACAGTTTTGATCATTTATTATCTCTCTCCTTCAAAAATCAGAAATATTTTACTTATCATCTTTAGTTTATTTTTCTACGCCTGGGGCGAGGGGATTTATGTCTTAGTTTTATTAATAATGATTCTAGTCAATTATTTTTTTGGTCTTAAAATCGGCCATTCTCGCCATCGTCAAATTTTTACTACCATTGCCGTCATCTTTAATTTATTTTATATTTTTTATTTTAAATATCTTATTTTCACCCTTCATATTTTTCATATCAAAAACAATTTAAACATTCTCATGCCATTAGGTGTCTCTTTTGTCACTTTCCATTTAATTTCTTATATTCTCGATATTTATAAAAAAGAAATTAAAGCTGAAAAAAACTTTTTCAATTTCGCTCTCTATATATTAATGTTTCCCCATCTTATTGCCGGTCCCATTGTTCGTTATAAAGATATAAGCGTTCAAATTAAAAACAGGGTTTTTTCCACCAAACTTTTTGCCGAAGGCGTTCGCTGTTTTATTTCTGGACTCGCCAAAAAAGTTTTAATTGCCAATGTTTTAGCTCTTGTGGCCGACCAAATTTTCAATCTTTTTCCCCAACAATTATCAACTCCACTAGTCTGGATTGCTCTCCTTTCTTATTCTTTTCAGATCTTTTTTGATTTTTCTGGTTACTCAGATATGGCCATTGGTTTGGCCAAAATGTTTGGTTTCACTTTCAAGGAGAATTTTAATTTCCCCTACGTTGCTAATTCCATCCAAGACTTTTGGCGTCGTTGGCACATTTCCCTTTCTTCGTGGTTTCGTGACTATCTCTATATTCCTCTCGGTGGCAATCGTCGTGGACTTTTTTTAACCTTGGTTAATATTGCTATTGTTTTTACTCTAACCGGTTTTTGGCACGGTGCCGACTGGCATTTTCTTTTTTGGGGTTTCTATTTTGCCTTTTTCTTAATTTTAGAAAGATTATTTTTATCTAATCTTCTCAAAAAAATTTGGTTTGGTTTTGGTCATTTGTATGCTTTAACAGTCGTCTTTTTCGGTTGGCTCTTTTTCCGTATCGACAGTCTTAATTATGCCTTTTATCTTTTGAAAGTTATGTTTGGCCATAATTCTAATCAAAGTGTCATTTATCAACCTCAGTATTTTGTCACCAAAGAATATCTTTTTATTCTCATCATCGCCATCTTTTTTTCCATTCCTCTTTATCAAAAAATTTATCAAAAAATAATCCAAAAAATTCCTTTTTTTGAAATTATTTTTTTCACCACCATTTTTATTTTTTCGCTTATGCGTTTAGCCACTGACACCTACAACCCCTTTATTTATTTTAGATTTTAATGAAAAACAAATTACTAATTTTCATTTTTATCTTCATCATAATTTGTCCTAAATTAGCCAGTTTATTAAATATCAAAGAACCCACTCTTAACGAAAATCGAGTTTTAAATTCAAAACCGCCTTTTACTTTTTCCAAAAATTATTCCAAAGCATTTACCAATTATTTTAATGATCGTTTTGGTCTAAGAAATTATTTTATTGTCGCCGATCATTATCTCCGCTATAAATTTTTTAATATTTCCACTAATTTTGCGGTTAGTATTGGCAAAGATCAATGGCTTTTTTACACCCCCGACACTCAATATATCGATAGCGTTAATGGTCAACCTTTTAGCCAAGATGATTTAGCTCAAATTAAAAATAATCTTTTAGATATTCAAACCGCTTTTCAAAAACAAAACATAAAATTTTATTTTCTAGTCGCTCCCAACAAACAATCAATTTATCCAGAATTTTTACCAAATCATATGAAAAAAGTTCACCCCGATTCTCGTCTTGATCAAATCGATATCTTTCTTAAAAATTATCCTCAAATCAATTTTATTAATCCCAAATCAGATATTCTCGCCACCAAAACTAAAAACCAAGTTTATCTCAAATACGACACTCATTGGAATCAATTTGGCGCCTTTGTTGCTTATCAAAAATTATTCGAAAAAATAAATCAAGATTTTCCCAATCTAAAACCTAAAAATATCACCGACTTTAATCTTTCCACCTCAACCACCCCCAACAAAGATCTCGCCCTGGAACTAGGAGTCGCTGGCCAGTTTTCTGAATCTTCCATTTTTGTAAATCCAAAAATCCAAAATTCCACTACCATTTCTCAAAATTGTCCCGAAATCTACACCAAATGTCCTCTCATTGTTCAGGAAAACCCCAACAAGAAATTACCCCGCCTACTCATGTTTCGCGATTCCTTTGCCGTCGGTCTAATTCCTTTTATTTCCGAACATTTCCAACATTCTTATTATTACTGGGGACAAGTTCCATTTCCTAATTCTTTAGTTAAACAAGAAAAACCAGACATTATTATTTTCGAATTAACCGAACGCGAACTCTGGCGCCTCAAAGACCCAATCTTTTCCTTAAACTAATTCCTAACGGAGCTTGTGAGTCTGGGACTAAATTGTCTCTATAATACTAATCGTGTTATTTCTCTTGATTTGATAAAAAGTTCTCCAAATTTGTTTGAATAATTTTTATTGACTCTAATGATTGATGCAAACAAACGATAAAACCCCATAAAGATTGTGCATTGTTATAATCTCTATCTAATTTGAACAGATTATTTGTCACGAATATTCCTGGGTCAATAATCAATATTCCATCAACATTACTACCAATAATCTTCTTTTCTAAAGTCTTTTTTTGAGTCCATCCCTTATAACCTACTGCAAAAACTGGGATTGTATTTAAAAAACTCTCATCTCCTAAAAAAATTCTGCCACCAAAATTTTTTCTTGATAACTTTTTAACTTTGCGAGCAGTTTCCAAAACATCATTCCACTCTTTTTGAATATTCGATTTAACTTCGATTACAGCTCCTACACCTTCTGCTAGATACACTCTTGGAGTGCTTCCTATTGAAGTTAGACTTGGAACTAAGGAATTCTCAACAACAATATCTAACTGACCAGTAACTTCATTATCACTATCAATTATCTCGCCATTACCAAATCTAAAAGTACTTGGAATAATCTCTTTTAAAAAATTGTTTAAAAATTCTTCTCTCTGTCTTCCTTTACTAGAAGAAGCTGGATTAGACCCGTTATATTCACTTATTAAATGCGCTTGTATTGATTTAAGTCTTTCAAGTAAATAATTTTTCGAGTCTTTTGTATTAATCATATTTAATTTATGTTTCAAAATTTTAGAACAGTTGAATAAAGAATAAAAGTAATGCCGACTATAAAGACCAAATTTATTTTACACAATAAAGAATTAATAATAAAAACTTAGAGTGGCTTATCTTGAATTGAGTACTCTTTATCTTCAATATATTTCAAGAAAGATTCGCCTAGTTTCTCCAGTTTGTAATAATTGTCGGCGACCGACAATAATTGATTTTCTTGAAGATATTGTGTGATAAACGGAGTGATCCATCCGTCGTATCTATCTGTTTTTGATCCAATTATGTTTGTGAAATATCGGCTTACATATCCACAATCCAAACCATCCCCTTTAACAGATGCTTCTCTTAATAAAAACAAAAACCTTAATTGAGCCCCTGTCATTTTTTTATACAGGTTTTCCATTATTTCGTCATGTTTTCCAGGTTCTTTAGTCACCTGATATTGACCATTAAAAATGATCTTTATCATGTCTTTAATTGATATTTCACTCAAATTAGATTTATTCAACATTGAAGCGATATCATTTTTCAGCATTAAAAAAATGATTATTACAGCAACAGGCCAAGAGATAATTATCTTTAGTATCTCAACTAAATAGGACATAATGGAATTATATCAACAAACAACAAAACTACTCATTACAGGCTGTAAAACTGAAAAATGTTTATTCCTGAAAAAATACAGGGGAAAGTTAGGGATTTGTAGCTATACCACACAAATTTGGTGGAAAGACAGGCTAAATACGGAAGGGATGTCTACTTCGCTTTCAGCTTCGTAAGACCATGAGGAACCCGACCATTCTTAAAATCTTTCATTAGAGCTTCAGAAACCAGTCTTTTGTAAGCAAAAGCTTTTCCAGATCCAGTCTTTAAATATAGTTCAAAATCTCTAGCTTGTTTTTCTGTTTCAAATCCACAATACCAAACTAATTTCCAGGGTAAATGTGGTTTAGTAGATTTTACTTGTCCAGTGTTATGAAGATTAAATCTTGCTTTTAAATCAATTGTGGATCCGAAATAGAAAATATGAGATTTTGAACTATGTAATATGTATGTGTAATACATATTACAATAATATCAAATTAGGCATGCAATTCTGAAGCTTTAGCGAAAGATTGCGGAAGGGATGGGAGTCGAACCCACATGCCATTTCTGACGCAGGTTTAGCAAACCTGTGGCTTACCATTCGCCGCACCCTTCCTAGACAGTGTTTTAGTATATCAAATTTTTCCCAAATGCTTTAAAATTAAAACAATGAAGAAGAAAGCAGTTAGTAAGGTTGATAAGGCAATAAAAGACACAAACGAAGAAAAAACTTTATTCAAATGGACAGCCCCAGAAAGAGCCTTCAAAAAAAGAGATAAAGATTTTTGGATCACCGCCATCTCAATTTTAGTTCTATTTTCAGTTGTTTTAATTTTTATTGAAGAATTTTTCTTAATCGTCGCCCTGGTTTCAGTTTTATTTTTATACTACGTTCTTTCCACTGTTCCTCCACAAGAAGTTGAATATAAAATAACCAATCGTGCCATTCATTTTGGCGATTCTAAATATAATTGGAATATCTTATTAAGATTCTGGTTCAGGAAAAGTCTTAATGTCGAGCTTGTAGAATTTGAAACCAATCTAAGAATTCCTCGTCAAATTTCTTTAGTTATCAATGAATCAGACAAAGAAGAGATTAAAAAAATTGTTTTAAAAAAATTACCCCTAGTTGAATCATCGCCTAATTTTGTCGATAAACTAGCCAAATGGTGGAATGATAAAATGCCTTGGGAAAAACGGGAAAAATAGACTTTTTTTGATATAATTCATATGATTTATTCGCGCTTATAGTTTAATGGATAGAATAGCGGTTTGCGGAACCGTTGATCCAGGTTCGATTCCTGGTAGGCGCACTTAATAAAATGGTGGGATGCGCCGAATTGGTAAGGCAGCGACCTCGAAAGTCGCCGTCCGCAAGGACTTGGGGGTCCGAGTCCCTCTCCCACCGCACCATTTAAAATATTTCTATTTTTTTTAATTAAATTCACCAATTATGATCAAAAATATTTATTTTGATTTTGGGGCAGTCTTAGTAAATTATGAAAATGCATTTCAAAAAGTATGCTCTGATTTTTCCTTAGATTTTAATGAATTTTGGAAATTTTACAATATTTTTGAGGAAGAGATGTCTTATGGGAAAATTACCACTGATGATTTTTGGAAAAAATGTATCGAAAAATTTAATTTAAAAAATGCTCAAAATTACGATCTAGTCAAATGGTGGGTATCCGATTACGAAATTATTAAACCAATTAATGATCTAATTTATTTTTTGGAAAACAAAAAAGAAGTTGGTATAATTTCAAACATTGGGTCAGGAGTTTGGGAAGCGGCAATGAAATATGAATTTGTACCAAATATTAAATATAAAAAAGTCTATTTATCGTACAAAGAAGGAATGATTAAGCCCAATCTTAATTTTTATGAAAAAGTTCAAAAAGAATCTTTTGTTAAACCGGACGAAATTTTGTTTATTGACGATAAAGAAGAAAATTTAATTGTCCCTAAAAATTTAGGATGGAAAACAATATTATTTAATAGATTAAAAGCAGAAGAGGAAGTAATGAAAATTAAAGAAATAATTTTATGAATAGAAAAACCATTAATACTTACAACCAACTCGCCCAAGATTATGATCAAAAAACCTCTGATTTTTGGGGGAAAATGCCAAAAAAATTTTTTGATAAATTTTTAAATTTAACCAAAGGAAAAATTTTAGATGTTGGCAGTGGTCCCGGCCGCGATGGTTTACTTTTTAAACAAAATGGTTTAGAAGTAGTTTGCCTAGATGCTTCTCAAGAAATGGTTAAATTGTGTTTACAAAAAGGATTGAATGCCATAAAAGGGGATTTTAAAAAATTACCATTTGAAAACAATTCATTTGATGGTGTTTGGGCCTATACCTCTCTTCTTCATTCTAAAAAAGAAGAAATAGATACGTCTCTTAAAGAGATAAAAAGAGTTCTAAAAAAGGATGGAATTTTTGGATTGGGAATGATGGAAGGCGACAGTCAAGGTTATCGACAAGATTTTAAAGGCGACACCAGTTTAAATCAATTAAGGTGGTTTAGTTATTTTTCCAAAGAAGAACTAGAAAAAATACTTACGAATAATGGATTTGAAATCATTTATTTTGAATCATTCAAACCTGGCTCAAGAACTTATCTAAATTTTCTTACCAAAAATAATAAATAATTTATTGTTGATTTTTTTTACAAAAAATTACTTATTGGTTCTTTTTTAAAACTATACCTCTTAATTTTTTCTGTCTTAAAAACAGTATTATAAAGACTAGCACTACCCTCATTTTTTGGATTTTTTAATCCTCTATAAATTAAATTATTTTCATCAGACAACGAGGTTTTAAGTTTTTTAATTAATAGGTTAAAAGGTTTAAATCCATACTGTTCAACAATGTTCTTATAATTCTCATTTCCCCCAGGAACACCTTGAATATTTGTAATAGAAACAATTTTTGTTTTTGATTCCATATGGATATTAAAACCAATTCTAGCGATATATTCATCTTGGTTAAAAAGTCTTAATTGGTAAAGCGCTTCAGGACATCCAGTAACTCCTCTTTCATCAGTACCTTGGTTGATTCGATTAGTTTGGGAAAATTCAATTTTAAAATTACTATTTAAACCGTCATTTAAATTAGTAAATTTTTCTTTTAAAAAATCAAAATGATTTAAATTAATCACCGCTCTGGCAAGTTGGCGCACATTTGGTTCATGGGTATAAGCCATGATTGCATTTCGAAAACTAATGTCTTCGGATAAATAAATTGATCTCATCGCATTTTCAAAATTTATTGGTTTTATTTCATTCTTTTCTTTTGCTTGGTAATAATACGAAGCGATTTGCCATCTTTCATCATCTTCACTTGGCAAAAATCCAAACAATCTTTCCGCCGCATCAATTAAAGGCTCGATTTTATTAATTCCACCAGGAATCTGTCTAACAGCCGGTAATTCAGTATAAACATACTGTGTTGATGAATGTTTATTCTCTATCATTTTATTTTAAACAATAGTTCGTATTTTACCATTTATATGGCAAAATCAGTCACATTAAAAATTAAATGCTACAATCATAGGATGATTTTGGCAAAAAATATATTTTATACATATGGCAAAGAAAACATCTTTGAAGGTGCCAGTTTTTTTGTTGCCAAAAACAGTAAAGTTGGAGTTGTTGGAGCCAATGGTTCAGGAAAATCAACTCTTTTTAATTTAATCACCAAAGAATATTTTGTTGACGATGGCAGTCTGGAAATAGTTGGCGAAGTTATGGCTGTTCCTCAAGAAGTTAAACGAGACGAAAAAATGGAACAATCTGAAACTGTTCGTGATTATTTAGATCCTTATTGGCAAAAACTTGATTATGAGCTTTTAAAAATGCTTTCCAAATTAGAATTATCACGCCTATCTCTTGATAGTAATCCTAAAGTTTTAAGTGGTGGTCAAAAAACTAAATTAGCCATTGCTCGGGCTTTAATCTTTGAACCCGACATTTTACTTCTAGATGAACCCACTAATTTTTTAGATATTGAAGGGAAACTTTGGATGATGAATTTTTTGGGCCGCTATTCCAAAACCTTAATTATTATTTCTCATGATTTAAAATTACTCGATAAAAATATTGACAAAATTATTGAAGTCGACAAACGAACTAAACAAATTACTGAATATAATGGCAACTACACTAATTATGTTAATTTAAAAGGCGAGAGGGAAGAACTTTTAGTTCATCAAATTCACACCCAAGAAAGAAAAATTATTGAAATGAAAAAAGGTCTGGTCAGAATTTCTGGCAATCGATCCGAAAAGGGTGTCCGTCAAAAATTAAATTTACAAAAAAGAATTGAAAAATTAGTTATCGCTCTTCCAGAAATGCCACCCGCTGTCAAAAAAATTAATATGCAATTACCCGAACCGGCCTGGGTAGGGGAGATCCCCTTTATTGTCAAAAATTTATATAAATCTTATGGTGAAAAAAAAGTTTTAACTGATATTAATTTTGATATTAAAAGAGGTGAAAGGGTTGCTTTGATGGGACAAAATGGTGCCGGTAAAAGTACCTTAATTAAAATTTTGATGGGGATGTTAAACCCTGACTCTGGAGAAATTATTAAAGATGAAAAAATTAGTGTTGGTTATTATTCCCAAGAATTTGAAACTTTTGATATGAACAAAAATCTCCTAGAAACAGTCAAAGATAAATGCGAAATGACCGAGCCCCAACTTCGTTGTTTATTAGGTCGTTTTTTATTTCCCGGTCAAAAAGTTTTCCAAAAAATATCTACCCTTTCTGGAGGTGAAAAAACTCGTCTTTCCATTGCCACTCTTTTAGCCAAAAATTACAATCTTTTAATTCTTGATGAACCAACCACTTATCTCGATGTCCTTTCCCAAAGACTAATTTTAGAAGCTCTAAAATTTTACAAAGGCGCCATGATTATCGTCAGCCACACTCCTGAATTTATTGACGAACTAAAACCATCCCGCAAATTCCTCCTTCCTGAAAACAAAATGGAATTATGTCAATAAAAATTATATAAATATACAACCTCCTAAAAAATATGGATAAAATAAATCAAATAACCAAAGAAATTGAAAAAATAAAAATTAGAAATTCAAAAGTTGAAGCCGACAAAGCATGGGAAACTAGTTTTTCTCGAAAATTTTTAATTGCGATTTTAACTTATTTTGTTGTTATTTTATTTTTTAAATTTGCCAATTTATCAAAACCATTTATTAATGCTATTATCCCAACTCTAGGCTTTTTATTGTCGACTCTTTCTATTCCTTTTTTTAAAAAAATCTGGATAAAAAATATTTATAAAAAATAACACCCCTACATTTTTCTCGAATCGTAAGCCCAATGCAATAATGCCTGTCTTTGAACCAGTCTACATTTAAAATCTCCAATTTTACAATTTTTTCTTAATTGACCAATATGTCTTCTCATTGCTAGCCATCTTTTTATTTGTCTCTCATCATCTTCGCATCTTCTTCCCAAATAATATCGGCAATACCATTGAAACCAGCCCCTTGGATCATTTTTATAAATCCAACCTTTTTCTCTCCACACACTTAATGGTTGACTAGCATTAACTCCAAAAAAATTAATTTTCGAATCATGAAATTCATGACACATTTTTTCTCTTTTAAACCAATCTTTAGGAAATTCATTTTGACAATCAGTCATATATTTGCCACCAAAAACCCCCATGTTTAATATTTCTTTCGGAGTTAATTCTGGTTCAAATCTTGGATCAAAATTTTTACCTTCCGGTTCAGTTAAATAATATTTATAATACGTCTGCATTAAATCATTAACTATTATCAGTTTTTTCATAAAATTTACTTCATCGCCGTCTTTTTGTACTGATATTTTCCATAAATCCTCACCTCTGTTCCAATCTCCGCCCAATTAAACACTTCCGCTGCATCTGCCGTTCTCATATTAATACAACCATGACTCATTGGTACTCCAAAATTATTATGCCAATAGGTGCCATGTAAACTAAAACCAACTCTCTTTGGGTAATCATTATTATAAAAAAACATAATATACGGAACATTTGGTAAATAATAATAATCCTTTGTTAGTTTAGACCCACCTTCCATTTTCTGTGATCTAATTTTAGTCCATATTTTAAAAATTCCATTTGGTGTTCTTCCCCATTTTCCAGAAGAAATAGTATATTCTTTAATTTTTTGCCCATTTTCATAGGTATAAACTTTTTGACCAGTCAAATCCACTTCAATATATTTATTCGAATTATTAGCCATAGCAAATATCTCTCCTAATACTTGTTGCTGGTCTTGTGGCACCATCACTTCCTTATTATTAAAAATTCCTACTCGTGCCATAGGATCGTAATATTCAGATATAGTATCTGGATTAATTTCTTTTTGAAAAGAAAAATATTTTGGCCACCACGGTTGACTTATAATTATCAATCCCAAAAAACCAGCCAAAAACAGTAATAAAAATAACACTTTTCGCATTACCAAATAATAAACTTTCTTGTCTATTTTGTAAACCACATTTAGACCCTTGACAAATATGTTAACTAGATCTAACATACAGTTAGAAATAATTAACATACAAATATGACTCTAAAAAAATATCAACAAATCAAATTGGCCATAGTTGTGGTCATCGCTATCATTTTCAGTCAGTCAATTGTTTTTCAAAATTATTTAGTTCCGATTGCTACTTTAGTAATCAGTTCTCTTGTTTTAATTTTACTTCGACATCAAGTTAAGGAAGTTTTAGCTGATGAGCGTGATTATGCTCTTGCTGGTAAATCTGCTAGTTGGACTATTCAAATTTATTCTTGGATTGCCGTTATTGCTATGTTTATTTTATATGCCTTTAAAGATTTAAATCCTAGCTACGAGCCAATTGCTTTAACTTTAGCCTATTCCACTTGTGCCCTTATGCTAATTTACAGTCTTATTTTTAAATTTATAAATAAAATTAAATTCACTCCAAACAAAAGCAAATTTATTGCTTTTATTATAATTTTAGCCATATTCTTAGGAATTTTTACTGTTCGTTTATTTTCTGGTGAAGATAATTGGGTTTGTCAAAAAGGGGAATGGATTGAACATGGTCATCCGGATTTTCCTGCTCCAAAAACTATCTGTAAATAAATATGCAAACTAAAATTAAAGAATATCGAGCCAAATTAAATCTAACGCAAGAACAGTTGGCTGATTTGGTTGGAGTCAGAAGAGAAACGATTGTTTTTCTCGAGCAAGGGAAATATAATCCGTCTCTTAAGCTTGCCCACGATGTCGCTGTCGCTTTAAAAACAACTATTACTAATTTATTTATTTTTTAAAACTATGATTGCTAATCCAAAATGGTTCAACATTAGAAAATATACTGGTTGGGGTTTAACTCCAAATTGTTGGCAGGGAACCGTTTATATTTTTGCCTACATTATCCCGATAATTATAATTTCCAATCTAAACATAAATCCAAACTATAAAAATATTTTTATTTTTATAGTAATTGGAATTTTATTAATCGACACTCTCCATATAATGACTCAAATCAAAAAAGATGAGAGAGAAATACTTCACGAAGCTATTGCCGACAGAAATGCTTTATGGTTTTTATTATTTGGTCTAGTAGTTTGGGCTTTTATCAAACAAATCACTGATCCGATTTTTATTGGAGTTATTATCTTTACCACCGTTGTTAGGGCCGCCACTCAAATTTATTTAAAAGACAAATAACCTATCTCCAATTCTAACTTTTTGTTTTACTTTAAAAGTTAATATGTTTTTATCCATTTTTATGTAAAAAAACTTACCTTTGATAACCCCACTGCTTGGCCCAATTATAATATAATTGTCGCCATTATCTACTCGTTTGTCAGTAGTTAATTTTATTTCGGCAACTTTAATTTTTGGATAATAGTGATCAATTTTTCCCAACAATATTTTTGTCGTCGTCGCCAAACTATTTTCTCCCAAAGCCCATTCTTCCACTTTCCTTCCCAAATGATAACCCTCAGAAAATCCTCGATTAAAAACTGTTTTTAATTCTTCCAATAATTTTTCTTTGGTCGCTTTATTATATTTTTTTTCTTCAATCAATTTTAATGCCTTTTTATAAACATTAATCACTGTGTCCACATAATCAGCACTTCTAGCTCGACCCTCAATTTTAATCGTACTAATTCCTGTTTCCGCCAATTTATCCAACAATCCGATTGTACATAAATCACTTCGGCTCATAATTAAATTATTATCAAGAATCATTTTTTTTCCGGTTTCCATTTCTGTCACTTCATATTTTCTTCGACACATTTGTACACATTTACCCCTATTAGCCGACAAATTTTGATGATATAAACTCATTTGACATCGGCCCGAAATTCCCACACACATCGCTCCATGCCCAAACACTTCAATTTCAATTAATTGCTTTTTTGGTCCAATAATTTTTTCCTTTTTAATTCCCTCAACTATTTTTTTAATTTGTTCTAAACTTAATTCTCGGGCCAACACAATTCTATCCACCCACTTACTCAAAAATTTTATTGTTTCCAAATTCGACACCGACATTTGGGTCGACACACAAATTTCTATTTTTTTCTCATTTGCCATTTTTATCACTGCCAAATCAGAGGCAATAATTCCATCAATTCGAAGTTTTTTAATTTTATTTAAAATTTTTTCTATCTCTCCAATTTCTTCATCGTAAACCACCGTATTCAAAGTTATCCAACTTTTTATTTTTGCCTTTTTGCAAATTTGACTAACTTTTTCCAAATCATCTATCGAAAAATTATTGGCTCCCGCCGTTCTCATATTTAAAATTCCAATTCCAAAATAAATTTCATCGGCTCCGGCATTTACTGCCGCCATCAATGATTCAAAATTTCCCGCCGGCGCTAATATTTTTATTTTATTCATAAAGGGATTTTATTATAACAAATTCAACTACTCCACGATTCTCTTTTTAATATTTAATCATTTTGTCCCAGAAATTTATAAAAGTTACATTTTAATGTAAAAACATATAATATTAGTTATGGAATACAAAACTCAAACACTTAGATCAAACATTAAACCAAAAATAAATAAAAATAATTACAAATATTTTTTAACAGTTATTATTTTTATTTTATTAATTATTATTTCTTTTACTTTATTAAAAAATAAAAAAATATTAAATAATCGAAGTACAAACCAAAACGATCTTGTCCTTATATATGATTACACTTATAACCCTAATGATGGATCTAAAGAAACTGAAAAAGTTTTACAATATAACATTAGTAATAATTCTATTAAAAAACTACCGTTTGATGGATACGAAATAATTGACCATTCTCTAACATATTTACCTAGTAATAAAAATATTTTTCTAATCAAAGACAAACAAATATTTGTTTACAATATTTCTGCGTCAAAAATTTCAAAAACGAGTTTACCTAGTCTTAAAGAAGATAAAGATTATAAAGAAAATATTTATATAGTTAGTTTTTCAAAAGACCAAAATAGCGTTATTTTCCAAGTTAATAATTATGATAAAAATGATCCCGGTCCGGAAATTGGCGGTGGACCTAGTCCATTGAGCAATCAAGAATATATTTACAATATTAGCGAAAATAAAACTATTATTTCAGATATTTCGCAAAAAGCTAAAAAATTAACTGAAAATGTAGAAGGAGGTATAGTTGGTTGGGATAGCAATAAAAATATTTTATTTGTTGAGTATTGTCCGACTTCTATTAGTTGTTACGACGGTTCAGTTTTTGCCAATTTAGATTTGAACAAAAATACTTTTATTAAAACGGATAGAACAATAGATTCAAATTATTTACTAAGTCCAAGCTATAAACAGGTTGCAGTTTTAGATACAAATAAAGGAAAAATATTTATATACAATACTGATAATTTTAATGATATTAAAAAGGAATTAGATATATCACAGTTAAAAGATTACGGTTTTATCATTTCTAAAGCATGGTCTCCAAATGAAGAAGAAATAGCTCTTGGTTTTGATCGATACGTTTATACAATTAATATTAATTCTGGTAAATTAACGCAGAGATATGCTGACAATACAATTGGAGGAGGTTATTTGTATTGGTCTCGAAACATAATTGCATACTCTCTTTCTAAAAATTTTTTATTTATCACTGATAGTGATAATACTAATCAAAATGATTTAGAAAAAGGATTAAATATTGATAAAACAATTAAAATAGATCTGGCGACAAATAAATCAGAAATAATTAACAGCACCACTTTAGAGAGAGAAACTTCGGATATATTAAGTATCAGCAGTAATTAATTCAATTTATCAAACTCTCTCCAGTCATTTCCTCCGGTTTTTTAATTCCCATTAATTCTAAAATTGTTGGGGCCACATCCTTTAACCCACCATCTTTAACTTGACCATCAATTCCAATAAATGAAAATTTAACCGGATTAAAACCATGAGACACATCAACCTCACCATCTTTATAAAGCATATTTTCCGCATTACCATGATCAGCTCCCACAATCACCACATAATCATTTTTAATTCCTATATCTACGATTTTACCGACTTGTTCGTCTACCACTTCACAAGCCTTTTTAATCGCTTCAAATTTACCGCTATGTCCCACCAAATCAGCATTAGCAAAATTAACTAAAATAAAATCATAATTACCAATCACTTCCAATACTTTTTCTGCCACCTGCGGTGCCGACATTTCTGGCTGTAAATCATAAGACAACACTTTTGGACTGGGCACCATAATTCTGTCCTCACCGGTAAATGCCGTTTCCTGTTGAGAATTAAAAAAGAAAGTCACGTGAGCATATTTTTCAGTTTCTGCAATTCTAATTTGTTTTTTATTATTTTTCGACAAAACTTCACCTAAATTATTTTTTACGTTTTCCAATAAAAAGGCGACTGGCAAATCCCAAGATTTATCATACGTTCCCATACAAACCCAAACCAAATCCAAATTACTTTGTAGTTCAGTCGGGCAAAGTGTTTGTCTGGTTATCATTGCTGTAATTTGGCGAGATCTGTCAGTTCTAAAATTAAACCAAATAAATGAATCGCCATTTTTTAATAATCCATTTTTATCAATTATCGTTGGTTGTATATAATAATCAGTTTGGTCACCCCGTTCATAAGCCTTATTTATGGCCTCAATTGCATCCGTTGCTTCATATCCTTCACCCTTAGTCCACAAATCAGCCGCTTTCTCAGTTCTTTCCCAATTAGTATCCCTATCCATGGCATAATACCTTCCCACTGCTGTGGCAATTTTACCTACTTCAATTTCTTTTATTTTTTCATTTAATTGCTCGACATAAATTTTTGCCGATTTTTCGGGAACATCTCGTCCATCCAAAACTAAATGAATATAAACTTTTTCCAAACCATTATCTTTGGCCAATTTTAATAAAGCATATAACTGATGTATATCCGAATGAACTCCAGCGTCTGACAATAATCCTGACAAATGTAAGGTCGAGTTGTTTCTTTTACAATTTTCAATCGCTTTTAATAAAGATGGATTTTTAAAAAAACTACCATCACTAATCGCATTATTAATTGTTTCCTGTGGTTGCCACACGATTCGCCCAGCTCCCATCGTCAAATGACCAACTTCACTTCCACCTTGTGATCCTTTAGGATTCCCCACATCTTCGCCAGTACATTTCAGTAATGCCGATGGATATTCACGTAAATATTTATCATTATTTGGCACCTTAGCTGCCATAACAGCATTCCCATAAGGATCAGTTGAATAACCCCATCCGTCTCTAATTATCAAAATTACTTTTTTATTTTCCATTATTCAATTCTTCCTCTATTCTCATTAACCTATTATATTTACAAACTCTTTCTCCTCGAGTCGGCCCAACTTTAATATAAGCCGATCCAACTGCCACCGCCAAATCTACCATAAAAGTATCATTAGTTTCACCACCACCGCGATGACTTGGCATTGTCATTAAATTATTTTGGCGGGCTAATAAACAGCAATCAACAGTTTCCGTTAAAGTTCCTGCCTGATTTAATTTAATTAAAATTGCTGTCGCTGCTTTCATTTCAATCGCTTTTTGTAATAATTTTGTATTAGTCACTGTTAAATCATCCGCAATTAACGGAAATTTCCCATTTATGGCTTCTACTAATTTAGGCCAATTATCCCAGTCAAATTCCGATAACATGTCTTCCATTGTCACAATTGGGTATTTTTCCATCCATGGCAAATAATAATTAATCAGTTCTTCACTCGTTAAAATTTTTCCTTCCAATTTTAATTCATACATTTTCGATTCTTCATTGAAAAATTCCGACGCTGCCGCATCAATTCCCACTCCAGCATCAACTCCTGGAATATAACCAGCATTTTTAATTGCCTCAACAAAATATTCCATCGGTTTTTCATTCGAAGTTATTCCGTTTGGGGCAAAAGCTCCTTCATTGCCTACATTAGTTGATAATTTTTCTGATTTCAAAATCTTTTTTAAAGCCACATAAATTTCCATTTCCATTCTCACATTTTCGGTCGCTGTTTTCGTTCCCATGGCTCCGATCATAAATTCCTGTAAATCGGTCGTTTCATCAGCATGTTTTCCGCCTTCAATCATCACCATCATTGGTTTTGGTAAAATCCAACCAATCTCTCCAATTCCATAAACTTTTCTCAAATATTTATAAAGTGGTAAATTTTCTTCATTTGCTTGGGCTCTAGCCACAGCCAAACTTACCCCCAAAATTGCATTTCCACCCAAAACAGATTTATTTTCAGTTCCATCCAACTCAATCATTTTTTGGTCAATATTTCTTTGTTCAACGGCCTCCATTCCCACCAAATTCTCTTTAACAATAGTATTAATATTTTCAATTGCCTTCAACATTCCTTTACCGTTATATCGACTCATATCACCATCCACTAATACTGTTGCCTCCTTTGAACCCGCCGAAGCACCATAACTCACCGATGCCTCTCCATTCATTCCCGACTCTAATGTTACCGTAACCTCTAAACTTGGGGCTCCACCAGAAGCCAAAATTTCTCGTGCCAAAATATTTTTTATTTTACTCATAACCCATTATATCTCAATCCATCTCGTAAAAAATTTTAGTATGATTCCATAAAGTGTTGATATTAAAATATCAAACATCTCTATGGAATCATAATATCTTATCTATTAACTAAATATATTATCCAGATCACTAATACTAAGCTAATTACAAACAGTGAAACTTTCCAACTTATATCAACCTCCTTTTTTAAACTAAAATATTTTTTCTTGTATCCCAGCTTAATTAAACGATCACTACTAACATAAACCAGTTCGAAAAATATAAAATATACAACCATTGTCAACAAAATTGGCACCAGATCCGGATCTCTTAAAACAAACCTTAAAAATGTCCATGCACCAAGAAGCCTGAACAAAAACCACCACCAGCCAATCATCACACCCCATATAAAAATTTTTAAAATGGTAGTAATTCTTCGTGTGAAATACCTAAGTTCCACTAAAAACATCACCTTTCTTTTTTTTGTTTTTGAAAGAACAAAACACAGACGCAATTGTCTGATTGCAATCAAATGCTCTAAATTTTACCAACAAATCCACCCAAAATCAATTTTTATCTTTATCAAAACTTCAAATCATTATATAAATTAATTTTAAAAATTAATTGACTTCACTTTAATTTTAAATTAAAATCCGGCATGCGTGAAACTATGAGATATGAAATACCTTGCGTTAAACAGATAAGTGAAACATCCTGTGCTTCGGCTGATTATACGATGGTGTCTAATGCCTTAAAAATTAACAGTTCTTTAGATGATATTTTAAAAGTTACCAAATCAGAAATTGGTTTTGCTCCATTTTGGAAATGGTTAGTAGAAGAAAAGAATATTGAAATTATTGATTTTAGTCAAAACAATCTTCAATCCTGGTCTAAAAATGGCTTTACTGATTTTTCTCAAAATATCGATCCAAAAGTCATCAAATTTTTAAATGATAGAATGAAAAATTCTGGCGACTATCAAAAAGACCTTCAATTTTTATTTCAAAATGAAAAATTTAAATTTTATAACCAAAAACCATCAACAGATCTATTAAAAGAATATTTTTCTAAAGGTTATGTTTGTGATGTTATGTTAGATCCATGGTTAATTTATGGAGAAGAACCAGAATTTTATTCACTTCATCGAGTTTTTATTACAGACATTAATGGTGACGAAATCACTTTTCGTGATCCATCAGATGATAGTCCAGAAATATTTAAATCAAATACTGCTAACTTTAATAAAGCCTTCCAAATCACCGGCGCCGAACTAACTTGTTATAAAACTAAAGAAACAGAGTTTTAAGTCTGTGGTTTTCCTAAAATTCTTTTGATAAATTTTTTTATCCAAAAACTCTTAAATTGACCTAATATATCATTAAAATTAATTTCACTTTTTACCCATAAATTTCCATAATCGTCCTCATTTTTATCGCTATATTTTTTGTCTAAAAATTTTTGTGAAACAGGGAAGTGGATCTGAATATATTCATCAATCCAAAAAATTTTTTTATAAATCTTTTCTAAAAATTCCATCATTTTTTTATAATCGCCTCCAGCATTTTTTATTCCCCATGGCCAATATTCAAAAAATATTGTCGGTTTATTTTTTTCAATCATTTCTTTTCCACCCTCAATCACCAATAGTTCAAATCCTTGTACATCCATTTTAATAAAATCAATTTTTTGGTAATCCAACTCTTTTAATAAATCATCCAACCTTCGACAAAACACAGAAACAGTTGGGCCTTTTCCCCACATCCTATGATCTCCAAAATTTTCCTTTGAATTTATAATTCCCATTTTTTTATTTTCACTTCCCACCGCTGCCTGAACTGCCACCACATTTTTTAATTTATTTTCTTTAATATTTTTTTGCAAAATTTCAAAATTAATCGGATCTGGCTCAATTGCAATCACTTTTTTTACCTTATCAGCCATCAAAACTGTGTAATATCCAATATTCGCTCCAATATCCAAAACCACATCATCTTTACTAATTTTTTCCAACATTAAGTTTGTCAAATATGGCTCATATTTTCCCAAGGCAATTCTTTGCCCCACAAATTTATCATCCGGCAAATAATTAAAAATATATTTTCCAAAAACTTTTGTCTTATTTAGTTTTTTCATTTTTTAGTTCATCAATATTCCTCTGAATATAAGGAGAAAAATATCCTTTATATCTTTTTTGCAACCCCAAAATTTTCCAGTCTAAATTAGTTATTTCTTTCCGACAAAGTTTTGATCCACAATTACATTTAAACAAAATTCTTTTTTTTCCTCTTTGTGCACACGACATAACATAGTCAAAAGTAATTTCCTCTCCTTTTTTAATATCTTTCATGGCGACCAAAAATATCTGTCCTTGTAACCCAGCATTGGCATCACATGAATGATTAAACCAATCTGCATCATCAGTTTCGTTTATTGATTTTGGTCCAATAAACATTTCTTCATCTATTCCTATTGGTAAATATCGTACATCTTCAGGTAAATTATTTCTTTCTTCTCTGGTCATTATATGACCACCAAAAATTGCCAAAATCTCACCCTTTTTAATATCATCAACTGCAAATTCACCACTGCCTTCTTTTTTAGATTTTCTTGGCTCTATTTTTGAATTTAACCAATTATTTACTCTTTTCATAGGCTAATTTTATCAATTTTTTTATATTTATACTTAACACTTGAATGGTAAAGAAGGAAATGTATAATATTAGCAGTCGGTCATTTTGACTGATAAATATTATTTATTAATTTTTAATCAAATTTATGACCAAAATCAATCCAGTTGCCGGCTACATTCTAGTCGAGCCGCAAAAACAAGAAAAAACCACTGCCTCCGGAATCGTTCTTCCTGAATCCCATCAAGACAAACCTCAACAGGGTAAAGTTTTGGCTGTCGGTAGTGCTGTCTATATTGATGGCCGAGAAATTTTATCTCCCTGTAAAGTTGATGATATTGTTATTTATCGTGAATGGGGTGGTAAAGAATACAAAGAAAATAATGTCGAATTATTATTACTAAAATTCGACGACATCATGGCCATCATTAAATAAATTATTAATTAGAGTCTCCCTTGTCAAAGGGAGAAGCCCCGCAAAGCGGGGAGAGGGATTTTAAAAATTATGTCAAAACAACTAAAATTCGGGCAAGATGCTCGTCAATCAATCTTAAACGGAGTTAACACTTTGGCCAATGCTGTTATCACTACTCTTGGTCCAAAAGGCCGCAATGTGGCTATCGACAAAAAATGGGGTGGCCCCACTGTTCTTCACGATGGTGTTTCTGTTGCTAAAGAAATTGAACTCCAAGATCCATACGAAAATATGGGTGCTCAATTAGTCAAAGAAGCTGCTTCCAAAACCAACGATGCTGCCGGTGATGGCACTACCACTGCTACTGTTTTGGCTCAAGCCATTGTTAATAAAGGTCTTCAAAATGTGACTGCTGGTGCCAATCCTATGATTGTCAGAAAAGGTCTAGAAAAAGGTCTTAAGGTCGTTATCGAAGAACTCGATAAAATGAAGAAAGAAATTAAAGCTGACGATCAAGAATCAATTGAACAAGTCGCCACCATTTCTGCCAGCGACTCCGAAATTGGCAAAAAAATTGCCGAATCTATGGTTAAAATTGGTAAAGATGGTTTAATCACTGCCGAAGAAGGTAAAGGTATGGCTCTCGAAACCAAAGAAACTTCCGGCATGGAATTTGATCAAGGTTTTTTATCGGCCTATTTTGCCACCAACACCGAAACCATGGAAGCTGTCATCGAACGACCCCATATCGTTATTACCGATAAAAAAATTAGTTCTCTCCAAGAATTTTTACCCTTTTTAGAAAAATTAGTTAAATTAACTAAAAATATTGTCATTATTGCCGATGATATCGACGGCGAAGCCCTAGCTGCTTTAGTTGTTAATAAAATCAGAGGCACATTCAATATTTTAGCTGTCAAAGCCCCAGGTTTTGGCGATCGTCGAAAAGCCATGCTCGAAGACATTGCTGTTTTAACCGGTGGCATGGTCATTTCTGAAGATCTTGGTATTAAATTCGACACTGCCGAACCAGCTGAATATTGTGGTCATGCTGATTCAATTACCTCTGATAAAGATAAAACCAGAATTATTGGTGGTGCTGGTTCCGAAGCTGATGTGAAAGCTCGAGTTTCTCAACTTCGCGCCCAACTCAGCAAAACTGATTCCGATTATGACAAAGAAAAATTCCAAGAAAGAATTGCCAAATTAGTTGGCGGAGCCATTGTTATTCAAGTCGGCGGTGCCACTGAAGTCGAAATGAAAGAAAGACTAGAAAGGGTCAAAGATGCCATCGAGGCCACCAAAGCTGCTGTTGAAGAGGGAATTCTTCCTGGTGGTGGAGTAGCCCTACTTAAAGCTTCTCTTAAACTCGACTCTATTAAAACTGATTCTGCCGAAGAACAGGTTGGAATTGATATTCTAAAATATGCCCTCGAGCAACCAGTCAGAATGTTAGCCCAAAATTCTGGCGAAGACGGTGGTTATATTTTTAATTTAATTAAAGATAAAGTTTCTGCCGATTCCAAATCAGATTATGGTTACAACGCTGCCACTGGTCAAATGGGCTCCATGATCGCCGCTGGAATTCTTGATCCAGCCAAAGTTACCAAATCAGCTTTAACTAATGCTGTTTCTGTTGGTCAAATGATTTTAACTACTGATGTTTTAATCACCGATGCTCCAGAAAAATCTTGTAGCTGTGGTAATCAAACTCCCGACATGTCCGGAATGGGAGGTATGGGCGGCATGATGTAAACTAAAGCTTAATCAATTAAAACCCTCCTTAATTGGAGGGTTTTTTGATAAAAAGCGGTAGTTTTTAATCCCGCGACTGCGGGGCAAGCGGTTACCCCGCAACGGCGGGGTGCAAAACTGAATAAATAGGTTGATATAATTGTAATATGTATTACGTTTATATCCTAAAAAGTCTAAAAGATAATAATATTTATACTGGTTTTAGTTCAAATTTAAAAAGAAGATTTAGTCAACATATTTCAGGAAAAGTTAAATCAACTAAAAATAGAATTCCTTTAAAATTGATTTATTACGAAGTATATTTAAATGAAATTGACGCCAGAAATAGAGAAAAATATCTAAAGTCTGGCGGAAAAGCCAAAATTAGTTTAAAATTGCAAATTAAGAATTCTTTAGAGTTCAATCTGACGCGGTAGTCAAGCGGTTAGACAGCAGTCTGCAAAACTGCGTAGATGGGTCCGACTCCCATCCGCGTCTCAAATTATTTTACTGAAACCCCCATTTTAATTGGAAAATGATCCGATAATTGATCAAATTCCACACCTTTTAATACTTCAAAACTTTCCACCTTTATATCCGGTGTGCAAAAACCATAATCAAATCTAGTTATTGGTTCTTTAATTTTAATTGGAAACAATTTACTTGGAAATGTATTTCCTTTATCTTTTCCCACATCAATAAAACCATTTTCTCTAATTTTTCTAGTCACTTCTCCTCGCATCATTCCTCTCAAAATAATTCCCAGATCACTAGCCTCTGGGTGCTGAATAAATAATTCATCAATTATTTTTCCAGTTTTTAATAAATCAAATTCATCTATAGCGTTTAAGTCTCCAGTGATTATTGTTGGCACCCCTAAAACCACCTGATTCAATAAAGAATCAATTTGTCGCAATCGTGTGTCTTCGTTTAAATCATCTAAATAAGTCGTAAAAATATCCATCCCATCCAATGTTGTTTTAATTGCATTTCTATTAAATAGTCTCACTGCTTCAAACTTTTCTACCGGTAATCTCGTCAAAACAGTAACCCCATTATCACGTCCAATCGCTTCTAATCTATCATCTTCTAATTTTACTGAATAAACATTTTTATAACCAAAAATATTTTTTAAATCATCTTTTGAAAATATTTCCGTCCATCTGTGTGTGTCTACTAAACTAACAAAATCAGCATTAATATTTTTTATAGTTTTCACCAAAAGATCAAGTCGCTCTGGTGTCTTTGATAGACTGTCATAATCATTAAAACCTCCACTCATTATATTGTAAGATAAAATCTCCATAATTTATTTTACACCCATCCTAAATTATATCCTATAATTTGATTTTTCTCTCATTTTTTGGTACAATCCTATCACTTTATTAACTAATCCACTGCGGATTAACTTAATAAATTGTTCCTTAACAATCAATAAAACTAAGAGTAAATGCTCGGTTTGGATATAAATTTTATATCTAGCCCGAGCATTTGCTCGGAATAAAAAATTTTTTGGAAGGAAATGAGTTTAATGGCAAGCATAATTAATTTTTCAGAAGCAAAAGAAAGAAAAAAGAAACAACAAGAGTTTTTCGAGTATCTAGAAAAATATAACACCAGAGAATATAACCTAAATAGACAAGAAGAATATGCCATTAAGGTTTATTCAAGATTTAATAATAGCGACCTTAAGGAACTCCTTTCAATTTGGTGGTGTTTTTTTGCTTTCTGGATTATTGGGGGAATAATTATATTAATTAATTTTTCCAAAAATCCTGAATTTATCAAAAACAACAAGATCGAAATTATATTTTTCTTTGGTATTACTTTTTTAGCTGGAGCCATTAGAACCATATTGGTTCTTTTTGAGAGATGGAAACTAAATCAAAGAGCCAAAAAATTAAAACAGAAAAAAGAAGACCAGTTTTTTATTTATTTTCACTTATTTTAGAGAGGAAAAGATTAGTTAAAAAATTTGAAAAATTACAAAAGAATGGAGGTAATTTGATTAATTTTAATTAAAAAACCAAAATTAATGTAGTTAAAAAAATTTTAAGGAGTGATTA
>Ga0209340_1000660_pt1 | contig 33445 bp, 20 predicted proteins | sample EPASupsiteSAE323_FD_187266 | JGI IMG/M metagenome (GOLD analysis project Ga0209340, IMG submission 187266) | Bioremediated contaminated groundwater from EPA Superfund site, New Mexico - Sample SAE3-23 (SPAdes) (version 2) | ecosystem: Environmental > Aquatic > Deep subsurface > Groundwater >... | reverse complement strand
CCGCCACTAAACTGGGATATGCCTCAACTACCGACAACGCCCCTTCCAAGTCCGCGAACTTCGTCACCGACCGCGGCTCGCGCATAATCTCTGTAGATTCGACGCGCGTGCTTGTGGAGTATGCTCGCAGTGTGGTGAAGGCACGGTTCGTGGTCAAAAACATCGCCCAGAATTCCACGTCCTTTGCGCCCGCAACCGTCGTGACTCGTGGATTTTCGCCCGCAACCGGGCTGGTTATGGCAAATCCCGGAGTGTTTGAAGGCCTGATGTGCTTCTGCAAGGGCCAGTTCTGGTGCTTCTGGTGCGCAAGTTAGGGGAAAAAATCAGTTAGGCACTACGCGTTTTCCCTTTCCTTCTTTTCAACTATGAATTCGTCAGTCCTCAGCTTGGTGTGGTATCGCTTGGCGAAGCGGTGCGCCTCGTCTCGTATTGCCTGCAACAGCTTGAGTCCCGCGCTCTTTTTGTCAAGCACAACCGGCATGCTGCGGGTCGGAGTATAAACTTCCTCGTTTTTCTTTGCAAGCGAGATGATGGGGATGTCGCGTTCGCCCAGTTCAAGCAGGGCTTCTATTGCCGCGTGCAGCTGGCCCTTGCCTCCGTCAATGACGATTAGGTCAGGAAGCTGGGCGTTCTCTTCCAGAAGCCTCCGGTATCTGCGGCTGACTGCTTCCTTTATTGCGTCGAAATCGTTCTGGCCAGTCAGCGTCCTCATCTTGAACTGCCTGTAGTTGTCCTTGTCCGGCGTGCCGTCTTTGAACCGCACCATGCTCGCGACAGTGTTTTCCTTTCCGAGGTTGGAGATGTCGAAGCACTCCATCACTCGCGGGAGCAGAGGCAGCCTGAGTGCGGATTTTAATTCGCCAAGGGCCGGAGAGACCGTAGTGTTCAATGCGATTGCGGCGTTCTTCTCCACCAAGTCCAGAAGTTCCTTCTTGGAGCCCTTCTTGGGCACCACTATGTGCACTTTCTTCCCGGCCTTGGAGGACAGGTATTCCTCAAGTGCAGGCGCTTCCTCAAGCTCGTTTGCAATCACGATTTCCTCCGGGATGTGTGCGTAAGAATAGTATTCTCGCAGGAATTGCGGAACCAAGTCCGCTGTTGCGTCGAAGCGGAACGTCTGCCTCTGCTTGATTGTTCCGCGAGTAAGGTTGAACACCTGGCCGCAGGCCTTGGTGCGGTCAGCTGCGAAGCCGATGAAGTCCTGGTCGAACGCCATCCGCGTCTCCATCTTCTGCTCCTCGCCCAATCCGCCCAAAGCCTTGATTTGCTCGCGCAGCTTCAAGGCCTCCTCAAACCTCTGGTTCTTGGAAGCCTCGGCCATTCTCTTGCCAAGCTCTAAAATGAGCGTCTCGTTGTTGCCTTCAAGGCTCCTGACAGAAGCGTCTAAGTTTGCCTTGTAGTCTTCCTTGGAAACTTTGTTGATGCAGGGAGCCGAGCACTGGCCGATGTGAAAGAGCAGGCACTCGCGCTTTGGAATGTGCTTGCAGGTGCGTATCTTGAACGTCTTTCGCAGCGCGTTCATCGCTATTGCGCGCTGCTCGCCGAACACGAACGGGCCAAGGGCCTTGCCCTTCTCCTTCCCGGAAAGCTTTCGCACAGTAAGCAGCCGCGGGAACTCCTCTTCAGTGACTAGCACGTAAGCATACCTGAAAGAGTCCTTCAAATCAATGTTGTATTTTGGCCTGTTCTTCTTGATGAGGTTGGACTCAAGCACCAGCGCCTCGATTTCGTTGTCGGTGACAATGAATTCTACCGTGTCGGTATCCGCTACCTGCCGCATAGTCTTGTCTGGCAGGTCGGCGTTGTCCCGAAAGTAAGAGGCAACCCGCTTCTTGATGTCCTTGGCCTTTCCGATGTAGATGATTTCGCCTTTGGCGTCCTTCATCAGGTAGACTCCGGGGAGCGACGGTGCGTTGAAGGCCTTGACCATCGAGTATCATCAGTGTCTATCAGAAGGATTATTTTGGTTCCTTTCGCTTGAGTTCCTTTACCTTGTCGAAGTCGGAGTCGAAGCTGTAGATTTCGCTTTCACCCGCAAGTATTGCGCAGGCGGCGTGGATTGAGTCGCGCGGCTTTGTGCCGTATGTTGCCAATATTTTTTGTGCAAGCGTGATGACCTTGCGGTCTGCAGGGATGATTTTCAGGTTTGGGATTGCAAGCATCGCTTCGCCTGCTGCTATGGCGGCCTGCTTTCCCTTGTTTTTCGCAATCGAGTTCACGACTTCGTCCCACGTGAGCGCACAGGTCGTTGCTGTAGTCTTTCCCCGCGCTATAGCATCCAACACGTCCAGGCAGGCGTCGGAGCCCTTTGCGCCATTTTCGATTGCGAATATGAATATGTTCGCGTCAACGTAGGCCATTTCTCTCATCCAACTGTTCGTCGTACCATCGTTCGAGGTCTTTCATCGTCGGCGATTTTTTCCTGCTGGGCGACTCCCTTATCTTGCGGAACGCGGAAAGGACTTCTTCCGCACTTTTCTGCAGGTTGATGATTATGGCACCGCCTGAAGTGTCGAACATGACTTCCGTGCCGGGTGTGATGTCAAACTGGGCCCTAAGCGCTTCCGGTATCACTACTTGGCCTTTTGGGCCCACTTTACGCGTGATGTACATAAGTATAACCTCAAGTATTACTTTGTATAACTTGCATTATATACTTTTCTTTGCCAAGTGCAGCGCCTGTCGGGAACCTTTCATCAGACAAGCATCCTTTTTAGGAACTCGGCAGTGTGGGAGTTCTTGACCTTGCAGACCTGCTCCGGCGTGCCCTTTGCCACAACCGTCCCGCCGCGCTCGCCGCCATCCGGGCCCAGGTCGATGATGTAGTCTGCGGTCTTGATGACTTCGAGGTTGTGCTCGATTACGATGATTGTGTTTCCCTTGTCAACCAGCCTGTGCAGCACTGCAAGGAGCTTCTTGATGTCCTCAAAGTGCAGTCCGGTGGTTGGCTCGTCCAGCACGTAAATAGTTCTTCCGGTGTCGCGTTTTGAGAGTTCGGATGCAAGCTTGATTCGCTGCGCCTCGCCTCCGGAGAGCGTGGTTGCGGACTGGCCGAGCTTGATGTATCCAAGCCCGACCTCCAGGAGCGTGTCGAGCTTGTTCTTTACCTGCGGAATCTTTGCAAAGAACTGCGCTGCTTCCTCAACGGTCATTTCCAGGATGTCCGCTATGTTCTTTCCATTGTATTCGATTTCAAGGGTCTCGGAGTCGTACCGCTTTCCCTTGCAAGTCTCGCAAGTCACGAAGATGTCCGCCAAGAAGTGCATCTCAATCTTCTTCAGACCGTCGCCGTCGCAGTCCTGGCAGCGGCCTTCAGCAACGTTGAATGAGAACCGTCCGGGGCCGAAGCCGCGCATCTGCGCGTCCTGCGTTTTTGCAAAAATCTCCCGAATGGCCGTGAACACGCCGATGTAAGTTGCCGGGTTCGAGCGCGGAGTCCTCCCGATTGGCTGCTGGTCAATGGAGATTACCTTGTCTATGAACTCCACTCCCTCTATGCTGTCGTGCGCGCCAACGGAAAGCCCTGCGTTGTAAAGCTGTTTGTGCAGCCCTGCCTCAAGCGTCTCAAGCACCAGCGTGCTTTTTCCGCTGCCGCTTACGCCGGTCACGCAGGTGAACACTCCGAGCGGGAAGGAAACGTCGATGTTCTTGAGGTTGTTCTCGCGCGCTCCCTTTACGGTGACGAACTTGTCTCCAATTGGCCTGCGTGAAAGCGGGAGCGGGATGTTCTTGAGCTTTGCCAGGTATTGCCCGGTAAGGGAATCCTTGTTCTGCTTGATTTGAAGCGGAGTCCCGGTTGCAACGACCTGTCCGCCGTGCTTTCCAGCACCGGGCCCGATTTCAATCACGTGGTCAGCAGCAAGTATGGTGTCCTCGTCGTGCTCGACAACGATTACCGTGTTCCCAAGGTCGCGCAGCCTGCGCAAAGTCGCAATCAGCTTTTCGTTGTCGCGCTGGTGCAGGCCAATGCTAGGCTCGTCAAGTATGTAAAGCACACCCGAAAGGTTGCTCCCAATCTGGGTTGCAAGCCTGATGCGCTGCGCCTCTCCTCCGGATAGCGTGCCCGCTTTCCGCGAGAGCGTGATGTAATCCAACCCTACCTCGTGCAAAAAGAGCAGGCGCTCGCGGATTTCCTTGAGGATCATCTTGGCTACGTTGTTCTCGTAATCTGAAATCTTTATTTCCGCAAAGAATTCCAGCGCCCTGCCGATTGAAAGGCCGGTAACCTCGTTGATGTTCTTGTCTCCGACCTTGACGCAGAGCATCTCCGGCTTGAGCCGCGCTCCCTTGCAAGCCGGGCACAGCGTCTCGCGCATGTACTTTTCCATGTCCTGCCGGCGTTCAGGCGAGTCGGTCTCCCTGTAGAGCCTCTCAAGCTGGGGGACAACGCCCTCGAACCCGCCGACGTACGACCATTTTGATGTTCCGCTGCGTGCTTTGTAATTGAATGGCACTGACTCGTCAGTTCCGTGGAGTATGATTTGCAGGTATTTCTTGGAAAGCTTGCATACTGGCGTGTACATGTCGAAACCGAAATGCTTTGCCACGCTTGACAGCGCCTGTGCGCGGTAGCCGTTGAAGTTGCCTCCCCAAGGCTCGATTGCGCCTTCCAAAAGCGTCTTGGTCTTGTCCGGGATAATCAGGTCCTCGTCGAACTCAAGTTTGACTCCCAGCCCGTGGCACTCTGGGCAAGCGCCAAATGGTGCGTTGAACGAGAACATCCTCGGCTCTAATTCGCCGATTGAGATTCCGTGCTCGATGCAGGCATTTAGCGTTGAAAATCTTTTTTCCTCGGAGCCGATGATTGCGATTACCGCGCCCTTGGAAAGTTTCACTGCAGTTGAAACCGCGTCGTAAACCCGCTGCTTTTGCGTGTCGTCAATGGAAAGCCGGTCAATCACGACCTCGATTGAGTGCTTGGTGTTCTTTTCAAGCTTAATCTCTGCGCCAATCTCGTAAAGCTCGCCGTCAACCCGCACGCGCGAGAAGCCCTGCCTTGACAAATCAGCAAAGAACTTTTCGTACTGGCCCTTCTTGCCCTCAACTGCAGGCGAAAGTATCTGGATTTTTGTCCCCTGCTTCTGCGCCATTATCGCGGTGACTATTGCGTCAACAGTTGTGCTTGAAATTTTATTGCCGCAAATCGGGCAGTGAGGCACCCCGATGCGCGCGTAAAGAAGACGCAGGTAGTCGTAGATTTCGGTAATCGTGCCCACTGTTGAGCGCGGGTTATTGGAGGATGACTTCTGCTCGATTGAAATCGCAGGAGAGAGGCCCTCAATGGAGTCGATGTCGGGCTTGTTCATCATGCCGAGGAACTGGCGCGCGTATGCGGACAGGGACTCGACGTAGCGGCGCTGTCCTTCCGCGTAAATAGTGTCGAATGCGAGGCTGGATTTTCCGCTGCCGGATATTCCTGTGACCACGGTCAGCTTGTTTTTCGGGATTTCCACGAAGATGTTCTTGAGGTTGTGTTCGCGTGCGCCGCGGATGATGATTTTGTCCTGCATAGTTTTGTCGCCTTCAAAGAATGATTGTCGCTTTCCAAGTCTCCTACTTTATTTTCTTTGCAGTCTTCGCAGCTGCTTTTGCCGCAATTTTTGCCTCGGCTTTGTCCGCTATTTTTTTCTTCTGGTAATCGGCATCCCTTTCTTTCTGCGTCATCTGCTTGCGCAAGGAGGCCAGCTTGTCGCGGAGCATGATTGCGTTCTCGAAGTCCATCTCGTCAGCCGCGTTCTTCATTTCCGCTTCGGTGTCGATGATGACGCGGGCAAGCTCGCTTTTTGCGTAGTTGCGCGTCTGGCCGACCTCGGCCTCGGTCTTCTCAACTGCCTTGATGATGGTCTTGGGCGTGATGTTGTGGTCGATGTTGTATTTTTCCTGTATTGCGCGCCTGCGAGTGGTCTCCTCAATGGCTTTCTTCATCGAGTCCGTGATGCGGTCGGCGTACATGATGACCTTGCCGTCCACGTTGCGCGCTGCCCTTCCGAATACCTGGATTAAGCTGCGTGCATTTCGCAAAAAGCCTTCCTTGTCAGCGTCAAAAACCGCAACCAGTGCGACTTCGGGGATGTCCAAGCCTTCTCTAAGCAGGTTGATTCCAACCAGCACCTGGAACTCTCCAAGACGGAGCCTGCGCAAAATGTCCGTTCGCTCAAGCGTCTCGATTTCGGAGTGCAAATAGCGCGCCTTGATTCCCTCGCGCACAAGGTAATCCGTAAGGTCCTCGGCCATCCTCTTGGTAAGAGTGGTCACGAACGCGCGCCAGCCCTTCTTCTCAAGCGCCTTCAGCTCACGTACCAAATCATCGACTTGGCCAACAGTAGGCCGAACCTCGGGCTTGGGGTCAAGAAGGCCAGTTGGACGCACCAATTGTTCCACAATCTGGTCGGAATGCTCGAACTCGTAATCAGCAGGCGTGGCCGAGACGAAAATCACGTTCTTGGTGTACTTTTCAAACTCGGTGAACGTGAGCGGCCTGTTGTCGTAGGCGCTTTGGAGCCGGAAGCCGTAGTCAATGAGGCTCTTTTTTCGCGAGTGGTCGCCTTTTTGCATCCCCGAAATCTGGGGAAGCGAGATGTGCGACTCGTCAACCACCATCAAAAAGTCGTCGCCAAAGAAGTCCAGCAGGCAGCTTGGCGGCTCTCCTGCTTTCTTGTCAGTAAAGAACCGCGAGTAGTTCTCGATGCCGTTGCAGTGCCCCGTGTTCTTTATCATTTCCATGTCGTACTCGACGCGCTGCTTGAGCCTGTACCTTTCGAGTTCGGATAGCTGCGGCAGCCTGATTGCAAGTTCCTCGCGTATTCCCTCAAGGGCCTTTGCAATGCGCTCCTGCGGTATCACGAAGTGCTTTGCGGGGTAGATGCGCATTGAGTTGAACGTGTTCATCTTCCTGCCGTTGATTGCGTCGTGCTCGGCTATTGACTCGATCTCGTCGCCGAAAAGCGAGATGCGGACGTAGCTGCCTGTGCTGTACATCGGGAACACGTCGATGGTGTCGCCCTTTACGCGGAACTTTCCGGGCACGAGGTCGTACTCGTTGCGCGCATACTGCATCGCGACGAGTCCCTTCAGAAGTTCCTGCCTTCCGATTCTCTCGCCCTTGCGCACCTGAACTGACATCGCGGTCCAGTCCTCAGGCGAGCCGAGGCCGTAGATTGCCGATACCGTTGCGACTATGATTACGTCGTCGCGCGAAAGCAAATTTGCAGTAGCTGCAACGCGCATCTGCTCGATTTTCTCGTTGATGTCCACATCCTTTTCGATGTAGGTGTCCGTTGCGGGTATGTAGCTTTCGGGTTGGTAATAGTCGTAGTAGGAGACGAAGTACCCGACCTTGTTGTTCGGGAAAAACTGCCTAAGTTCGCTGTAAAGCTGGGCAGCAAGGGTCTTGTTGTGCGAGATTACCAGCGTCTTCTTGCCGGTCTTGGCAATCACGTTTGCAATCGTGTACGTCTTGCCGCTGCCAGTCACTCCCAGGAGCGTCTGTTTCGAGCCTTTTGCCTTCAATACGCCTTCCGAAAGCTTCGCTATTGCCTGAGGCTGGTCGCCTGCTGGCTTGTATTCTGAGACGAGTTCAAATGGCATTTTGGCTCTCTACCGTTGGCTGGCAAATCAGTTTTTCGCCCTCTTGCTGGTCGTCTTGCTTTTTCGCAGCCGGACCATAAAGAGGGGGACATAATATGTGCACCCTCTGCAATTTTAACGTTCGCTCAGGTTCATTTCCGCTGACTGGTTTATGGAGAATTTTAGTTTGGCAGCGAAAAAACAGGAAGAAGACGGGAAATGAAGAATGGAAAACAAAAAGAAAGAATGAAAGGAAAAAAGAGAGAAAAAGGCGGGGGGGCCGGAAAACCGGCTTTTGCTGAAAAATCAGCCCAGTGCGCCGGTGCACATCCAGTTTATCTCGGCCTGCTGGGTCTCCAGGATGACTACGCAGGTGGGGTTGCAGCCCTTCTTCTGCAGGCTGGTCTTGATCCACCAGGTGCCGGTGACCTCGTTGCACCAGTGCTCGGAGCCAAGCGTTGCTCCGTTTGCGGTGCACTCGCTCTTTGCGGCGATTGCCCGTGCCTGCGCGTAGGTCATCTTCAGCGCAGTGCCTTCCTTTGCACAGGTTTCGGCGTCTGTGATGCCTTCCGCCTTGACGAACGGGTAGGTGCTGTCGCGGAACGCTTTCAGCGTGATTGCTCCAGTCAGCGGGTTGAATCCGGTCATCATGTAAGGCCCGTCGCTTACGATGAGGTGGCCGTACGCTGCGACCCACTTGTGCACAAGTGCCTGTCTCTGCGCAAGGTCAGCGGGTGTTGCATAGGCCTTTCCAGCGATTGTGAAGTACGGCGCAACCTGCGAGTAGTTCAGCACGTCCATCGCGTCCGTCACTGCCTTGATGTGCGTCGCGTTCACAAGAACAAGCGATGTCGCGTTGCTTGACTTGGGCTTGTAATAATCAGTTTGGACGTACTTGCCGTCCGACTGGTAGAATACCTTGTCCTGTGCAGCAGCTATTTCCCACGGAACTGCGCGCCTGAACATCCTCTCGAAGCCGAGGTAGGCGTCGTCCGTGAACCCGGTCGAGTCCTCGTACACTTCAAGCGTGCTGCCTGCGACTTTAATTCCGCGCACTGTTGCAAAGTAACTATTGTACTTGAATGATGCGCTCCCGTTCTTTTGCACGTCAAGCGACGCATCCCATACTGATGCCGCAAAGTAAAGCGCGTCCGCAAGGGTTATTGTCGCGTTGTGGTGCCATTTGGCGCCCACGTACTTCGACAGGTCGTAGGTGGTCTTGCTTGTTGCGCTGGCGTTCTTCCCTACAGCCTGCCACTGGTCCGCGCTTGTGTTCCACAAGACCGCGTCAGCCGGCACGTCAAGCTTTCCATTCGGCCCTGCGGTCTCTATCTTGTAGCCCCACCTGTACGGTTGTGTCTTAAGCGTCTGCGGGTTTGACACGGTAATCGGGTCAGTTATGGAGTTGTGCACGTCCATCATCGAAATCGACTCGACCACGTAGTTGTTCCACGAGTCGCCTTGCATGTAAAGGTAGTCTGCCGCTATTGTGAGCGATTTCTTTCCCTGCACATATGCGCTTCGAAGGTTGGCGTACGAGCGCAGCCCGATGAAATTGTCATCCGAAAGGCCCAGAACCTCCTTTCTTGCGGCAAAGACCGTGTCCGATGCGGAGACCCACATGCCAACCGAGTCGTTCAGCTCAAGCCGGGCAATCTCGGAATTGATTTCCTGCCATTCTATTTCGGTCGAGTAGTTTGAAAGCCTCGCGTACAGGTTCTCCAACTTCTTGTTCTCGAACTTGTACCAGCCTTCCTGGTAGTCGAGTCCGGGGAAGAAGACGTCCTCGTACCTCGAGGCGCTGTAGTATATCCAGGCTCCAACGCCGACGTTCCACTTCAGTTCAGCTGGGTCAAACTCGTACGGGGTTGTCTTGTCTTCCTTCTTCATGTACTGCCTGTCAACAGCAAAGCCTGCGTTTGAAAGCGCGGCTGCGGCGAACTCGGCAATTGCCTTCATGTCCGCGTTGGATTCCGAGATGAGCACTATTACTGTTGCGTTCTTTCCGTTGTAGGTCCAGACGCCGGCCACTTTCTTTGCTCCGGCACCAGTCATTGCCGAGTCAATAATCGCCAGTGCCTTTGTCTTGTTGTAAGCGATGGCGTACTCCTCAAGAACGGGCTGTACTGCGTCGTAACTGGGGTGGGCCTGGTTGATGTTGGTGAAAAGGACCGACCCGAAACCGTTGTGTACGTTCTTGACTATTGCCTCGCGGTCAATGAGGTAGTTCATTGCAAAGCGCACCTGCTGCAACGCAAACGGGTTGAACGTGCCGTTGGCCGACGGCGCGGGGTTGAATGTAAGCGCGTTGATTTGCGAAGCCGCGGAGTACAGCGTTATGTTGGGGTTGTCCTTGGCCTCAACAGCGTGCTTGGGCGAAAGCGACCCGAGATAAATGTCCACGCTCCCGTTCGAAAGCCCTGCGTAAGCGGCATCCTCGGTCATATTGACAAAGACCAGCCCGTCCTCAGCAGGCCCCTGCGCTGCAGCTTGGACTGCCGGGGTTGCCGAAGCCGCTGGTTGTGTCGGTATTGCCGATGGAGTTACCGATGCAAGCGGTGTCGGAGTGGCGTTTGCAGCCTTGTTGGCGTTGTCATAAGTGAAGAACATGAATGCGCCTACAAGCAGCAAAAGTATGCCTGCAATCAAAATCAAATTGTCGGAGTTCTTTTTGGTTTTTAGGGTAGCGTGTGTTTTGGCCATACTGTAAATGCAGTTGCGATTGTTTTAATTCGTTGCGAACTCAAAGGAGTTGTTAACCTCTGTTTGGCTGATTTTCTTGGCATTCGTAGACGCGGCGCTTGGCGCCTTGCTTGTGTTCGCTGCGACCTCCCTTGGCTCGCTTGTGGTCTTTTTTGTAGACTGCCTTGACCGCAGGGTGTACTCGATACTACTTTCGTTCGCATCAGGTGTGATGCTCTACTCCGCGTTCGAAATGTCCGCAAGTGCAGGCTCTTCGCTTGGCTGGGTTTACGGGCTTGCTTTTGTTGCCATCGGCGCAACAGGTTTTGTCCTGTTTGAGCGTTCGATGCCGCATATGCACATCCTGCGAAAGTCCAAGCTTGCAGGCGACCGCAACGCGCCCCTCATCGCAGGAGCGGTTACCCTGCATAACATCCCCGAAGGAATAGCAATCGGCTCTGCCTTTGCAAGCTCGACCCCGCTTGGTTGGCTGGTCTCGGTGTCAATGGCGTTGCAGGACATCCCGGAGGGCCTGAGCGTGTCCGCCCCGCTTGCCTGCTACGGTATGGACAAGCGCGCCTCCCTGATGTTTGGCATCCTCTCCGGCCTTGTTGAGGCGGTCTTTGCCCTAATCGGGTACTACTTCCTGATGCTTGTGGCGTGGGTAGTGCCCTACGGCCTGGCGATATCTGCCGGAGCGATGTTTGCAGTGGTCTTTGTCGAGCTCCTTCCGGATGCATTCAAGCCCGGTCAGGAGCGCACTGCCGGTCTTTGTCTTCTTTCCGGACTGGCAATTGCGTTTGTCCTGGCCTCGATAGTGCGTTTTTAGCCCCTTCAGAAACCCTTTTCTAGCTATGGAAACCTGAGTAAGTCTACAGGTGAGTGAAGTGAAGTTTGTGTTTTCGTCAAATTACCTTCAGAAGTTTGAAGGAATCAAGGAAACCCTTCCATTCGTGACAGCAGCGTTCCTTACGCCAATCGCGCTCGGCTTTGTGCCGGGCATTGCAAACCAGCTTCTGGTAGGCACAATCGTCAACTTCCTCCTTGCGTACTGCGCGCTCACCGTTGCAGGAAGCAAGCTCAAGCTCCTTCCCCTTGTAGTCGTTCCCAGCATCGGCGCGTACGTGTCAGGAATCGTCTTTGGCGCGCAGTCAGCTGCACTCCTCTATTTCATCGCTCCCATCTGGGTTGCAAACGCGGTTTACGTGCTTTCAATCAAGAGCAAGGGCGTGGTCTATTCCTCGGTTGCAAAGGCGGGCCTTTTGATGGCCACTGCGGCCGCACTTGTCTTCTCCGGCTTCGTTCCCGCGGCATTCCTCATCGCAATGGGTCCAATCCAGCTTGCAACCGCGCTTGCGGGAGGCTTTGCCGCAACCAAGGCCGCAGGCTTGAAGGCATAAACTGGTGACTTCCTATGGCTGACTTTACCGAAATCGAAAAAGCACTTTCAGACAAATCACTCACCAAGGTAATCCAGGTAGCCCCCGCTGTTCGCGTGGCAATCGGCGAGCCGTTCAACTATGACGCGCCAACCGAAAAAGTGACTCGCCAGCTTGTAGGCGCATTGCGCAAGCTCGGCTTTGATTACGTCTTTGACACTAACTTCACCGCGGACTTGGTTGTGCTTGAGGAAGCTGCAGAGCTAGTAGAACGCATCGAGCACAACGGTCCGTTCCCGCTCCTCAACTCCTGCTGTCCCGGATTCGCGCTCTTTTTGGAGCAGAAGCACCCTGACTTGTTCAATGACTATATGTCAACAACCAAGAGTCCGATGGAAGCGATGGGTGCGCTCATCAAGACTTATTTTGCCCAGAAAAAGAACTTCGACGCGTCCAAGATTTATTCAGTAGCTGCAATGCCCTGCCTAATCAAGAAGCTTGAGGCCAAGCGTGCTGACATGAAGCTTTCCGACGGCAAGGCCGCAGTAGACTATGTAATCACCACCAAGGAAATCTCCGAGCTGATGAAAGCAAAGGGACTTGACCTTGCAACCTGCGAGGAAAGCGACTTTGACTCCCTGATGGGCCAGGGTTCCGGCGCAGCTCGCATCTTCGGAACAACCGGCGGAGTATCCGAGGCGGCACTGCGCTACTACGCCCACATCAAAGGAATCAAGCTCGGCGAGCCCGTAGTCACCGGGCTGCGCGGCTTTGACAATGCACGCGAACTCGCATTCGACCTTGGCGGGATTCCGGTAAAAATCCTCGTAATTCATTTCCTCAAGAACGCGGGTCCCATTCTTGCTGACAAGGCGCTTCGCGAGCAGTACAATTTCATCGAAGTGATGGCCTGCCAGGGCGGGTGCATGGGCGGAGCGGGGCAGCCATTGACCACTCCGGACGTCCTGCAGACGCGCAGGCAGAAGCTCTACGGCCTTGACGACTCGGCCAAGTTCAAGATTTCGGACGAAAACCCCGAGCTTAAGGTGCTCTACTCCGAGTTCCTAGGTGAAATCGGCGGCGCAAAGGCGAAGGAGCTTTTGCACACTCGCGTGAAGAAATAATCTCGTGAGCACTCGACGCGCATAACTTACGTTGGGGGATTTATTCCTCCCCCTGCATAATTATTTTATGTCCGAAGTATTTCTTGATGCCATCATTCTTGCAGTACTGCTTGCGGTGTCCGCCTTCTTTGCAGCAAGCGAAGTGGCCTTCCTTTCGCTTTCCTCGGTCCGGTTGTATTCGCTTGTTGAAAAAAAAATGCCCGGCTCGGAGAGCCTGGCGCGGCTCAAGACCAACCGCCGCAGGGTAATCATTTCGCTCCTTATAGGCAACAACATAGCAAACGTGGCCGCATCGGTCCTTGCTACCAGTATTACAACTGTCCTTTACGGCGAGGCAGGCGTAGGCATCGCAGTCGGTCTGATGAGCTTCCTTCTCCTGACTTTCGGCGACATCGCGCCAAAAAGCATCGCAACCTCCTACGGCGAAAAGATGGCGCTGCTCTTTGCGCCCATACTTGAGGTGTTCTACTGGATATCTTTCCCTCTAGTCGTCGTATTCGAGGCAATCAACCGCCTCATTCCCGGTGTTTATTCTATGGCAACCGGCGTGGAGCAGTTTTCCGAGGACGATTTGCGTTCTGCCGTGAAGCTTGGCGCAAAGCACAAGGGCATTTCCGAAAAGGAGCGCGAGCTCATCGAGAACGTGCTTGAGTTCAACGACCGGCCCGTCTCAAAAGCAATGACTTCGAAGGCCAACGTGGTATCCTTGCCATCGGATATGTCCATAGTCGAAGCCCATCGCAAGGCAGTGATTGGGGAGTATTCCAGGCTGCCGGTGCTTGACGGGCAAAAGAAGGTAGTCGGAGTTGTCGGGGTCAAGACCCTTGGCCGCGCATCTTACGAGCACCCCGAGTGGACTGTTGGCCAGGCGTCAGTCAAGCCGGTCGTATTCCGCACTTCTGACAAGCTGCACGACGCATTCGCAGTCCTCCAGTCACTAGGTCGGAATATAGCCATAGTGGTCGACGACAAGGCCGAGTTCGCCGGGGTTGTGACCCTGGAAGACTTGCTTGAGGAATTAGTGGGGGAAATAAAGTAACCGCTTGATATTACTTATAGCTGGTCCGGGATGGTTTTGATGAAATACCCCTTTGCGTTCGCAGTCCTGGTTTTTTGGTCCCTCATTCTTTCTGGTTGCGTCGGGGATGCGAAACAAACGGACAACCGCACCGGCTCCAACATTACGGAAATAGTCGCTTCGAGCCCTTCAACCGGAGTTCCTATGCGTCCCTTGACCGATTCCGCGGTCATGGCCGTAAGGGTTTTGGAAGTCTATCCGGAGTCCGCCAGTCTTGAGGTCCTGCAGGTATTGTCATATGCTTCGGACGTGCGGGACGGCACGGTGAAGATTGCAAGCGGCGACGTCCGTAACTTCACATTCCAATGGGGCACGAGGGCCGTTGAAGTCGACCTGCCTCCCATCGGGCCGAGCAGCAATGATGTGCGCCAAAGCGGGGTAGAAAACGGCTCAATACTGGATGTGAATGCGTCGATAAGCGGAAATTCGTGGACAGTGTATGCGTATGAACAACTTGGCTAGACTGGTTCTGACGTTTTTCCTGCTGGCGGTTTTTTCCTGCCCGGTACATGCAATGCCCGCTTGGCCGGGGCTTCACACTTTCTCGCAGCCTGATGGCGCGAATTTCAGCGGTTACCAGAAGGGTGACGAGTCAGGCGCCTGGTTTGAGACCGTGGACGGCTATGTCTTCAAGCACGATTCATCCGATGGCTGGTATTCCTACGTCCAAAAAACCGCCGACAGCCCGATTTCCAAAATGTCCGCGCTCAAAAGCGCCGATTTGAGGGTCGGGTTCTCGGACCCCGGTCTGGCAGGTGCCGCGCGAGCGCAGGATTTGTCCGTGGCGGCGTCTGAAACAAAGTCTGAATTGGGCGGCCAGGTCCCGCACGCCGTTGCTGCCGGGCTTTCAAAACAATCCTTGGCTGTGTCCCTTGCAGGCGGTCCTTCCTACGCCCTCCCGTCGAACGGAACGCACCGCGTGGTCGTAATCCTGGTAGAGTTCAACGATACCGTTCACGACCCCCTGCACACCTCCGCGTATTTCCAGAACCTGCTTTTCAACTCTTCGAACGCCTTCAGCATGAACAGCTACTACCGCGAGGTGTCGTATGGCAAGCTGAATGTCACCGGCATCGTGGCCGGGTGGTACGCCAGCAGCCGCCCGCTCTCTTTCTACGGCGCGGACAACACCAGCCTCAGTTACCCGAACAGCATCGACTCGTTGAATGGCAACATATCCGAGCTTACGCGCGAAGCCGTGATGCTTGCAGACCCCGACGTGAACTTTTCGGATTATGACGCCGACGCGAACGGGGTGGTGGACCACGTACTGATAATTCACGCAGGCTACGGGCAGGAATACTCCTCAGTCACCAATGACATATGGTCGAATATGTGGTCCGTGCGGCCGGCACAGGTTGCCGATGGCAAGAACGTGTCCAGTTATTCAATGGACCCCGAATACGGGACCCTTGGGGTTTTCTGCCACGAGTTCGGCCACGATTTGGGCCTGCCCGATTTATACAACACTGCCACGGGAGCGACCGTGGTACGCTATTGGGATTTGATGGACTATGGCTCCTGGGCCGGTCCGGGCAACGATGGCACGGTCCCGACCCACCTTGGCGCCTGGTCAAAGGCGTTCCTTGGATGGAACAACGTGACGAGCATTTTCAACACTCCTCGTTCCTACAACGTCCAGAACGCAGAAAGCAGTCCAGATGCGTATATGGCAAACGACTCGGTGCTGACTGGGGAGCTTGAGTATTTCCTTGTGGAAAACAGGGAACAGGTCGGTTTTGACGCGTACCTTCCAAGCCAGGGTATAGTCATCTGGCATATAGACAACTTCTATGTCAACGCGGGCCTTTCCAGCAACCAGATAAACAAAAACACGATGAAGGGAGTGGTTCCAGAATACGTTTCCGCGATTGACGACGCGCCTTACTCGCTTAATGCCTCAAAACAGTATTTCAACGCCACTACAACCCCCAATTCAAGCACCAACCTCAATTATGCCACCAATGTTTCAATCTACGTTGAAAGCCCGGGGGCAAACAGCATGGTTGTGCACTTTTTTGGCGGCAATTCCTCGGACGTAGTTCCGCCCGCCTTAAGTCCCGTGCACATCGGTTCGAGCAACAGCAATGCAAGCTGGGCGGCTATTGGAAACATGGTCAACCTGTCCTTTTCCTCCGACAAGGCGCTCAACCAGACTCCGGCGGTCACAATCTCTGCCCAAAATGCGACCGTCTATTCAGCAGGCGGCTATTCATATTTCGCCCTTTACAACATGACCGTCTCCGATAACGAGGGGGCCGTCTCCTTTACTATCGATTTTTCCAGCCTCAACAATGTTGCCGGAACCCAGGTGACAGATACGACCGATGGAAGCTTGGTGTTTTTTGACCGGACGGCGCCCATAATTTCACTATTGGTTCCCCTGAACGGTTCTTTCTCAAACAATACCAGCGTCCTGACGAACTTCTCTGCTTTCGACAACAACGCAACCATCATTTCCTGCACGTTTCTTGCGGACGGCTCGGCCAACGCATCGTGGCCCGCATTAGCCAATGGCTCTTCGCAGTTGAATGCGGCAGTGTTCTCCGAAGGGGTCCACAACGTGAGCGTCAACTGCTCCGACTTGGCGGGTAACCTTGGCACCAGCGCTACCAGCACGCTCACTTTAGACCTGACTTTGCCATCGGTTGCAATTACGAGTCCGTCCAACGGTTCCCTTGTTGGCTTATCCGTTACCGTAAACCTCTCGGTATCCGACGCAACCCTCAACTACACCAACGTCTCCGTGTACAACTCGACCGGGTTCCTGGTCAATTCGACAACAGACCAGGTCAATGGGAACTTTTCCGTCGTGCTTTCCGTTCCCACAGACGGGGTATATAACATATCCGCAACCGCGTTCGACAATGCCCAAAACGCGGCGGCGTACAATGTTTCCAACCTGACAAGCGACACAACCGCGCCTGCAATTTCAATTGCATCGCCTGACAACTCGACCCTTGCAAGCAACGCGTTTGCGCTGAACTTCTCCGTGATGGATTCCCTCTCGGGCGTCGATTCAGGCTCGTGCAGGTATTCGATAAACGCCGGGGCCAACGTCTCAGTTCCAAACTGCGCCAACGCCACTGCCAATACGAGCGTAACAAACGGCCAGGTGGACTTTACGCTTTACGCAAGCGACTTGGCAGGCAATACCAACTCTTCCGCCATCGCCTTCAATGTTGACCTGGTGGGGCCTGTGATTGCCATCCAATTGCCAGTTGCCAATTCCGTTCTTCAAACCAATGCGTCTGCGCTGAACTATACCGTCTATGATGCAGTTGCGGGCGTGAACAATAGCACCTGTCAGTATTCAATTAACGCCGCGCCGCGCCAAAACATCGCCGATTGCGCCAACATCACTTTGCCGGAACAGGCGGATGGCGCCATAACCCTGTTGCTCTATGCAAAGGATAATTTCGGCAACGAAGGCAGCGCTGGCGTGTCGTTCGTGGTTGACGTTGCTGGCACAAACGCCACGGTGCCCCTCAACAACACGATCACTGCATCAGGCAATGTCACCATCGTGGTTACCGAGTTCAGCCCGGCCGCAGGAATCACGTTGGGAAGCAGCGCCACGAATTCCTCGCTCAACCTGTCCGGCCTGTCCTCGAATTCAAGTTCCGTAGTGTCCGTCAACATTACCAACCAGATAAACGTGACCGCAGAAACTTCCCTTGGCAACGTCACAGTCCAAATCCCGGGCAACCTCATCATAAACGGCAGTTCAAGCTGGGACGGGCTCATCTATCTGCCCAGCGTGCAGGCAACAGCTGGTGCGTCTCCGACCGATTCGGGCTCGAACGCGGTGAATGGGGTCGTGCAGCTTGGTCTTGAAGGCGAGCAGCTCGTTTTCAGCAACGCCGTCAGGATACTCATACCCGGAATGGGGTCCAAGTCAGCAGGCTACGTGCGCGGGACCACATTTACCAAAATAACAACAACCTGCACAACTGACTCGCAGGCGTGGGCCGATGCCAACCTGAACCCGGCCGGGGAATGCGTCACAACCGCCAATGGCGGGTCGGACATGGTGATATGGACCAAGCACTTCACCCAGTTTTTGGCATACACGAACACCCCTCCTGCAAGCAATTACTACTATAGCAGCAGTCCGAGCGGAACGTTCGTGGCCACCACAACTCCCAGCGCCTCAAGCAACTCATCGGCCAGCCAGTCTTACATGATGTACGTTAACCTGAGCACCGGCAAGGCTTGTGCGGTGAACGTAACCCGCAAGATGACAAGCACAACCGGCTTTTCTACGCTGGCTACCACCCTGGAGAACATCGGCGGATTCGATTGCTCGATGGCCAATTTCGTATTCGCCGATACGATTCCGTCAAGCTTTGCCGCGCCAAGCCTGGTGACGTTCGTCCCGCAATACGCAAGCCTTGACGGCTGGACTGCAAACTTCAGCTTTTCTTCATTTGCATTCGGCGAATCAAAGGCTCTTGCCTATAGCGTAAGCCAAAACGTGAACACGTCGGTTGTCAAAGGCTTTTCAAACTGCAGGCTGGCAGCAGAGCCGCAGCCGGCGCAGCAGCCTGTGCTTGAGACACGCTCAATAATCTCGGTAACTCCAACTCCAAAAGCGTCGCCAGTCCTGGCCACAAGCACACCCGCCCCGACGCACGCGGCGCAGGCGGTACCGCCAACAGGCGACGGCTGGCTGTTCATTGCGGCATTGGCGATATTGTTAGTGGCAGGCGTGGTCGGATTGCTAATCTACCTTAAGGGAGTACTGTCGCCCAAAGAGCCGGAGTTGATGGCAAAGCCTCCCCAAGAGCCGGAGACAATCGTGCAGCCCCAAGAGCCGGAGACCGTTGCAGAGAAGCCATTGGAAGAAACCTCCCCGGTTACACCTCCAGACGACACCTATATTTCCGTCAAGTCCATGGCGGAAGAAATCAAGAATAGGTCGGAATGATAGAATCCCATGAAAAAATCTGCCTTGGTTGGCTGTTGCGGCATCTCCTGCGGCTTATGCCCGCGTTTCCAGTCCAAGGCAAAGTCTCGTTGTTTGGGCTGCGGCCCGGATGCCCATTGCACTTACTGTCCTATTTTTCGCTGCAGTTCGATGAAGAGAAACTTCGAGACCTGTGCTGATTGCCCGGAATTTCCGTGCGTCAAGTTCGCCAAGTGGTTTGATGGCGACAGCTTTGTCACGCACAGCAAGTGCCTTCCCAACATCCAGAGAATCAAGAAAGTCGGCGCCAAGGATTTCCTGAAAGAGCAAAAAGAGCGACAGAAGCTTCTTGAGTTGATGCTTGCAAAGTACAATCCCGGCCAATGCGTGAGCATGTATTGCCTGGCCTGCGCACTTATTCCTGTTGACTCCCTGAAGAAGGCGTTGAAGCAAATTGAAAGCGCCAAGGGAGACAAGGCGAAGGCGTTCAAGGTCCTGATTTCTGAGTTGGCGAAGAAGGAAAAAATCTCATTGAAGCTGAGAAAATGATTGCCTGTTTTTTCGGTTGGGTTGCAATCAGGTGACTACAATTTACGGGCGCGTAGTCACCTTCTCTTAAGCGAGGCCAGGTATTCCTCAACGTCCTTTCTTGTGGTGACCCACGCTTTTCCCCTCTTCAGGGCGTGCAGGCGGCCTTTCCTTGAAAGCAGGCTGAGGTATTCCTGGGAGTAGGGTGTCAGCTTGGCCGCATCAGCCAGGGAAATCAAATTGGTCTTTTCCGATGGCTTTTCAAGCACTTCCAAGTACAGGTCAAGGGAGCGTTCCACGCTTCTTGCCACCAGTTCGGTGAACTGCCCGAGGTTTCCTTTGTGGGCCGAATCCAGCGAGTCGTAGTAGCGCGGCCTGTCGCTTTTGAGGATGACTGCCGGCGGGAACCCGTGGCGCATCAGGAACAGGTTCATCAGCAGCCTGGCGGTCCTTCCGTTCCCGTCGATGAACGGGTGGATGTCGACCAGCTTGAAGTGCGCAAAAGCGGAGAACTCAATCGCCGGGATGGCGTCTTTCGGTTCAGCCTTGAATGTTGCAGCGAATTCCGTCATCAACTTCGGCACCTTTTCAGGTGACGGCGGGGAATAATCCGAACCGGAAATCCTGATGCGCTCCCGGCGGTAGAAGCCGGCGTTCTGGGGTTCTATCCTGTCCAGGATGAGTGCGTGGATTTCAAGGACGTCCTTTTCAGAGATGGTCCCTTTCTCTTGTAACGAATAGACGAAGTCGATTGCCGCCTTGTGGTTTGTTACTTCCAGGTGTTCACGCAGGCTCTTTCCTCCTATGGTAAGGCCTTCCTTGAGCACCAGCATGGTTTCGCGCAAGGTAAGCGAATTGCCCTCGATGGCGTTGGAATTGTACGTCCACTCCAGCTCGAACCGCTCGCGGAGTTTCTGCAGGGACAGTTTTGGCAGCGGCCGCAGGCCGTCTAGGCGTACTTTTTTCTCCAATATCCTTTCCGCAACGGATTCCGGGATCATAACAAAATTTAGCCGATACCGATATTTAAGCCTATCCGATACAAAAGTATCGGTATGTATTCAATATCGGCAAATTGGTTGGATGGTGGGGGTAATGATGTTACCACACATTGTTGCCGTTAAATGTGTGATAATTTTTTGGGAGAAAAAAAGAAGCGCCCTGACCGCACTACTAGAACCGGTCTAGAGTCCCTTTTTCTTGGTAATTCCAGGTACAGTTCGTAACAACCTACTGTCCGCAATGACCTATTTAAGGCCTGCACCGGCAGGAAAATCAACAATACGTTGCGATGAACAGCTATTTTCAGGAAGGGAATGGAAAAGTTATGCAATTAAGGACGGCGGTTATTTTTGTCATATAACTCCCGTAAGAAGTATATCCCGTGCTCTCCAAAGCGGTTGCAAATTTTATCTGCCAATCCTTTTTCATTTTTCTGATATAGAACGGTTACAAAGGTTGTAACAGAATCTGCGGTATTATCAGAAATATTTGCCGGATTTTGAATTAGCGCCCAAAAAATTTCTCCGGCTTTTCTTGGCTGGGAGTTAACAAGTCTAGCCAGATTATCGACGAAGTCCTCAGTCTCCATAAAGGATCTGATATAAGGTGCACCTTCTTTACACCAAAAATACACATCATCATCATCTAATTCGTCAAAAAATACAAGCCAATCAGTAAGTTCGCCTGCAAGTGATGGATTCGTCTTTTTATTATAATCAAAAAGATATCGCCAAAGGGATTTAATCTTAGGTCTGTTTTTAGGGATGAAAACTTTTGAAAAGGACTTAATATAACGAACAACCAACGAGTGAGAGTCGTTTTCATTCAAGAGTAGGCGAATTAAGCTGTTTTTATCGTCAATCGACTCCCAACCCTCAAGATATGCAAGACAAATTTGCTTGACCAAACTTTTTTTAACAGAATCAATATTTTCATTCCATCGTTTCAGTGAAAGATGAAAAATCGAACTATCCTTGATAAGCTGATAGTTGCTGCTATAAACGGATGAACCATATAAATAACCGGTTAATGCTGCCTGGAAGTAATCCGTGCTAGTATTAGGAAAAACTTTCAGAAGATTCTTCCTAAACCATTGTTCATCTAAGTATAAGAAATTCCCAATAAAGAGACCTAACAAGGTATGCAATTCAACCGAGGGACGTAACTGTATTTCGGTATCAAATACTTCTCGAATGTCTGCATCCCATACTCGACTTCTGTTAAACCGGGCTAATCTTAAGGAATACTGCAACATCGCTTCGAGTAGCTTTCCTTTAGTACTATTGATAGTAAAGTTAACATAATCTTGGCCAGCACGTTCAACGGGAATTACTTTCGAATTGACTTGAAGAAGAATTTTTTTTGCTAAAGGCAATAGTTCTGGATCAAAGGCATGCGAATCAGACTTGGTTCCTTCTTGAATAAGTATACAGCATTGTGCAATGAACCAGTCGTAGTAATCAAACCCAGTTCTACTTTCTTCTCTTTTACCCTCTTGAAGCGTATGCAGTATATAGTTTAGAACTTGAGCCCAATCAAAAGCTTTGTTGTCGTTCCATGCTTGACAGAATCCTTCAATGAGCGCATGACGATAAATTAGGGGAAGTTTATTGTATGCACATATCTCGCTACTGAATTTGTAGGGGTTTGCTTTTACTGTTTTTGTAAATGTTTCAGCTAATCCCATTGCAGACGGCACCAATATGCCGTCTTGTTCTTTGAAGTCGACGAGATATTTGGCAATGTTTTCGTTCGACATTTCGGCTAGTTCAATCTCTAACAAGGGACTCGGATCGCCACGATGTATTTCAAGCCAAAAATCAAAGCCGGGATGATCTATAGGCTCTGGGCTTATTTCATTATAGATTTGATAATTCTCTAGAACGGTATTATTCTTTGAATCTAGCAAAGCAGAATACCACTCTTTTTTTAGCCTTGCTAAAATAACTTTTTCATTCTCCTTTGATTTAATCAGTTTAAGGGACTCTATCCAGCCGATCACAATAGTCATTTGGCTAGTTGACAAATCCTTAGCATGATTTTTTAATAACTCATAAAATTCGTGCTTGAGTTCGTAGGATTCTAGAGAATTTCCACCATTTTGCCACGGCAGATTATTGAATTCAGAAAATCGTTGGTTAAGTATAAAGATAGCTACCCGTCTTAGAATAGGCCGCCCATCAGACAACAGTTCGACAATCAGAGACTCAAGCTGGGAAGTGTCTAAACAAAGAAGTAAATCCCTTAGGAATCGTATTAGAACTGCCTCATATCGATCCTGAAAGGTGTTTTGGGGGTGGTCTTCAATCGTTGGAATCCAAGCATTATTGAAAGAATGCGGGTCTGCTTGCACTATCTCTCTAATTCTATCAATGAGTATTCTGACTACATCTAAGCCACAAAAAGCAGAAATCGCTTGACTGTTTTTAGTAACTAAATCGGGAAACCAGTATTTATCGAAAATAGACTCTATCTTATCTGTCAAGCTCTTCTCATTAAGTTTGAATCTCGTGATTACTTTAATAAGTTCTAATAACCGCGGTTTATTTTTATCACGTATGAGCTTTGGAATTAGAATCTTACTAATATCAGAAGAAATAAACGAAAAAGGATCTTCGGAAATTAACGCCTCCGCAACGAAAGCAATATGATCCGCAGTTATTCTTTCTGATGGAAGGGCACAAATTATCTTGAAAATTTGATAGTCCGTCAATTGATTTACAATTCTTTTTCCATCCTCACGATAATCAATTATTCTTTTTATGACCGAAAGAACGATACCGAATTCCTGATCATTTAAGTTCTTACTAGCAATAGTTTCTAGAAAATATAATGCCCGCCAACGTGGAAGCGATTCACCGCCATCAGGATTCTTTACTGGCTTTGGATTTCTTTCCGGGTCAAAGAAACCTCGCTCAGCTAAAGGCGATAGCCAACTAGGCTTATCTAACTTGGTAAAAAAATAATGCTCTCTAGCCTCAACGTTGAATAGATTAGGAAGAGTTGATAAGATGTCATTAGATGGAACATCAGTTTTGATAATGACATCTATTCGGTCAAGAAGTTTGTAATAACTACCTACTACTTCAAAAAGAACATCTTCGTATTCGTGCCATAAAGGTTCAAATTCATCAATTTCACGGGCAGTTTTCCATGCACCGCGTCTGTGTGCAAAACCATGAAAACGCGTAGCGACCTTGAACCATTTCTTTGCTAAAGGGTCATCTTTAGTTACTCCCAAGGCAAGACAGATTGAGTCAAAATGGGACGTACTGGAGATAACTTTACCGCAAGAAACGCACCGTTCTTCTTCCTTTTTTAAAACAAAAACATCTCTTAGCCCCCCGTCAATCTCTCTTGCAACGTGTGCTAATAGATTTGCCTTTGCGGGTAAATTGTCATCATTGAGAATACGAATACCGGCTAAGTAGAACGCAGCAATTTCCTCGCCGATTTGCTTCAGATTTATATAAATTCCTTGTTGTTTTGAAGTAAATAACAAACGGCTTGGTTCGACTTTTTCATCTACTTTTGCAGCAACAACGATGGTCTCATGCGGTTTCTCCACGGACATAAGGATTACTTACAGAGACAGATTAATTAAAACAATCAAAGAAGAAAAATGCAAACTGACCCGAATTTTATTGGCAACCATAAAATAGGGCGGCTAGAACTGGTCTATAGGTCCTTTTTCTTGACATTTTCAGGTATATATCGTAATAATCTACTACCGTAATGACCTAAGGCCTGCTCCAAGAAAAATCAACGAAAAGTTGCGACGATTTCCTAGGAAATGAACTGTCTGCGGTAACCCAGAAATCAAGGTGTTTTCACGGTATATTTACGTGATTTTGTGGGTTCCATAAGCGGCCTGAAAAGCCTGATTGAACTAATACCCCCCGAAGAGGGCATGAGCGTCCACCAGATAGTCTGCAAGACCGGCCTCGACCACAGGACGGTAAAAAAGCACCTGGACCTGATTATTGACATACAAAACATGCCAAAAATCAAAAAAACGCAAGTTGGCCTCAGAATACTCCTTCAAAGGGCTTAGACCGCGGATAGCCGGCTTTTTTATCTGTATTAACGTTATTTCTAACGAGTGAAAAGTCAATGGATACTGAAGACCTTACACGCAAGACCATAATTGACGTTTTATTGCGAGAACAGGGCTGGGAAGTATCTGATGCGTCAAGAGTTCGGGTAGAAATCGACACCAAACAGTCCGACTTCAAGAACGCAATATACAAGGAAAAGTCAGAAACGCTGGAAAAACCAGGAGAGCACAAGTACCTTGATTATCTATTACTGGACAGCTTCGGAAAGCCCCTTGCTGTTATAGAAGCCAAAAAGTCGTCTAAAGACTGGCTCCTAGGCAAGAAGCAGGCTCTTGAATACGCCGAAGACATAGAAAAACAGACCGGCGAAAAGATTTTCATTTACTTGACTAACGGCAAGGAAGTCCAGTTTTGGAATCATGCCTTCGAGCCACTTCGCAAAGTGGCTACTTTCCATACGCAACAAGATTTAGAACGAATGATATTCCAAAACATGAACCGAGTAATCAAGTTCCACACGATTCCAATAAACACCGAAATCATTGACAGGCCATACCAAAATCAGGCGGTTTCTCAGGTATTACAACGATTTGAAAAAGGATTCCGAAAGTCGCTTGTAGTAATGGCCACGGGAACGGGAAAAACACGCGTTGCCATGGCAATGATTGACGTTCTCTTGAAGTCAAATCGGGTACAAAGAATTTTGTTCCTAACAGACCGCACCGTCCTAAGAGACCAAGCGTATGTGAAAGGATTCCAAAAATTCTTTCCAAGCGAAACAAAAGCAAAGATATATTCCAAGGACGTCAATCACGACGCTAGGCTATATGCAGCTAACATTCAGACCATGATTGAATGCTATCAAGATTTCTCTCCTGGATTCTTTGACGTCATAATCAGTGATGAGGCGCACAGAAGCATCTACAATAAGTGGCGAGACATATTCACGTATTTTGACAGCCTTCAGATAGGCCTTACCGCAACGCCCTCAGAAGAAATAGACCGTGACACATTCAGGTTCTTCCAATGCGATGACAATGCGCCAGCTACCAATTATTCATACGATGAAGCAATCAACTCCAAGCCACCTTATCTCGTCCCGTTCAGGGTCTACAAGGCCAGAACGCACTTCCAGCTCAAGGGTATCCGACCAAAAGACATTCCTAAGGAAGTCAAAGAACAGCTTGCGGATAAGGGCGTCAGCGAAGATGAGCTTGATTTTGAAGGCACCGACATAGAAAAGAAAGTCACCAATAAGGGGACAACGGAATCACTTGTTCGGGAATTCATGGAAAACTGTTATGTTGACAAGACCGGCACTCTTCCAGCCAAAACAATATTCTTTGCAGTAAGCAAAGCACACGCAAGAAGGCTACGACAAGCTTTCGACGACCTATACCCCGAATACAATTCCCATCTTGCAGACGTCATTGTTTCCGATGATTCAAGAGCCTTAGACTTGAAGCACGCCTTTGAACACGAAAGTCTGCCCCGAGTGGCTATTTCAGTGGACATGCTTGACACTGGTGTAGACATTCCCGAAGTGTGCAACCTCGTTTTTGCCAAGCCAGTATTCTCAAAGATTAAGTTCTGGCAAATGATTGGACGTGGAACGAGAACAGAAGAAGCTTGCGAACATACCGAATGGCTACCCGAAGGCGGAAAAAAAGATTTTCTTATCATAGACCACTGGGACAACTTCGAATGGCACAAACTCAACCCGAAAGGAGTTGAGACCAGTACTTCGGAAGCCCAACCCGTCAAGATATTCCGAATGCGCATTGACGAGGCAGAATATTTCTACAAAAAGGGAGACGAGACGCACTTCAACCAGCTAGTTGAACTGATAAATGCAGACATAAAATTCCTTCCCAGAAAGAACGTTTCTATCCGAGAATTTTCTGATGAAATTGACACGGCCATAGACTCCAAATTCTGGAATTCTGTCGGTATAAAGCCATTCGAATTCTTGCGCAAGAAGATAGCCCCCCTAATGCGGTTTAAGGAAGACGTGAATTATCAAGAAAGCAGTTTCCTGATGAAAACCGAGAGGCTGGCGAATGCGCTTCTATTCAGGAACGACAATGAAGTTGAACGATTGAAAAACGACTTCGGCGAAACCATGTTACGCCTACCAATGTCAATCAATCAGGTGCGCTCAAAGAAGAAACTAATCGACAAAGTGCGTAGCAAAGACTTCTGGAAGTCGGTTTCATACGAAGACGCACGGATCATGCAGAATGAACTTACAGAAATAATGCGTTACCTGCGAGCAGAACCAGCGCAAGTCGTTGAACTTGACCTGCAAGACACCGTAGAGGAACGAGACTGGGATAACGAACCGTTTTCTTACGGTCCGGAAGGCCAGATGCAGGATTACGTCAAGAATTATCGGTCTAAAGTGGAATCTCAGGTTAAGGAATTAGCTGAGAAGCACCCGACCATCAAGAAAATCAAGGCAAATAAGACCATAACTAAGGAAGACATTGACGCTTTGGAAAAGACGTTAAACAGCCCAGAATTATATGTCACAGAAGAGACGCTAAAGCGTCTTTACCAGAAATCCGAAGGTACTCTAGTGCAATTCGTCAAGAAAATAATCGGTCTTTACGAGTTCCCGGAACCTGAAGAATTGATAAAGAAGGCTTTCGAGGGTTACATCGAAGAGCACTCGGAACTCAATCCGGTTCAGAAGAAGTTTGTAACAGTCCTTAAAAACTACTTTATCACCAACAGGCACATGGAATTCAGTGATTTCTTCAAGAAACCGTTTACGAACTTCGGACCACGCGCACCTTTGTCGGTGTTTAACGAAAATCAGTTGCAGGAACTAGCCACGGTCTGCATAAGCTTAGAACGAAAGGTGTACAAGGATGCTAACTAGCACACTCAAGAGCAAGATTCAGTCGCTCTGGGATAAATTCTGGTCATCAGGCATGACCAACCCCATTACGAATATTGAACAAATTTCATACCTCATTTTCATGAAGCGTTTGGAAGAACTTGATTACCAACACGCGATAGCGTTCAAGGCAAGAAAGGAAAAATATGTTTCAATTTTTCAAGGTCATGAAGATTGCAAGTGGTCGTTTTGGAAGAATTACAACGCTGAACAAATGCTTGCTCACGTCCGCGATAAGGTATTCCCGTTTATCAAGAATCTAAAACGCGGCGAGGATACGTATTTTTCAGAAAACATGAAGGATTCCATTTTCCTAATCGCTAAACCATCGTTGCTGCAGGAAGCGGTTTCAATCATTGATTATATCTTTGACCAAGCCGAAAAAGGCGAAGCGAGTAATGGAGACCTCTTGGGCGATTTATACGAGTATATGTTAGCACAAATTGCCACGCAAGGACAAAACGGTCAATTCCGTACTCCTCGGCATATTATCCGAACTATGGTAGAGCTCGTACAACCACGATTGGGTCATAAGATTTGCGATCCAGCCTGTGGTTCGGGTGGATTCATTCTAGGGGCATACGAATACATAATGAGAACCAATACCAGCCCAGATTTGATTTCCTATGATAAAGATGGCACTGCACATGGCCTGATTGGCGACAAACTACCGAAGGGGGGACATGAACTCCTTTCCAAAGGCTCTCTTTTCGGCTTCGATTCAGACTTTACTATGGTTCGCATTTCTCTGATGAACATGATTCTGCACGGAATCGAACACCCAAACATACGTAATGCAGATTCGTTGTCTAAGAACTTTGATACCCGCCAAAAATTTGACGTCATTCTGGCAAACCCCCCATTTACAGGTAGCATTGACGAAAGCGATGTCAACGAAGTACTTCAGCTAAAGACGACTAAGACGGAATTGCTTTTTGTAAAGCTTATTCACCACTTATTGCATGTTGGCGGTAAAGCTGCTGTAATTGTTCCACAGGGGGTTCTTTTCGGCTCAAGTAACGTCCATAACGCCCTAAGAAAGACAATTTTAGAGGACGCCCAACTTGAAGCGGTTATTTCGCTTCCTTCAGGCGTGTTCAAGCCATATTCAGGAGTTGCAACAGCAATTTTAGTGTTTACGAAGGGGGTCAAGACAGAAAACGTCTGGTTTTACGAAGTTTTATCGGACGGTTATTCCCTTGATGATAAACGGACATTCATAGATGGCAAAGGCGACTTACCGGATCTCGTGGAAAAATTCAAAAAACGTACTAATTCAGATAAAAGTTTCACTGCTTCGATAAATACAATAAAGAAAAACGAATACAATCTTTCGCCATCACGGTACAAACAAGTAGAACACGAAAAAATCACCTACCGCGATTCTGAAATACTATTGGAACAAACCTTGAAACTCGAAGAAGAAATTCAGGCAGAAATGAAAGAACTTAAACGGATGATTAAGAATGCAAAGTCCACCTAAAAACTGGAAACTAGTGAAAATCAAAGAAATAGTTAAAATCGTAAATGGCTATGCCTTTGATTCTAAATATTTCAACACTAACAAACACGGAATACCTATTATCCGAATAAGAGACATTAACTCGGGAAATAGCGACACATATTATTCCGGGAAGTACGAATCAAAATACTTAGTTTCCGATGGTGATTTACTTATCGGAATGGATGGCGAATTTAATTGCGTCCGATGGAAACACGGAGTTGCATTACTAAATCAAAGAGTATGTAAAATTATTCCCTATGGAATAGATTCGAATTTTCTAGAATATCTAATTCGACCATATCTAAAAACAATTGAAGAAAAAACCGCTTTTGTCACAGTTAAACATTTATCATCTAAAGATTTGGAAGAACTAGTTATTCCAGTTCCACCACTGCATATACAAAAGAAAATTGTTGCAGTTTTAGATAAAGCCGAGTCAATAAAGCAAAAACAAGAAAAAATTAAAATAATAGTTGAAGAAATTGGTCGAAGTCTTTACAATGAGATGTTTGGCGATCCAGAAACAAATCCAATGAGGTGGCCTATAGTAGAATTTTCAAACTTTGCGATTATTGATAGGGAAATTATCGTTCCTTCGAAGATCAAATCAGGAGACAAATATCTAGGCTTAGAACACATAGTGAAAGAGACTGGCAATATCACTTCATCAATAGATGCCAAAGGTGCCAAACTCAAGAGTAGCAAATTTACTTTCTCAAGTGAACATATACTTTATGGAAAATTGCGTCCGTATCTGAATAAAGTTGCAATACCAACTTTTTTTGGGATATGTAGTACGGATATTTTGCCTATTAAGCCAATAAAAGGAAAATGCGATAGATACTTTCTTGCATATTTGTTAAAACACAATCACTTCAAACAATATGCATCAGTACATACCGCAGGAGCAAATTTGCCTAGAATAAGTTCGAAGGATATTGAACACTATCTTTCACCTTTGCCTCCATATTCCCTACAACAGAAGTTTGGTTTAGTCTTAGCGAGGGCTAACGCGATTCAAAAACAACTAGTAATCTCAAGTGAAAATCTCGAAGAACTAAATTCAGCTCTTCTTCAGAAATCCTTTTCTGGTAATTTAGTTGGGTGATTTATTATGTGGCAAACCGGCGATCAAACGTGGTGTTGTCCATTTTGTCAAAAACAAACAATAAAGGTATTTTTTCGACCAGCTCACGGAGAGTGTAAAAAAGCGAGAGGAAGTGGCGTAACTAATTCATATTCTGTCAAAAAGAGCTCTGAACTCATCATTATATCTGAGAGCTGTTCTGCTTGTGGTAAAACCAAGAAAGAAATCGAGCCTGAATTGGGGTGCTGACGATGGCCTCTAAAAATTTGGATTTTAGCCGTGAGTTACGAGGCTGGGCGAAGCTCCTGAAAAATGCAGAGAATGTTAAAAAAATCGAATCCCTGACTGTAGCCTTGAATGGTCTGAAAACGTCATTTTCGGAAGTCAATGGAGAAATGAAGATGTTCAACACTAATGCCAAAGAGTCGAACGAATTTTTGGGGAGAATTGCCCGCCTTCAAGAAAGTATGGACGCTCAGACTAAAGCCGCTAACAAACTTTCATGGCTAGTGTTGTTCCTTGCGATTATTCAAGTAGTTATCGCGGCCATCACCCTATGTAAAACCAGCTAGATTGAAGAAGAAAGCAACTTATTGTTTACTCAAAAATCAATACGATTTAACTAAAAGTTCACAAAGCCCTTTTTACTCTTTTTCTTGCATTAGCGGTAGTTATGGAGGCATTTATGTTTGATAGCTTCGCAAAGCTGTGCTAAATGCGATGTTCAACGCGTTCTCCTAAACGACTCAATACTTCTCAATAGCGATTCGGATGACCTTTTTCTAAGGAAAGACCTTTCTAACAAGGTCCTGAAAGGTTTCAGGAACTGGAACGAAAACCGGCACGCGGCTAACATAATCCTTTATGGTCGCCCTGGAATAGGCAAAACTACCCTAGCACGGCAAATAATCGACAATATCCGTGCTTCCGGGATAAAATGCGTGTACGCCAATTGCTGGCGGTACTACACCCGCATGGCCATCTACTCGCTCATGGCAAAGGAACTTGGCGAAGCCATACCCCGCAGAGGCCTTGCCACCGATGAAGTGTTCGACAGGATAGGCCAAGTGCTGGAAACGGATGACCAAAGGTTGATAGTCGTTTTGGATGAAATTGACGGCCTGATATTCAACCGGCAGGAACGCCTGTTGTACGATTTGACCGAGCAAGGCGGTGGCAAACAGCGGGTCTGCTTCATGGGGATATGCGACGAGCCTTCGGGTTTCACAGAACTGGACGAAAAGATAACGGCGGATCTTCGGCTCGTTGAAATCGAAGTAAAGCAGTATTCACCGGATGAGATTAGGCAAATAATCAGTTCAAAGGCAAAACTGGCTTTGAGGCAGGGTTCATACGATGAACTGGTAATCGAAGCTTGCACCCTGCTAGCCGCCAACACTAACGGCAACGTAAAATTAGCCCTCAAAGCGCTGTGGAACGCGGCATTACGAGCCGAAGCTGAAGGCTTGCAGACTATTCGACCTAGCGACATCTTCATAGCCAAGAAACCGGTCCGTAACCGAATATCAAACAGCATCAAGGCTCAAAAGTCCGGCTTGAACAAGGAAGAACAATTGATAATTTCGATTCTATCCAAAGGATCGACTTCAACTTCCAGCCTTTACAGCGATTTCCAGCAAAACATGGACAAGTCAAAGCGGCAAATCCGAAATTACTTGAACCGCTTGGCCGCAAGAAAAATAATCAGCATCAACGAACAAACAGAATCGCCAAGTTACTTCAAAGCAAACAATTTGCAGCTAAACCCGTGAAAAATGTCGCTTGACTGTCGCAAGACCGGTTTTACAACATCAAGCGACAGACTATATAAAGAAATGTCGCTTGATTCTCGCTTGATCTGCACGGCGTCCTAGAATGGGACCTTGACCGTTTTTTACCCCAAAAACCCCTAGGAATTATATCTACACCATCAAGCGCTTAACCACATCCGAAATCTGCGTCCTCGTAATCGTTGTCTCACCCGTGATTTTCTGGTATCGCGGTCTCAGCAAATGGTCGGTAACCACAACTATCAACTTGTCACAGCCTGCTTTTTTCTTCACGATTTTTTCCTTCAGCTTGTCCGGGCCAAAGATTGATAGAAACTTTCCAGTCTCGACCTCAAACGCTATCTTTTTTCCCTTGCACTTGAACGAAACATCAGTTTGGACTGACGCGTTGACCGTTGGCTTTCCGCCATGCTTTCTTATTTCCTCGGCGATTGCCCAGCACAGCAACGCGTGTTCCGCGGACTCGTTGCCCTGCCGCTTGACCAGGTAATATGAAAGCCCGCCGCTTCTCAAAAACATGCTCCGGTGCTGGTCAAAGCCGTTCTTTCTCAGTTCGTCCGCCTGTTCTTCCGATATTTCATTCAAAGCATAATAGCCCCTAGTAATTTTCAGCTTGGAATTCGGTTTTTCTGCGAAAATCTTTTGCTGTTCAGCGACCGCCACCTTGTCATTGGGGTCGGTGGTTATCAGCTTGTGGATTTTGGGCGGCGCGTTCACCGAAAACTCGTACCTTCCCTGTTCCGTAATCAGCAAGCCCTGCCCCTTTTCGGCACGCAACAGGAATTCTCTTTCTTTTTCGTTCAAGGCCAGCGTCCGGGTAATCAAGTCCAGGTTACTTGAATTCTGCCTCAATAGCACTTTGGTCGAAGTCGTGTTGAGGATGCTCTTTCCGCCCTCGCTTCGAAGCAAATCCTCGATTTCCTGCGTGATAAAACCGATTGACGCGTTGTATTTTCTCGAAGTTTTGATGAAGTCAAGAATATAGTTCTCAGCTTCCTTGCTTCGGAGCAAGCTCCAGCCCTCGTCAATCAAAACGACCTTGGGATCGCGGTCCTTCTTGACTTCTCTCGAAACGAGATCCAAGACCGAAAACATCACCAGCTGCTTTACCTGAGATGGCAGGGAACTTAGGTCAAAATCAATGAATCCCTTTGTCAAGTCTACCTTTGTTTCCTTGTCCAGGAAGCCGAAGAAACCGTTCTTTGAGTACATCCGCACGCGGTTGAGAAGCACTTCCAAACTCTTTTCATCGCTTGAATATGCGGATGCCTTGTTGTTGCCAATCATTTCTTTCAAAATGACTTTCAAATCGCTGAACGTGGGCGGGTTCCTGTTCCAGGTTGAAGGATTAGCGGGTTCAATGCCTTTTCTTTTGTAAACCCGGATAAGTGCCTGGTTCAAAACGCCCTTTTGGCTTTCGGTCAGGCCGCCGGTGATGATGTCAAAGACGGATATCAGGGTAAGCATTTTGCCGCCAAAGTCTTCGCCCGCCAAATCAAACAAGTTGATGATTGACGGCGAATCTTTGGACAGCACGACGACCTCGCCGTTCAAGAGCCGGGCTAGTTGCGTGTACTCCGCGTTGGGGTCAAGGATGTAAACCTTGACTTGCTGGGAAAGCAATTGCTGCATTATCAGGAATTTTGAGGTATAACTCTTGCCCGACCCCGAGATACCCAGAACGAAAAAGTGCTTGTTGCTCATCGATTCAAAATCAATGAACAACGGGTTAAGCGTGCTCTTTTCGTGGCCGAAAAACAAACCCTTCTTTCCATACCCAACGGGGTAGAGAAAAGGAAAGGTTGCGCTAAGGGAGCTTGTCAATAAATCCTTTCG
>Ga0209340_1000658_pt1 | contig 33462 bp, 34 predicted proteins | sample EPASupsiteSAE323_FD_187266 | JGI IMG/M metagenome (GOLD analysis project Ga0209340, IMG submission 187266) | Bioremediated contaminated groundwater from EPA Superfund site, New Mexico - Sample SAE3-23 (SPAdes) (version 2) | ecosystem: Environmental > Aquatic > Deep subsurface > Groundwater >... | reverse complement strand
ATTCTCGAAGTATTTTACCTGCTTTATCTGAATAATGTACTCCGAGAATAAATGTTTGATCGGCGATTTTATGGCGTATCGTATGGGGTGATAATCGCAAGTATTCCCCTGCCTCTTCGACTGTCATAAGGGGACGAACTGCCCCGATAATGAGGGCTTTAAGTTCGTCAATATCTTCTTTGGTAATTAGCTCTATACTTGCCATAGCTCTAACTCCTTTTGCCCTACTCTTCTGTTTTGCATCTCTTCATTGACCAATTTAGCGTGTTTAATAATCAGCTCGATATCTTGCTTATCTTTGGCTAACTCTTGATGCAGTGCTTTAGTGAGCAGTTCACTAAGCTGTTGCAGTTGTGCATCGCTTATGTGCTTCAAGTTCTTCGGAAGTGTCGGAACGGCTACAAAGTTACGTGTAAGTAGATAGTTACGCTCATCTGTTTGAAGGACAATAGGGATAAATGGTTTGAGTATTTTTTTAGCTTCTTTGGTTAGCCACAGACGGCTTTCATGCAGTACCGCTCTAACTTCATCATGATTGACTATGACGGCGTGTTCGCTATATTTATGTACCAATGCACGGAAGTCCTCAATAAAGTCGTTAGAGGTAAGTTCTTTTGGAGCATAAACAACCCGTTCCAAGGGGATAGTGTTTTGCGTCGTAGCGTTGAACGTATAAGATGAATCGAGATATTCCCACAGCGGATGGGTTTGCGCTTTATAGAGGCGGTTGGCTTCCAAGTCTTTTTCGCTGATCGTGGAGATATCAACCAAGCGCACTTGTTCCATACATTTATGAAAGAGTGTTTGAACATTAGCCAGCAGATCATCAAGCGTACTGATTTTATACTGTTTGAGAAAGTCACGGTGACATTCGATTTCAAAGTTCCAAAGAGGGTCTTTCATCTTGATACCGAACTGTTCAAAGTAGAGTTTCATGTAATAGAACTTCTCTGACGTTTTATCGAGTTCGAGAAATTTGTCATAGATTCGTATGCGTGCGGGAGGCTTGCCGATGTAGAATGTTTCGTAACGGTTTTTAGTTCCGATCACACGGCTAAACTTTCGTTTACGGGTTGCGATCTGTTCAGGTTGGATAACACTTCCCAAATCGAACTGGCAAAAGATATTGAGATCAACACGGGTGACGAAATAGAACGGTTCGGTTATCTCTTTGAGGATGCACGTATTGATATATTCGACAAGACGAACCAATCCCATAGCATAGATGCCTAAGCCTTGGAGCTGTACCCGAATGTCTTGAACTCCTTGGTTCGTGTTTGGGTCTTTGAATCCGACACGAAATGCACCCGCAACATCACTGAAGAAGTAAAAGCCCTGCTCTTTGCCTAAATAGACAAACTCAATATCAGAGATGATGATTTTTAAAGAGCCTTTGGGAATAAACCCGCCGTTTGTCTCTTTGGCTTGTTCAACCGTAGAGAAAACCGAATAGTGATAGAACGCTTCATAAGCACTATTGGATTGGATGAAATAATAAAGTGAATCAGTTCCCGAAGCGGTCGGGAAATTGTAAGCCTCGACAGTGGCAACGCCGTTTAACCCTTCTTGCTCCGTTCCTAATGGAGCCTTTACAGAAGTAATCATTTTTTACCCTTTACAGGGTTCCTAAAGCCGCGTGTAATTATCTATTTTTGTTTCTAAGGGGGTATTACTATATACCCCCATGTCATCCTAACGCCTCGATTACCTTTTTTATATTCAACGATAGTATGACTCGTTGTTTCCCCCACGCTAAAGCGTGGTGGTCTTTCAAAGGCATGTGCCGCCATTCCGCTTTGCGGCGGCATAGCCGCAAAGCACGCGGTATAGGGCGGCGAGCATTGGGAATTGACAATAGATAATTAAATGTGGTTCTTTTAATGTGCTTAGTTTATGTAAGTGTGCTATGTGGCTTCTGTGCGGCTCTATTTATGTATGTACGCTCTACGCTTCTATCAGACTCGAATTAATCGAGAATCTCCACGTTTTTTTCGCTTTTTCTTTTGTTTCTGCCTAGGTGTTGCCATTCTTGCGTTTCTGTTTGTTATTGCGTTCTTTGACCTTAAATGCGGTTCGTTGGAACCAAAATTTTAATGTACCCTTTTTATCGGGTCGGGAAAAGTTTAGCGGGTTTCAAGCATAATGTCAATAAATATTAAAAAATAATTATTTTAAGTATTTATTCAAATTTTCTCATATAATTAGCTATCTATAGATTAATCAAGGAATCAATATATTATGACTAACGAAGTACAAATGCAAACAATACCAGAAATTAGTGAACTATTAAACAAGATTCACAATGAATTAAAAAATCCATTAAATGACAATGTGCTTTACTCACAAATCCAACGATCTCAATTTGATATGGAAAATCTTAAAGTTCATATAATTAAATATATTGAAGATATTGATACAGTATATAGCGCTTCATATGAAGTACAAAATAATATTTATGAACATCTGAAGAGTCTTTACCAAATCATTGAACATGGGCTTAAGAGTTCAGATATTCGTGCTTTTTTAAATAATGCAATTTATCTTATTGAGCATGCACCAATTCATAATCCAGAGTATTATTTAAACAATATTCCGCTTAAAATAGAACAATCAACAGAAGAAAATTTTGACCAAAACTTATTAACTAAATATAATGAATTAACAAATCTCTATGAATTATCAAATTCTAAAATAAATGATGTTCAATTACAATTAGCCCATGTAATTGAGCTTGAAAAAAATTTAGAAAGCTTTCTTCAAACTGCAAATACCATCAAAGATGACTATCAAAATACTAAAAAAGCTTTTGAAAAGGACATGGAATTAAAGGCGTCTGTTTCATACTGGCAATCTCAAGCCGAAAAGTATTCGACACGATATAAATTATTTGGTTTTATAGCATTTATACTAGCTATTGTATTACTGATATCACTTTATGAATATATACAAGTACCATTTATATACTCGATTATTGACAATAATATTAGTAAAGGAATTATTTTAGATGCTGAAGAAAAAATGAATTGGAATTTAATTACTCATTTTGGGTTTTTGATCTTTTTAACTTCAATCAGCATTTGGATAATCAAGATAATTATAAAACTTTTTTTAAGTAGCTATCATCTATACATAGATGCAGAAGAACGAACCGTAATGATAAAAACATATTTAGCACTTACAAATGAGGGGAAAAACTTTATCTCAGAGAATGATAAAATTATTATTTTGAATAGTTTATTCAGAACAACACCTTTTGGTATTATCAAAGAAGATACAACTGTATCCATAATTGATATAGTCAATAGTCTACAAAATAAGAAAGCTTCTTAACTTTAGTACAATGATGTAAATAATTGACTACTTAGATATCAAATATTGGCTGGTATAAAGGTGCTGTTCATTTAAATATTTGAATAATTCTTTTGAAACATTATTTACAACTTTTCCAATAGAAATCAGTTGTTGTATATGTATTGGAAGACCATTAACTTGAAAAGAATGACCAATAGCTAAGTGCACTGGAAGTTTTGAACTTTCATGACTACTTCCTTCATTTTCAGCTATATTTTTAATTAATGCACAAAATGTAAATTCTTGATGATTTAAAAATACACTCTGCTCACAATATTCTTCTAATGTGATGCGTCTATCGATATAGTCAAATTTGTATTCTAGTTTTAGATCTTTCATGATATTAAAAAGTATTCTATTATTTGAATTGCCGTCAGCAACTAAAACTCTTAATTCAGCAGCTACTTGTTTATAATAAATAGAATTATGGTCACATTTGGTAAGAGCTTCATCTAAAAATAGTACATGTGCTTCACAATCTTGTAATCGTCCAAACATGGTTTTATCAATGTGTTTTAATTTACTTTTCTTAGTCATCTATAATACCTTAATAAAAAAATAGAATATTTTACAGTTACTTTAGTAATTTTTTTGAAACCTCCTACACCTTATTACTTGCTTCTTTCCTTTGTAACAATAGATATTGTCAGTGTGCTCCAATAGTGAGGAAAGATGTATAGCATCAACATTCTTGGCTTGATAATGCCAATACTGCTAAATTACGCATCCAGTGAAAGCCGAACTCTTCGATTCCAGTATCGTTACGGATAGTATAGATATGATCTCATATTTTTAGTGACACTATAGTGTCATAGGCAGAAGATAAAATAAGCGAAGATTGTGCAAAAGAACCGTTGGAGACTTCACTTTTAGTGAGGTTTATTCATATTTTGTGAGGATTCAAATCTCTCTTCGTCCGCCACATAAGATTTCCTACACAATATCCTTCCAAAAAAATTTTACAAATCATCTGTAAATACCTTTAATATTGATTAGAAATAACGATAAATGAAACATACTTTCATTTTACACTGAGAACTACCGATATAATACTCAGAAGAAAAAATAAACATAAAGTGACATCTCTCTTGAATACCGTATATTTGGCAAAACAAAAAATTTTCAACCGAAACGGCAAAGTTTTTGCCTATGAACTGCTTTTTAGAGATCATGCACATGGAATCAAAGAATTTCCAACGAATATTCGTGCCACTTCCCAAGTTCTTTTAAATACTCTGACGAATATAAATATCGATGAGCTTTTAGACAAAGAGGGAATAGCATTTATCAATGTAGACGAGCATATGTTTACGTCAGGGATTATCGATATTTTAGATAAAGACAGGTTTGTACTTGAAATTTTGGAGACTACGGAGCTGAGTGAGCCGGTTATTGCAAAAATCAAGCAATACCACAAACGAGGATTTAAAATTGCCATTGATGATTTCGATTGCAGTGCGAAAATGATCAAAAAATTCACTCCGATTTTGAAATATGTCCACATAGTCAAAATGGATATTCTCGCCGCAGACGATGAAAATTTAAAAAACGTTATGTCCAAACTAAAACAAATGGGGATCAGAGTACTCGCAGAAAAAATTGAAAACGAAGAAGAGTATAAATATTATAAGGAGCTGGGGTTTGACCTCTTTCAAGGATACCATCTTCACAAACCTGAAGTGGTAGAGATGGACCGATATAAAGATGCTACCCAAATCATTATTCTGCATCTCATTAAATTGATCAAAAATGAGGGTTCAACCCACGAAATAGAATCCTATATCAAGCAAAGAGCCGATTTGTCCTACAAATTGATCAAATTTATCAATAACCACGGAAAATTTGACACCAGAGTCGAGTCGATCACACAGATCATTACACTGCTTGGAAGAGACAAACTGCTACGATGGCTTCTGTTATACCTCTATGCCGAAGTTTCCAAAAACCCGATATCCGAAAGCATCATGAATATTGCGATCCGAAGAGCCGAACGGATGGAAGAAGAAGCCCATCACAGTGAAAAAGACAAGGCATATCTTGCCGGTATGTTCTCTATGCTTGGGGCTCTTTTTGAAACAGACATCAAAAGTGTAATGAAAGATATCAAAATGGATAAAGATATCACCGATCTTGTCGTTTCAAACAAAGGAAAATTTTTGTCCAGTTTTAAAAAGGCAGAATACTCCGAAAGAGAATATTTAAAACGGCTTCTGTGCAATAACTTTGAAAAAATCGATATCACCCTCATTCTTTATACATTGGAGCTGAGTCATATACCTATCGATCATGACAAACTGTAATCAATTTAAAGTCAAATATAAAATAAATAGAAAACATTTGAGTATGTTCACACGATACTCATTATTTAAATAAACTATAGGAAAGCCGGTTTACCTGTAAAATAACCTTGTGAGTAATCGACACCCATCTCTTCGATAGTGTTGTAAATTATCTCATCCGAGACAAACTCAGCAATCGTTTTAGCATCAATTTTCTTCGCAAAATCAATAATTGTTTCAACAATAATACGGTGACGCGGATTAGCGGCAATCTCTCGGATCAATGATCCGTCTACCTTGATATAATCAACCCCCAATTTCAATATGTTTTCAAAATTGGAGTACCCTGTCCCGAAATCATCAATGGCAATTTTTGCCCCCAGCGCTTTCACCTGGGCAATAAAGCGTGTCACCTCATCGTAGTTTTCTATCCCCTCGGATTCTAGAATCTCAAATACTATCCGAGATGCCGTCCCCGTATCGATAATCGTTTTGATGATCTCACTCACCGTATGAGGGTTACGTATGTCGCTGTCTGAAAGATTGATCGAAAACTCTTCATTGCGGGAAGCGAAAAGGGTACATGCCTGATAAACCACTTCCAACGTAATTTGCGGATAGAGTTTGGTTCGTTTTGCAATAGGGAGAAACTCCATCGGCGGTACGATATTTCCCCCTTCATCGATCATTCGGACTAACGTTTCATACTTGACGATATCTCCTGTCTCAATATTTACTATGGGTTGATAGTAGCAAATAATTCGACGCTCAAACAAGGCTCTTCGTACATTTGAGGCCATCGTCAAATTCGTCCGGTAATGCTCTTCAACCCCTTCGTCTTCATTATAAAATGCGATCTGTTTTTTGTTCTCTTTAGCATGATGCAGAGCAATATCCGCCTGTGTTAACACTTTATCATTACCGATCGCTACACCGATAGTTACACGAATATTCAAACTCTCCTCTTTGACCATAAAGGTTTTTTCATCCAAAAACTTTATCAGCATGGTTAGCCGGTGTTCCAGCTCTTTTTGAGAAAGCTCATTGAAAATCAATGCAAACTCATCGCCCCCTAAACGATAACATCCGCCGGAGAGCTCTTGGAGCCATATTCCGATTTGTATCAACATTTCATCCCCGATAGAGATCCCAAAGAAATCGTTAACCTCTTTAAAATCATCCACATTCACAATCGCCAGGGCAACTGTCTCTCCCTGTTCTAATCTCTCTTGCAATCGATATCGATTCGGCAAGCCCGTGAGCCTATCAAGATAATACTGGTTTTCCAATTCATGGGTTTTCTCTTGAACGGTAATTTCCAATGAAACATTCATCGCCTCAATTTGTTCAAGATACGTTTGAGTTGTTTTTTGCATCGCATTAAACGCAGTAACAATCTGTTCGATCTCAACACTCCCATCTTCTTCAAAAACCATTTGATCTCCGGGCTTGTAATAACGAACCTTTTTAGCAATATTAGTCAACGGAGAGAGAAGAAAGCGGACCCACCATACGGCTACGAAAAAAATCACAAAGATACTCGCTCCGACACCGTAAACGATTTTATGAATGGATTGACGTGTTTCATCATACGCCAAATCGCTGTAACGTAACGTGACCGTTCCCATCAATTGCCCGCTCGTCGGTTCTTTGATCTCGTGCATCATACTTATCGCTTCGTGTCTGGATATCATATTATCTTTGCTTTTATAGCGATATAATTGTTTTTTATTCTGATCGGAAATAACCAACTCTGTCACATCCGGTACCGAAACCACGGGAGACACTTTCTCTTCAATCTGATCATAAAATTTGAGATAGAGGGCGATTTGAAGCGGTTTTTCAATGGTTCGTAATAACAAATCAGCTTTTTGCTTTTCCGAAACCAAAATGGTGTTCTCAAATACCATACTGACTACCATTCCAAGTGTCATAAAAGTCAGTAGAAAAATCAAAATCAATGATCCTACTATTTTATAGGAAAGGCGTGATTTTGAAAGCAATATCATTAAAAAGCCTTATTAAATCTATTTCGAATATATATTCATGTGTTGTGTCATTTTATCCTATTAAAGATTGAATTTAACCTGTATTTTTATTATTTTCAGCACCCATTAACTATTTATTGACTATCTTTAGATAAGTATTAAAAAAGGATATTATTGTTAGAATGTAAAACAGCATTTACAGAAGAAGAGCGTCACGCTATTTTGCATCAACGGTATTCTATTTTTGTAGATGAATTCAAATTTTTTGCCCCCAGAGATGATGGTAAAGAGATCGAGTATGACCACTATGATGAATACTCACTTTTGTTAGGTGTTTGGAATGAAGATATTTTGGTTGGTTCATGCCGCCTTGTTCTTCCAAATGACACGGTAGGTTTACCGACACTTAATGTTATGCGCATTGATTCAGAAAAACTTGTACATAATGAAAGAACTGCCGAAATTTCGCGGATTACAGTCGCCGCAACCTACAGAACATTCAAAAAAACCATAGAGGTTCTACAAATCATGCAACATAAGATCAATCAAATTGCCTCTGAGCATAACATACTTCAACTTATTGGGGCAGTTGAACCTAGTTTTTTGCGTCTTCTCAACTATGCATCTCTCCCTTACCGACCGATAGGTCCGATTCAATATCTAATTGGTGCGGAACGCCTTCCCGTCCTTTTAAACTTAAAAGAGCAGCAATGAAAACCCGATTCTCTCTCGCTTTATTATTACTCCCTTTTTCGCTTCTTTCGGCTGAAATGGAAACGCATTCCAACCTTTTATCGAATCTCACCGACGAGATCAATACCATCGCACAGAGTGCAAAAGATCAACGTGCCAATATCGATTATCTCCCTTATGTCATGAGTGTATTTGACGGTGAAGAACTCTCCCGTGCCGGAGCATCTTCCCTCAAAGAGGCTCTTAGTTTGGTTGCCGGTGTCAATATCGCCAGTGACAACCTGTCCCTCTTCAACCCCGTATTTCGCGGTTCCAATCCGGTAGCCTACGGTCAAAGCAAGCTCGTCGTTGACGGTGTCGAAGTCAATGATCTTTTTTTCGACGGCTATACCGCCTATCTGAGTATGCCGATCGACATGATAAAACGGATTGAAGTTGTTAGAGGTCCGGGAAGTTACAGTAACGGTCACTACGGCTATGCCGGATCGATCATCATCACAACCTATAAAGCGGAAATGTCTACCGGCGATAACGGTCGCTGGTTCGCCACTGCGGGAAACAACCGTACCGGTAAAGTCGGCGGTTCTTTTGCAATGAGAGATAACGATTTCACATTTGCGGCAGACATCTATACCGTACACGATAATCTTGCACTCTCGTATGGAAAAGACGGCCTTTCCAATAATCTTCTGGGTGCAGCCAACGCATCCCTATCTCGCTCAGGCAATGCCCCATCAGAAACTGACGCAACCATGGTATCGGCCAGCATCAGTAAAGGGGCCTTTTTTGCCGACGGACGGTTCTCCACCTATCGACACGGCTCAGGCGGAGGGATCAACTATGCCTTATCCTTTGATGGGGACCACTACAACGTTGATCAATGGCACATTCGCAGCGGTGCCCATTACCGTGCGGGAGAATTTGAGGGAACGTTTCAAGCGGCGATGACACAAGACAGCTTTACCAGTCACCAGCTTCTGGCACCTGAGGGATTGCGACTTCCCTCATTGACTCCACCAACAACTGTTGTCACCTATTTGGACGGTTTTTACGGTATTCATGAAGCTTTTATCCGAACCTACCAGATCAATAATACTCTTACCGGCTCCGTATACGGAGGAGATATGACCGTTGGGCTCAACGCTACATGGAGTAGTGTTACCTCAGAAAAAACGCTCACTACCGACAGAGACAGCGGAAGCGGCTTGAGTGATTACTCAACGACACTCCCTTTCTTCAATCCCGACGGCTCTATCAGCAATCAATCGGCATACATCACTTATGAACGCGCTCTGAGTTCGAATCTGATCGGCTACGCTTCTCTAACACTCGATCACCGTAACGGATTGGCGACACAAATCGATCCGCGTCTTGCGGCCGTTTATACACTTGATCCGAATAACCTCCTTAAGTTTTCCATCTCCCGCGCCCATAGAAATCCCTCATGGCAGGAGATGTTTACCCTCAATAATAGAGCCCGTTGGGGGAGCCCTGACCTGCACCCTGAAACCGTCATGGCGTATGAGACCCAATATATTCATAAGTTTGAAACGGAACATACTCTCTCATTCAATCTATTCCGCCTCGATAACAAGGACCAGATATATCTGCAATATAATACACCGGCAACGCGTTACGAATATATTAACGGATCAAAAAGTCTCATTCAGGGATTTGAAACAGAGTGGCGAAAACGCTATGATGACACCTCTTTTTACGCTGCCTATACCCATATTTGGGCAGAAGACGGCAATGGGGTGACCCTTCCCAATGCACCGTCTGATACGGCACGAGGATTTATCACGCAAACTCTCAATGAAACCTGGTATACATCCCTTGCCGGGCGATGGCAAAGTGCAACGCCAAGAGAAATAGGCGATTCGAGAGCCGATATGAAATCCATCGGTATCGTCGATACCTCTATCGGGTATAAACTCCCTCGTTTTCACAGTGAAATCCAATTGACACTAAAAAATATGTTCAATGAAACTGAACTTTATCCAAGTCCAAAGGGAACCTTTAATGATGATTACCCCGCAACCGGACGTGCCTACTTAGTTACCGTAAGGGGAACATTTTGAAATACATTACCAGTCTATTACTTTTTTTAAACACGCTCGGCTGGAGTGCAACGTATGATCCGTTTTTGCTCGATACGCATCTATCTTTATTACCGAAAATTGCTATGCTTGAAAAAGGGCTTGTTTCTCATGGCAAATCACCCCTTAAAATTTTAATTGCCTATGAGCGGGGAGATGAAGATACTGCAGAATCGTGTACAAAAATCCTAATGACTAAATATAATGGAAAGATAAACGGACATCCGATTACCGTAACTACTCTTCCGTTCGATAAACTCGATGCATCCAACTCGTATCATCTGATTTATGCGCTCAAAGCAAGCCTGTCTCAGCTTAAAAAGGTTCATAATGCGGTCGGATCATCGGGCGCGATCACGGCCCTTTATGACGCGGATAAGCTAGGGGATGACGGTCTTTTACTCTCTATTCAAATGGAACGGGCGCCAGTTATTTTGATCAATTCCAAAGCACTTCGAGAAAACCGATATTCATTTCCTGACAGCCTTTTGGAAATGGCTCGGCTTATCTAAGCTCTTTCTGATTCATACGAGACTGCAATGCATTTGATATATTCATCAATGCAAAGGTAACGATAAAGATCATCAAACCGGGGAAGAAACTAACCCACCATGCGATGTCGATTACCTCTTTGCCGCCGCTGAGGATGCTTCCCCAACTCATTTGCGGCGCAACGATACCCAGACCCAAAAAAGAAAGTCCCGATTCTGCCAAAATCGCCCCCCCTACTCCGAAGGTAAAGCTCACCAAAACGATCGGGGCCAATAATGGGGCATAATATTTGAACATTATTATAAGCGGATGCACGTTTCCGATAGTGAGTATTCTAATAAACGGCTTTGTCGCAATCGCAAAACTTTCAGAACGGATCAACCGTGCGGTTCCCATCCATCCCGTCACCGAAATAATCATAATTAGCACCCAAACAGATGCGTTCACATAACTGACTAATGTTAATAACAAAAAGAGAGTAGGAAACGTCAAGAACAAATCAACCATAACGATGAAAACTTTGTCATACCCTCCGCGTAGAAATGCGGCACTCACACCATAAATCAGCCCTATCAGCGTTGAGATAAAAGCGCTCATAAAGCCGATAATAAGCGATATCTGCCCCCCCTCCATCAATCGTGCCAATAAATCGCGCCCCAATCGGTCGGTACCGAACCAATGACTTATCGAAGGAGGAAGCAATATGGATTTCGGATCTAAATAAAGCGGATCGGCCGGATAAAAATACGGCCCGATAAATGAAAAAAGGATCACTCCGATCAGTACGGAGATACTAACTAACGGCATTATGCCTTGATACCCAAAAGGGTAGTCATCATTTGATCGATTGTCGTGATTACTTTAGCCGCAGCACCGTAAGAGGTCTGATAGCGGATCAGATTAGCCATCTCTTCATCGATACTTACTTTGCTTATTGAGTCTTGTTCTTGCTTTATTGAGTTGAATTGCGCCGTTATCGAATCATTTGAGACTATGGCCGAGTTTGTTCTTGTTCCCACTCTTGTGACCAGATTATCGAAATATCCGTATATCGTATCCGTCGATTTGGATCTGCCGATACCGAAGGTGACGGATGCGAATTGCTGCTGTACCATATCCAAAGCGGTTTGGTTATCACCGTTTGCAGGAGACTTAAACCCTTTGATCTTACTCATATCCTGTTGCAGGTCACCGTTCAGAGCGATACTTTTCGCATCATTCCCGTCAAAAAATCGATTTACCCCTGTCACACCGGCAAAATTTGTCCCGTGGTCTTCAAGAGCGAAGCTGTACCCTTGTGCCTCAAAGGCTGCTTTAATATTAATTTGGAAAATATTCTGCTGATTGTTAAATGTCCCGACAAGCATATCATCGATGTCATTCAGCGAATTATTATCGTTATTATCATCTTGGGATAAGTTAATCTGCCCGACAATACTGTTGCTTGTCTGCGGAGTATCGTTAATTAAGGTTCCATTATCGATTGAAATCGATCGACGGCCGACCTCATTGCCGTCAATATCATACACAATTAAATCAAAAGTTCCCGCTTTGAAATTTTCATCGGTACTCAGGATCGATTGATTATCTGAAAAGCTCAGAATATTGGATTGCATTGACGTTGTTGCGGTTTGGGCATAAATATTGTTTGTCGATTCGATTAAGCCTTGGGCGAAAGAGTCAAGATTATTAATCGTCTCTTGCAAAAATCCGTCTTCAAATTCTCCGTCTGTTCCGATCGTGGAACCTCTCAATTCCAATAAAGCACCGAGTTTTCCCCCTGTGACAGTATTGGCAAACGGAAATCTTACACCGTCTTGGCGTTCATAATATAAATCATTGTATCCGTTCTTATTCGAAGTACTGTCAATGCCTATCGGATGAAAAGAGCCCCCGTCGACGAGGTTAAACCCGGCTACCTGAATAACATAACCGCCTTCTTTTTCGGCAATATTCGAATCAATGACGTTATTTGTTTTGGTATTGCCGACAAAGACTTTTGCGTCTATTAGTTTTGATAAGGACAATTCTAATTGATTCCGCTGATCGCGCAAATCATTTGCGTGATTGAGCCCTCCGGATTCTGCTTTGTCTATTTCAAGATTTAGGTCCGCAATTTGTTGACCGATACGATTGATATCATCAACATTGACTTTAACTTGATCATTCAATGAATTTTGCAACGTAGAAATTTGACTGCGCGTCTGCTGAATATGTTGCGTAAGTGTTTGCGTCTGCTGTGCCAAAGCAACTTTTAACGACGTATTGCTCGGATTATTGGCCAATGACTGCCACATATCATAATAGCTTTGCAAATCATCTTTGATACCGACTTTATCGATTTCGGGAAAATAGCTGGAAAGTTCTTCCAGATTTTTTTTCAGCGTATCGGAATATTCTTTATTTTGAGCAGCAGTACTGTATCGTGAAAAAACGAAACTGTCGAAGATACGTGTAATATCCGTCACCTGAGTTCCGGTACCGCGCTGACCAGGGTCTACACCTAACGGTGCTGCAGCCGCTGTAACGACACGTTGACGTGAATAGCCTTCAGTCTCAGCATTGGAAATGTTATGTCCGGTCGTGTCGATACCGATCTGTGCTGCATTCAGCCCGCTGTATCCGATATGTAACGCATTAAATATGGATGCCATTTTATGCCCGCACTTCCAAAAATGAGGCTTCTGATCTAGCCACTTTTTGATAACCCTGCATTTGCGTAGGAACCAACCGTTCCAAAAGTGCATTATAAAAAGAACCTACGCTTAAAACCATTTTTGCGTATTTTTGATTGACTTCGCGAAGACGCGAGAGGTTCTCTTTTAATGCGTCGAGCTGTTGATGCTGTTCGGTGTCTAAGAGTTCAGAGAGATGGGCAGTCGGATTTTGTGTCATAAGTTTTGAAATTTCGCGGTCGATCATCGCTTTCTTTTGCTCAAAACTTTTTATCTTCTCTTCTTTGATTGCTAAGCGGTCAAATTGTGGATTGTGCTTCGCTTCTTTGATATCGTCAATATCTTCCAGTGACAAAGATATGAGAGTTTCAAGATCTTTGATAGCACTTTGCAACTGATAAGACAACATCATAAACTCCTATTTTAGTTAGGTCAGCTCTTGCGCGATACGCTTCGCCAACTCTTCGATATTGACACGGTATTCCCCTTTCTCGATAGAGGCTTTCAACTCTTCGATTCGGCTTGTGTCACCTTGTTTTGTAACAGATTGAGCCGGTTTTTCCTGCTCTTTATTTTTTACTGCCGGTTCTTGATATGTCGCTTTTAGCAGCGATCCGTTCACACTTGAAATCATGGTGAATCCTTGTTATCCATTTATGGTATATACAACCATATCGGCAAAAACCAATAATAATTTAATCTATTTCTCTGTTTTGGCACCCTTTTGACTCAAGTTTTCAAAAAGCATTTGAGAAAACCCAAATCCCCCTGCACTTGCGTTGGATAACTCTTCACGGTACATCGATTTAAAAATTTTGTCTCCGGGATCGTTGGCACTGGTAAAGACGTTTTTCTCGTCTTTCATCGCTTCATCGAGCATCATCTTGATAATGATGGCTTCGAACTGATCGGTTTTCTCCCTCAAAGCTTTATCACCGTCTTTCGTCCCTATCGTCGGAAGCGATTTTTGATACTGTACGTTTGCTATGTCCATCAGATTACATCCAAATCAACTGAGATAGCTCCGGCGCTTTTCATCGCCTGGAAAATGGAAATCATCTCTTTTGGCGAAGCCCCTAACTTCTGAAGCGATCGGGCAATATTAGCAACCGTCGTCGTCCCCTTTTCGGTATAGACTTCGTTTTCGTTCAGCCCGATTACGAGGCTTTTGTCCATAGCTACACTTCCGGCAGGCTTTGAGACCTCGTTTTGCGCAAGGATCTTAATCGTCATATCCCCTTGAGTAACAACTACCGGTTTTACCTCAATATCAACGCCGGCGACAATAGTACCTGTACGCTCATTGATGATAATTTTTTGATCTTGCGCATAATCGATATTAAGGTTTTGCACTTCCGCTAAAAACTCCACCATCGATTTGTTTTTAGGAAGTTGCAGACTGATAGTTCGCGGATCGACAGCAGAAGCGACACTTCCTCGGTATTTGGCATTAATGGCGTTTTGAATATTAACAGCATTTTCAAAATTGGCTGTTTTTAATGACAAAGTTGCATTGGTTTGGTGATAGAGGTCTTGAGTGATTTCACGCTCTACCAATCCGCCGCCGTATACCATCCCAACCGTCGGATGCGATTCGGCACCGGCACCTTTTTCATTTTTGCCGCCGATACTGATCGAACCTTGCGCCAATGCATAGATTTTTCCGTCAACCCCTTTAAGCGGGGTCATCAACAAAGTTCCCCCCTCGAGTGATTTCGCATCCCCGATAGAGGAAACGGTAACATCAAACGCATCCCCTTGTCGGGCGAACGGGGCAAATCTTGCCGTTACGACGACCGCCGCAACGTTTTTGGATTTGATATCAACAGGATTCATATCGATATTCATCGCTTTGAGCATATTGGCAATCGATTGGAGGGTAAATTTAGAGGTCGTACCGTCACCCGTCTTTTTCAAACCGACGACAAGCGAATAACCGATAATCTGGTTATCACGCACACCGACGATGTTAGCGACTTCGCTGATACGCGCCGCTTGGGCGAGGGTTAGTAAGCAAAAAAGTAGTACGAAGATTCTCATGCCCATCCTTTATGATAAAAGGATTAAGCAATGTTTATTCCAATAATGGAATCAAGCGTAATAAGTTAACGAAGTTTTTCCGAAACGTTTTGATTTCAGCCGATTGAAGTGACCGATAGACTCGGGAAGTTCGAGTGTACTCATATGCTCGATAATAATCAAAGTCGCCATTTCAAGGGGAAACGAAGCAATCATCTCTATCGTTTTGTCATAAATTTCTTCCATTCCTTCACGATAAGCAAACGGTGGATCAACATAGATAAAAGCGCTCTCACCCGACGAGGCAAGGCGTTTTTTCACATGAACGATGTTACTGAAACTGTCCCCTTCGATAATCTCGCACGCCGAAGGGTCGGTTTGAGCAATATTCTCGCGTAATGTACGGATCGCATCACGGTCTTTTTCCATGAAAATAATCTTTTTAGCTCCACGGCTCAGGGCTTCAAGCCCGATCGATCCGCTTCCGGAAAAAACTTCAACCAGTACCGCATCGATAATATCGAACTGAAGCGTATTGAAAAACGATTCCAATACAATCGCTTTGGAACTGCGTGTCGTCTCTTTGGAAGGGAGTTTAATCGTCTTGCCCTTATATTTTCCGGCAATGATTTTTTTGGTAATAGTTGGATTATTTTTCATAAAATGCCCGTATAGCTTTGAGAATATTGGCTTGGTACTCGCGTGTCAATTTATCGATGTGGCGCTCTAAAATGTCAAAACTAACCGCTTCTTCCTCTAAAGTATCTCCACTCGCTTCTGCAGCGACTGGAACATATTTTTGAGATTCAAACATTTGATTCAGTGCATGGAGCAACTGCGCTTTTGAAAACGGTTTGATCAAATCAGAAGACTCTTCCACCCCTACTACAAACGTCGGATACTGATCGTCTCTAATATTTTTGTCGCGGATCAAAATATCACATTGCCGAAGGGAGCTTAAGTATCCGTCCAGAAAAAGTTCCAAAGAACGCTGCAACAATGGAGAATCACATTGGATAGCTACTTTCACGACGTTAACCTTCTACAAAATATTTGACCGTTAGTATTAATAGCATTTTAACACACTAACCGCCTGCGAAACATAAAAATCTGTTTGGAAAACAGTTCCGACTTGATTTATATCAATTTCTATTGTCCGAATGGACTTTATAATCACGCCAAATTTAAAGGAGAGCATGTGACATGGATCTTATACATCCATATTCTCGCCGCGTGTGCGTGGATAGGCGGAAGTATCGTATTATTCGGACTGGGGGTATTTATCCGTGACAAATCAACACAGGATTCCGTGTACGGTGCAATCGGTCCGTTTTACGGCTATTTTGAAACCGTGTGGCTTATTATCTTGATTACCACGGGATTATTATTAGCGCAGAACCATGATCTTTTGTCGATGATCGGAAACACCGATACCGATTTAGGGCAGTGGATAACCATTAAAGTGTTATTAGTTTTAGGACTCAGCATTGCAACGGCACTCCATCTCTATATTGCTTTTGCAACCCATAAGCAGTATCGGACACTTATCCAAAAACTCCTTTCGCGCGGAGGTTCTCTCGCTATTTTCATCTTGAATCTGGCGATATTATGGACGGCGATCAATATCCGATCACTTCTTTAAAAAAATAGAAAAATCACTTTACGGAGCAACCAAATGAACAAACTACTGAGTATCCTTTTTGCCACAGCGGGACTTTACGCCTCTGAGGGCTACAGCGTCTATCAAAAACACTGCATGCGATGCCATGCGGAACTGATGGAAAAAAAAGAGGTGCTAAAAGTAATGCATACCCTTAAAGCGCCTCCGATGAACGAAGTCTCCAACCGCTTGAGAGAAAATATTGTTATCACCGACGATGACGACGATGTCAAACGGCGTGTCACCATCGCCTTTATCAAAGACTATATCGAGCATCCGAGTGTCCAGTACAGCATGTGCCATCCGATGGCAATTGAGAAATTTGGAATCATGCCGTCGTTAAAAGGAAAACTGAGCGAAAATGAGCGGCAGGCCGTTGCGGAGTGGATAATAGAGCGATATAAAGGGATTAATTTTCAATAAGTGACTATTTCTGCAATAAATAGTGCTCGATACTGTAGCGCAGATCTTCATCCATATCCATCAAGCTCTCAATCATCCATCTTAGATAAGAGGGATCTTTGAGGGCAATCTCCTCGATCCGCTTTTTGGCATATTTTCCAAACGGCAGCCGTGTTAGCAGCACGTGGCTTTTGGATATCTCTATCAGTCTCTCTATGTCTGCCAAATCCAGCAGATACTCCAACACCATTTTCGTATGCAGCGCATCACTCAGCGCATGATGGGGGACGATCGGGATCTCATGCTCTTTAAAAACGTTTGCTTCATCACGGTAGAGTCTGAGTTCATAGCGCAAAAACTGCAACGCATACCCCTCCAGATCATCCATCAAAGATTTGGAGCATTTAAGCGTATCGATAATCCTCCCCTGCCATGCCAAGCCCTCTTTTTGAAGCATATCCAATTCAAACGGAGCATTATGGGAGACCAGGATATTTTCGGGAGTATTGAGAGATTTGAGCTTTTCAACACTTAACGATTCGGTAAAAGAAGGAGCTTCTTTTACCATCTCATTCGTAATATGGTGGATGGCAGACGCTCCGGGAGGGATTTTTTTGCCGGGATTAATCAGTTCATAATGGGCTTCATTCTCCGTTATCATCCCGACAGCGCAGATTCTGTCTTTAGCCTCTAATCCGGTCGTTTCGGTATCGAGAAAAATCATACTCTACTCTGTCGGAAAAGATTTAAGATTTGCCATGAGGTTATGATAATGTTCTAACGTACGGAAACTTTTCTCAAAACGCCATCCCAAGACGAATGAAATAATATCTTTTTTCTGAAGCGGACTCAGTTTTTCGGCACGCCCGTAATACGCCAGCGAAATGTTTTTATTTTTGACTTTGGCTTCTTTATCATAGATAATAGCGATGATTTGTGCATATTTTCCCTCTTTAATCGCACCTAAATCATCCTCAGAGAGGGAGAGTCCTGAGAGATTGATCGCTTTAAAAGAAAAAAGCTCTTCAAAACATTCCACTTTGGCGTTAATGCCGAGTTTACTATAGAGTTCTTCGAGTGATTTCAGGTTGCTTTTTCGTTCCAACTCATAACTGGAGATTTGTGCCGTCAGGTTTTTCAAACGATCAAGTGCCGAACTCACATTTACTCCTTCAAGCGGTGCTATATATCGATAATTCTAACCTATATTGACTTATAAGATCACATAAAATAATTTTGCGATTTGTCCGTTTGCAACAAAATTGCCACACTCAAACCCTATAATTATCTTCATCATTAACAAAGCTTCAAAAATAGAACCTCATTAAAGGAATCCAATGACACCGAATAATGGATCACGATTTCAAAATAACGTAAACGTTGCCGGTTGATTAAAATGTGTAAATTAACGGAAGCTCAAGAATCTCCATTTGATGATTGCCTCAATCATAAAGATTTGAAGTACCTCTCTAAGATTTTAGACAATGACATAGGTGGTTTTGAATTGACTGAAAATGATTATCTGCTGCTGTTGCTATTAAAAAATCAATGGAAAGACAGTGATAAATCGATGGGATGAAAATCCGAAGAGAGTGATCGGTTGAGACACAAAAGACCTCTAAACCGTCTTTCCTAAAATGCTTTATAAATCGGAATCTTTACAAAACCTATAATTATTTTTTCCCTCTTTTTTGACTTCGTACATGGCTTTATCGGCTTTATGAAGCATTTCATCGGCATCTGAAGCATGATCCGGAAAGATGCAAATTCCGATACTAGCACTGATCGTGACGCTAATGCCGTCTAATTCAAACTCTTTAGTCAATACCTGAATGATTTTTTCAGCTATGGTTTCCACATTTCTTGCTTCTTTGGCACCCGGAATCAATACGATAAATTCATCCCCACCCAATCGTGCGACGGTATCACTTTGCCGAACGCAGCTATTAAGTCTGAAGGCTACCTCTTTAAGCAATAAATCACCTATCTCATGCCCATACGTATCATTGACACTTTTAAAGCCGTCGAGATCCAAAAACATAACGGCTAGCAAAGAGTTTTCAAGTTTTGCTTTGGAAAGAACCTGTACCAAAAGCTCCTTCAAATATTTTCTATTCGGCAATCCGGTCAGGGCATCTAAATGCGCTTCATTTGCCAAAGTGTCGATAGGCTCAGTAATGTTTTGAATCATTAAAAGCGAAAATACGGCTCCGATCACCAATAATACAATCACCGTTAAGAGAATACTTTTTCTAATCGTCTCCAGCGCTTTTAAGGCTTCCCTTTGATCGATTTTGGCTACCATTCCCCAACCGGCCGTCGGAACATATCTCCAAGCGGCAAGAACACTAACGCCTCTGTAATCAACCGATATTCCGGCACCGTTATTCCCCGTAGCTCCCAAGATAACGGGTTTTGCCAATTTACCGTCTATGGGTGCACTCCGCTTCATCCCCGCATTCGGATCGTGCCTAAGGGGGTTGAGAAAAACAATCTTATCGCCCGATTTTTTACCCAAAAGGGTTTCACCACTCTCTCCTAAACCGGAATAGTCCTGTATTTGGTTAAAAAAGTCATCAGCGGAAAATTCAGCGACTATAACGCCGATCAACTTGTTATCGTAATCTAAAATTGGTGCCGAAGCAGTAAACAAATAACTATTATGCTCAGTTGAAGAGCCGCGATGAATATCGGACTTATAAATATCGGAAAAATAGATTTTTGACTTTCCCTCTTCGAATGCGGTCTTATTAAATGAATCGGTATGGTTTTCTTGTACCTTTAAAGAGCTGGCCAGAATCTTCCCGTCTAATCCGATAATAAAAATTTTATTGATTTCGTCTTCAAAAAGATATTCGTTTAATTGCTGTTCAAACAGGTTTTTCGCTTCATTTAGATTGATGTCTCTGTTCAGTATCAGATTTTTAGTATAGGGAGAAGACTGAATCGTGTGCAAGTCGCCTTTGACTTCATAATAAAAGTTTTCAATCTGAAGAGATTTCAGTTTTGCGATTGCTTCCAAATGAGCCAGTTCCGAAGCAATAATTTGATTTTTTATATTGTAATAGCTGTAAAAAGCGATAAGAAGCATCGGGAAAAAAGCGACTAGCATCAACGTCCATAGCATTTTTACTTTTACAAGTTTTGCCGATACATGCATGAGCTTTCCTCCCTCTTTTTAAATATTATAAATCTGATACGTTTCATTGATTTTTATATGCATTTCTTATACGCTAAATACGTCAATAAAACAGGAACTTAAGGATATTGGCTTATAATATCAAACTTTAATTATAGCGGGAATTTAATGGACTATTTACGAATTCAAGGGCCGACTAAACTTAGCGGAACCGTTACCATCTCCGGCGCAAAAAATGCCGCTTTACCCCTAATTACATTGGCACTTTTGGCCCATAATCCGCTAAAAGTCACCAATATGCCTGAAGTAGCCGATATCAAAACACTTCTAAAACTTCTTCAGAACCTCGGTGCGAGTTGTACGTTAGAAAATCATGTTCTGAACATTGACACCTCTACGGTCAATCATACGATGGCAAATTACGATATCGTCAAAACGATGCGCGCATCGATCCTCGTCCTCGGACCGTTACTTGCCCGTTTCGGGCATTGTGAAGTCTCTTTGCCGGGCGGATGTGCCATCGGTCAGCGCCCGATCGATCTTCACCTAAAAGCGCTAGAGCAAATGGGAGCGCAGATCACCATCCATGCCGGATACGTCCATGCCCAAGCTCCTGAGGGGCTTAAAGGTGCCCATATCATTTTTGACAAAATCACCGTTACCGGAACGGCTAATATCGTTATGGCAGCCGCTTTAGCGCACGGAAAAACCGTCCTTGTCAACTGTGCAAAAGAGCCGGAAGTCGTTCAATTGTGCGAAATTCTCCGTGACAGCGGCATCGACATCACCGGAATCGGAACTTCTGAACTTGTCATTGTCGGTACCGGCGGAAAAACAATCGACATGGTCGATTTCGAAGTCATCCCTGACCGTATCGAAGCGGGAACCTATCTGTGTGCCGGTGCGATTACCAACTCTACCATTACGTTGGAGCGTGTTCGCCCCGACCACCTAGATGCCGTTACCGCTAAATTAGAGCAAATGGGGTGCCGTATCGAGAGCACTGAAACCACTATGACGATTTACCCTGCAGCAGAACTCAAACACGTCGATATTATTACACAAGAGTATCCGGCATTCCCGACCGATATGCAAGCACAATTTTTAGCTTTAGCAACACTGGCTAAAGGGGCGAGCACAATCGATGAGCGTTTGTTTGAAAACCGTTTTATGCACGTGAGCGAATTACAGCGTTTGGGTGCGGATATCAAGCTAAGCGGCCACGTTGCGACCGTTATCGGACCGTGCGAGCTCTTTGGAGCCGATGTCATGGCAACCGATCTGCGTGCTTCGAGTGCACTCGTCCTTGCTGCTATGGCGGCTGAAGGAACAACCAATGTCCACCGCATTTACCATCTTGACCGCGGATATGAAAATCTCGAGTTGAAACTTCAGGCACTCGGTGCCAAAATTGAGCGTTTAAAAGAGTAGGGATTATTCCCCGACTCGATAACTAAGATTGGTAATGTAGTATTCACATTTGCTTTTTGAGCGGATTCTAAATATTTTTTTGAGTAGCTTTTTCATACCCGACTGCATGCAAAAAGTATTCCAAAATAAGCGTTTTTTACGGGAAAAAGGCTCCTCAAAAGAGGAGAAGAGGGAAAAAGTTTATAGATCGCCTTCGATCACTTTTTTGAAGGTGTTATAGTAGATGTTTTGCATCTCCGGAAGTCTCATCGTCACATCGTTCACCGTGAAGGTATCACCGCCGATAGTTCCGATTTTTTGGCAGGCTAAAGAACCGACCATCGCTTCAAATGCCGAGCAGTTTTCAGGAGCCACTTCGATGATTGCACGGGACATACTCTCCGCGAAAATGTCACGGGCATCGTCAACCGCGATAGAGACATTGACCCCTTTATCGCTCACACATGCCATTTTAGCCAGTGCAATCGCCGCACCGCCGCTACTGCAGTCTTTAGCAGACGCTAATAGACCTTTTTTGTTTGCTTCGATAACGAGATTCCATAACGCACGCTCTTTATCGTAATTGATCGCAGGGATTGTTCCCGCCACGACATTGTAAAGCTCTTTCATATAAAGCGATCCGCCGAACTCCGATCGGCTTTCACCGACGAGATACAAGACGTTTCCGTTTTTTTGGAAAGCGGACATCAATACTTTATTTTGATCTTCATTGACCCCGACCATTGCGATTGAAGGGGTCGGGAAAACTGATTTGCCGTTGGTTTCATTATATAGCGATACGTTTCCGCCGATAACCGGTGTGTTAAGTTCGGCACACGCCTCCTTAATTCCCAGACATCCTTGGCCGAACTGCCACATCACTTCCGGGTTTTCAGGATTACCGTAGTTGAGACAGTCGGTAATCGCTTTAGGTGTCGCACCGCTCATCGCGACATTGCGCCCGCTCTCGATAACCGCTGCCGCCGCTCCGGCTTTCGGATCGATATAGCAGTAACGGACGTTACAGTCGGCACTCATCGCCAACGCTACGCCGTTTTCTTTGATACGGATCACGGAAGCGTCGAGTTCGCCCCCTTTTTTAACCGTATTGGTTTGTACCATCGAATCGTATTGCTGATAAATCCACCCTTTATCGACCACTTCCATAGATGAAAGGAGTTTCTCAAACGCTTTTTGGTTATCGACCGATTCAAAATCGTTCAATGTTACGTTGCCAATCTCATCAAGATAGGCGGGACGGCTCATAGGGCGATCCAATACCGGAGCCTCTTCGCTCACCGGGTCAACCGGTACTTCCGCACACTTCTCACCGTGCCAGAACAGCTCCATTTTCCCCGTTGCCGTTACTTCTCCGATAACCGCACAGTCAAGATCCCACTTCTCGAAGATATCGATAATTGCCTGCTCTGAACCTTTTTTCGCACAGATAAGCATACGCTCTTGCGATTCGGAAAGCATGAATTCATACGGCATCATCCCCTCTTCGCGCGCAGGAACTTTATCAAGATGCATGATCATCCCGCTTCCCGCACGTCCCGCCATCTCAAACGAGCTTGAGGTCAACCCTGCCGCACCCATATCCTGAATCCCGACGACATAATCGGTTTTAAACAGTTCCAAACACGCTTCCAAAAGAAGCTTTTCGGTAAACGGATCGCCCACTTGCACTGTCGGACGAAGCCCTTTGGACGCTTCGGTAAAGCTGTCCGAACTCATTACCGCACCGCCGAGACCGTCACGTCCCGTTTTACTTCCGACGTAAATAACCGGATTGCCGATCCCTTCCGCTTTTCCGTAGAAAATCTCGTCGCTTTTCGCTAATCCGAGGGTAAATGCGTTGACGAGGATATTCCCGTTATAGCACTCATCGAAACTCGTTTCGCCGCCGATTGTCGGAACCCCCATACAGTTACCGTATCCGCCGATACCTGATACGACACCGCGTACCAAATAACGCTGATGGGCACTGATATCGTCTTGGTTCAACACGTTTCCGAAACGAAGCGCATTGAGGTTGGCGATAGGACGTGCACCCATGGTGAATACGTCACGCATGATACCGCCGACACCCGTTGCCGCACCTTGATACGGCTCAATGAAACTCGGATGGTTGTGGCTCTCCATTTTGAAAACCGCCGCATATCCGCCGCCGATATCGATGACCCCTGCATTTTCACCCGGTCCTTGAATAACCCACGGTGCTTTGGTCGGGAAGCCGCTCAAATGTTTTTTAGACGATTTATAGCTGCAGTGTTCACTCCACATTGCCGAAAAAATCCCGATTTCGACGAGATTCGGCTCGCGTCCGAGGATTTTTTTAATATGGTCATAATCTCCGAGTGAGAGCTTATGCTGTTTGAGAACTTTTTCGATGTCTGGAAGGGGAGTGCTCACGGCAGTTTCCTTAGTTAAATAATAATAGTTCCGCGATTATACCAAAGGGTACAAAAGCCCCCCCTTAATTTGCTGTCCATTTACAAAATCGATTTAAATTTATACGATAAATTTGTATTGGAGGTTTATCATGACTCACTCAAAACGTCTTTTAACCGCATTGATAGCTGCCCCTGTTTTTCTCAGTGCGGCGACCACATCTGTACAACCTAAACCCGAAAAACCGTGTGAACAGGGTTGTCCGTTTTGGAATATGGAAGAGATGGAAAACTTTTTCAACCGACCGTTTCCCAGAATGAACGGCATGTATAGCGCTTCAAGTATGAAAGAGAGCGATAAAGCCTACCTCATCAGCATCGATCTGCCGGGGATGGATAAAAAAGATATTTCCATTGAGACCTCAGGCAATCGATTGATGATTTCGGGAGAGCGTAAAGAAGATTCGGAAAACAAAGAGGGGACTAAACACTCATACCGACAGTTTGCTCAGAGTTTTTTACTTCCTAATGATGCCAATCTCGAAGCTATTACCGCAACATCGGCTAACGGCGTACTCAAAATAACCGTTCCGAAAACGGGAGGGAAGAAAGTGTCCAAAAAAATCGAGATTAAATAGAGTCAGTGGAAGCTATACTCTTTTTCGGTGCGGATATTTTTTTTAAGGGAAAAGATATCCGTATAGGTAATCGCACTCACTTCATAGCTCTTTTTTCCGCCGGGGAGATGAACGCTGAATTCATCCCCCTCTTCTTTTCCTAACATTGCCTTTGCCAGCGGAGAATGAACCGAAATCAATCCATTTTCAGGTTCGCTTTCCAATGTACCGCAGATCGTATACGAAAACTCTTCATCGCTGTTTATGTCCGCAATCGTAATCGTCGCTCCGAAATGGGCACGGGAATGGTCCAAAACATAGGGATCGATAATGTGCGCTTTTTCAATCATGGAATTTAGATAAAAAAGGCGTTTGTCGATATGGCGCAGTTTCTCTTTCGCCGCATGATACTCGGCATTTTCGCTTCGGTCGCCAAGTTCCGCCGCACGCTGTTTTTCCTGATTGACACGGGGTTTTTCGACATCTTTGAGGTATTTAAACTCCTTTAAAAGTTCATCATACCCTCTTGGGCTCATCGGCTCGTTTTGGCTCATTTGCGTTAATCCGTCAAATATATTTATTTTGGGAAAATATACCGTATACATACTTGGTTTGAAGATAGGTTTCTCTAAATATTGCTGCTGTTGATACGGCACCTTTAAATCGCAACACGTTTGCAACGTTAACATGAGATAATTTCTCTTATAAATTTAAATCTCGTTAACGATGTATACCGTTGATGGATTAAGAAGATATTCCCTATGCAAAATATTAAAGATGATCTATATACTCTTGTTGATGAAATCATCATCGAACTCAAAAAGAACGACTTGCCTCCTATCCCCGAAAATTTTCGATTTTATTTTGACAAACTGTTAGAGTCCAAAAATGATGATTTACGTCAACAGATTGTCTCCATCAGTTCCCGTGTTGATGAAAAGCTCCACAATGGTTTTGAATATGAACGATCATTAAATCAGGGGACAAAAGCAGTAAAACTAATCTTGAAACAAGGTTCAAACGTCTATAAAAATACGACTCTGTTAAAGAAAATACTGCAGACGAAAAAGGACACCGTAAGTACGAATGCGAATCCTGAAACGTTATTGGAAGTCGCCTCTTCCGTCGAGCATGTACTGGATAGATTTTTGGTGTCGCTGGAAAAACAGTCCACCGTTATTAAAGGGCTATACGGAACCGTTGCCAACTCTATCAAGAATGCAAAGCATTCAAGCATATACAATGCGAGTTTGGGTGTTTTCAACAAAAACTACTTTATAACCCTTCTCGCCAAAGAACGCGAGTCGTGTATCAGTTCTTCGTATGAGAGTTCATTAATTTCCCTCTCTTTGTCCACAAAAACGATAGTGCCGGAGAATAAAAAAACGCATGCCCAGCTTATACGCGAAATGGCGGAAATACTCACCAATGCCTTGCGCCGAAGCGACTCGATAGCCTATTACGGAGACGGGATATTTTTAATATTATTGCGTCATACCAATGACGAGCTGGCGGAAGTTGCGGCCGAACGTTTCCATCGCCTCATTTCCGAATCTATTTTTCTTGAACACGAAGCGGATTCGAAAAATCAATTTATCTTAATGGGAATTGTACAGTTGGAATCGTGCTTGAGCGCGGAAGAGATCATAGAACAGTCGGTAGAAGCGATGCATTCGTCCGCTTCTACCGATGTGTCGGATTAACATTTTTATAGCCGATAGAACACCATATCGTATTCCATCATCTCTAGAATAATTACGCCGCGAATCCGAGAATATAATAGGTCGGTTTTCCGTCCACCTTTTGAAGATTGACTTTGTATTTGTCGGCAAAATGGTTGATTTTTTCCAGTGCTTCCGTAGCGCTGATATCACTGGTCGCATCGATCTTGATTTTAAAATAGTCGTTACTGTTTGATAATGCCACATACGATTCAGAGGGTTTAAGTGCTTCGTGCAAATCCAAAATGTGTTTGATAATTTTTTCATACCCTGCCGTATTTTCTTCGATTCGGCTGAGTTGAAGGCTTAACGCTTCATTTGGGGTATATCCGAGCTGATTGAGAATCGCTTCATGTGTCATAGTAAGGTTCCTTTGTAAAAATAAAGAGGTTATTCTATCATAGAAGTTTTTATTGACTATAATATTGTCATGAAATCACTCCTAATTCGTCTTACCCACGGTCTTTATGACCAAGATATTGCAGCTGAAGAGCGCGAGAGCGTTAACCAGTGGTTTGCAATGAAACTCCTTACTCATGAAGAGAACAAATATCAGTTCGCATCCCAGTACCGGGCCGGTATCGTTTCACTCGCGTCTGAAAGCGGTGCGTATCTGCAGACATTAGGGGAGAGTATCCGAGACCACTTTATCGAGACTAACAATCTCATGGGGGCGAAAAGCGGCGATCTCGTCATCGCGCAGCGTCTTTTGGGACGCCGCGGAGGTCCCCAAGCCAAAGTCGTCGTCATCGCCGGACGGAGCGAAACGTTCAGTGTCGCGGTTGTATCCTCCAAAAACGGCCATTTAGGGCTCTACGATATCCGTACCGACCATCCCGCAGGGTTTGCCCTTACCGATCTATCTGAGAGCGCCGAAGGCTCGCTCTATCAAATCAATAACCAAAGCGGAACGATCGCCGCTTATTTGGGGAATCTGAGTGACCCGAAAGTGGATGAGAAGATCGTCCTTGCCCTCTACAACAAACATGACGAATTTGAAGACGATGTACTGGCAATGGCACGGGAATTTCCCAAAGAGGTCGACGCATCGCTTTATCCAAATCGCCGCGATCTGCGCCATCTTCCGTTTTGTACGATCGACCCCGTCACCGCCAAAGACTTCGACGATGCGATCTGCTTTGTCCCCGAGACCTCTACCCTCTACGTCGCTATCGCCGATGTCAGCGAATACGTCCACCCTTTCGGAGCGATCGATGCCGAGGCGATCTACCGCAGTTTCTCGATCTATCTCCCCCACCGCTCGATCCCGATGCTGCCGCGTGAACTCAGCGAAACACTCTGTTCGCTTCAGCCCCTCGTCGATCGTTTAGCCTATACGTTTGAGATGCATATCGATCCACTCACCTATGAGATGGATTCCCATACACTGTATGAATCGATCATCCACTCCCACCGCCGCTTTACCTACGAGCAGATCGATGCTTTTTTCGAGGGGAATCACCACGCCGAGAATGACAAAGAGGCTCAGGTTTTAGCCTACATCCCCGCTCTTAATGAACTCACCGAAAAGCTCCGTGCCGAACGGATGAAAAAAGGGTACAACTTCCGCTCCAGCGAACTGGAGATGCGGATCGATGAAGAGCAAAACATCGTCTCCACCGAATTTGCCGTCGAGACTCCGTCTCATGCCCTCATCGAAGATTGTATGCTTCTCGCCAACAAAGCGGCGGCATCGATGTATGAGAGAGGGGTGTTTCGTATCCACGAATCCCCTTCCCCGATGAAACTCCAAAGCCTCTATACCGAGTTGGCATCGATCGGTATTTTCGTCGAGTCGCAAGGCTCGATCAAAGAGACGATCACCGCGATCCAAGCCGAAGCGGAGCGGCGCGATCTCATCAGCGAAGTCGATACCCTCATCATCCGCGCGCAGATGCAGGCACGCTACGCACCGTACAATATGGGACATTTCGGTCTGGGGTTTGAGCGATACACCCACTTTACCTCTCCGATCCGCCGATACAGCGACCTGATCGTCCACCGCCTCCTCAAAGCGATTGCGGCGCATGATACCGAAGAGGGTTCCTACGTATTGCGCAATATCGAATCGCTCTGCACCTCCATCAGCGAAAAAGAGCGCGAAGCGAGCGACATCGAAATCCGCTTCCATGAGCGCAAATTTGCCCGCTGGGCGGCCACCGTGATCGGTCAAGAGTTCAAAGCCCGTATCATGCGTGCCGAAGAGCCGGTGATGGCGGAGATCCACGACACTATTACGGGGGCGAAAGTACAGATTACCTCACAATTCGGTCTAATGCTTTTCGATGATATTATCGTCAAAATTGAAAACTCCAACCTCGCTACCGCGAAAATCACTGCCTCATTTGTACGCAGAATTGAAAAAGAAGATGCACCCGCAAGCGAACATGCAGGAAAATTGTATGAATAGACAAGAGTTAGACCGTCATTTACAGCATAATAGTGCCCCGCGTGCCATGGCGCTGTTCGGCGAAAGCCACTTCTTGATCGACCGCTATGCCCACAGACTCTCCCAAATCGAGGGGGCATCGGTACTGAGCCTTTACCATGACGAATACGATTTCAATACCGCCAAAGCCCACCTTTCGCAGGGTTCCCTCTTCGGCGATCAAAATCTCCTAATCGTCAAACACGAAAAAAAGCTTCCCAAAGCGGAACTCGATGCCCTCGTCGAACTGGTCGGAAAAAACAGCGACAATACCTTCGTCTATTGCTACTACGGCGAAGATGTCAAAGGGGCCGACAGTGCGTTCAAAGGCTCCCATACCGGATCGGTTCGTTTCTTCCACCCCTTTGCCGCCGAAGCGCGCGCCATCGTTACCCAAGAGGCGCAAAGTTTAGGGGTTCAACTCGATAACCAAGCGGCGTTTCATCTTCTCGACATCCATAACAACGACCTCGCCCTCGCCTGCAACGAGCTCTCCAAACTCTCCATCTTGGGAAAACCGATCGGGATGAAAGAGATCGATGAACACGTCTTCGGTCTGAGCGAAATCAAACTGGATCATTTCATCGCCCGCGTCATCGAGAAAAAAGAGTTCCTCCCCTCGCTGCGTCATCTCCTCGAATCGGGGGAAAACGAAATCCAGCTCCTCACCGCCATCAGCGGTTTTTTGACCCAGCTGTACCTTTTCAATACCGCTATCAAAATCCACGGTGTCGCCGATTCGGCTATGGTATTGGGATACAAATTGCCCGGATTTGTCGAAAAAGAGCGCGCCGCCCTCTCGATCAAAATCTCTCCGGAGGGGTATAAAAAAGGGATCAATCTTCTCCTCGATACCGAGTTGAAAATGAAATCAACCGGTTCTCCCGATCAGGAATCACTGCTTCTTTCGGCACTGCTTAAACTGCAAAGTGTGTTATAACCAAAACTTAAATTAAGCGGATTTTTAGTATAATCCGCGCGTTCCTTGCTCTTTGCAACACGACTGTCGTGCTGTATTAATACCATAAGGGGCGAACACCATAAGGAGACATACGCTATGAGACATTACGAAAACCTAGTAATCGTAAAACCTACTCTTACAGAAGAAGAGATTAAAAACACCATCGCTCTCGTTGAAGAAGTGATCACTGCAAACGGCGGTGAGATCGTTGCTCGCGACGCAATGGGAATGAAAAAATTAGCTTACCCGATCGAGAAAAACGCTCGCGGTTATTTCTACGTTATGTATTACAAAGCTGCACCTGCCGCTATTGCTGAAATTGAACGTCGTTTCCGTATCAACGAGGAAATTTTGCGTTTCGTAACTATGAAATACGATACAAAACGTGAAATCGCAGCATGGAACGCTATGGTTGAAAAAACCAAAAAACCTGCTGCTGTTGCTGAGAAAAAAGAAGAAGCAGCTTCTTAAGCCCTTTAAGGAAAACCCATGTATAACAAAGTCATTTTGGTTGGAAATCTTACCCGAGATATCGAACTTCGCTATTCACAAAACGGTTCGGCAATCGCTAAAACCGCTATTGCAACCAGCCGTAAGTTTACGGTAAACGGCGAGAAAAAAGAGGAGACTTGTTTTGTCGACATCACTTTTTTCGGCCGCTCAGGTGAAGTAGCCAACCAATACCTTCGCAAGGGTTCTAAAATCCTAGTGGAGGGGAGACTAAGTTTTGAGCAATGGGTTGACCAGACAAACGGCCAAAAGCGCTCTAAACACTCCGTAATCGTCGAAACGATGCAAATGCTCGATTCACGCGGCGAGGGTGGTTCTCAGGGCGGTTATAACGAATACGGCGATGCCGGAAACAGCAGCTACGGCGGGGGCTATGATGCTCCTGCACCTAAAGCGGCTTATACTCCGCCACCGTCATATTCTAAACCCGCACCGGTAAGAATGCCGGAAAACAATCTCCCGGAGATTGATATCAACGAAGACGAAATTCCGTTTTAGAATAAGCACAAGGATAGAACCATGTCAGAAAAAAGAAAATACAAAAAACGTTATTGCAAATACTGCGAGCAAAAAGTTGATTTCATTGACTACAAAGATGTAGCTTCATTGAAATATTCACTCTCTGAGCGTTTCAAAATCATGCCACGCCGTCTTACAGGTAACTGTAAACGTCACCAAGACATGGTTACAATCGCTATCAAACAATCACGCGCAGCTGCGTTGATTCCATACACAGTATCACGCAAAGTGATCGCCGGCGCTTCTTTCGAAGGTTAAGCCATCCCCGTGTCGGCACTTTGCCGACAACTTCGCCTTTAATAATTCTCTCCCATTCCTCCGCTATAATATTCTTCTTAACTCGCTTAGGAAATGTATTCTGTGAAACTTTTATTCTTATTGGCTTCTGCCACTGTTCTCTCATACTCTTTATCGGCGCATGAAGCCGTTTTCAATATCACCGACCAGGTCAAAAAAGTTCTTCCCTCAATTGTCAAAATAAAAGTGCAAAAAAGCGAACCTAGCAATGATGCAAGTGAATTAACCGCAACCGATACAGGTGGTTCAGGATTTATTCTCGATGATCAACATCATATTGCCACTAATGCACATGTCATAGGAGACGGCAAAAAAATTGTGATTATCGATTATCAAAACAGAGAGTACCCTGCTGTTCTTGTTGCAAAAGACGACAAAACCGACATAGCTGTTTTGGAATCTGACAATTTTAACGCTGCCGTTCTCTCAGAAAGCAATGCATCGGTATCTTTAGGTGAAGGTGTTTTTGCCATCGGGTCCCCATTTTCGTTAGGGCACAGCGTCTCGTACGGGATTGCAGGCTCACTTAATCGTTTTTTGCCGAACTACCCCTATATTAGATTCATTCAAATAGATGCAGCCGTAAATCCCGGTAATTCAGGCGGAGGACTTTTCAATTTACACGGTGAATTGATCGGCATGGTCACTACCTATTTTTCAAAACAAGGTAATTACACCAATATCGCATTCGCACTTCCGATAGCCGACGTCCACCGTATCGCATCGGCACTAATAAAAAACAAGCAAATTGAAAGGGGATACTTCGGTGCGGAGTTTTTTCTCTCTGAACGCCTTTCACGCAAACTCGGATATAAGGCATCAGTATTTATCAGCCGTATTGAGCCGAATTCTCCGGCAGATTTAGCCGGTTTGAAAAGCGGCGACATAATTACAGGTATTAACGATACGATTCTTGATGACGGTGGAGAACTTCATCGCTGCCTTGAACAGTCTCGTCCCGGTGACACAATAACATTGTCATTGATTCGTGACAAGCAGCAAAAAAGACAGAATATCAAATTGGGAAAACAATCAACAGAAAAAAAAGAGACTACCAATGTCGGAACAGCCGATGCCAGTGAAAAAATGGGCTTAATATTGAGGGAGAAAAAAAATAAGATTGAAGTTGCATTAAGCTACGGATTAGCCAAAAATATCGGGTTTGATCCTACAGATACTATTATAGAAATCAATGGTGTTAACGTTAACACCATACAAGAATTTAATGCGCATCTCAGCAGACTAAAAGATGGAGAGATAGCATTCATAAGACTAGATCGCAATGGCAATTCGCTTATTCTCCCTATCGGAACCAAAACAGCTTTAAAAGGCTACAGTAGCCTGAATTAATCCATCCAACGTCTCGGATCATATCCGTCTGTAGGTCGTATTACTGCCGCTTTTTGAAGTTTTTTAATCAATGTAATAACTTTCTTTCCATCAACAAAACTTTGCTCTACAGAGCCGTTATCGTGACGCACAAATCCGTGTCTGTCATAAAAACGAACTGCCGGGGAATCTTCTGCAACAGAGACACAAATATTCTCATATAATGCCCCCGCTTCGACAAACAACTGCTCCAGCATCTGTGAGCCTAAACCCTGTCCTCTGTACTCTGGAAGGACAGCTATGTTTAATATGGGGGTATTGTCATCGATATAGCCGTTTGAGCCGTGATCGGCATTTAAACGACGTATCCAGACGGCTCCGGCGATTTTATTGTCGATGAGAGCGTATAATCCCAGATCTTTGCTGGTAAAGCCGTAAAACTCTTCGTAGATAGCAAGTTTGGGTATATCGTAGAGTGTT
>Ga0209340_1000656_pt1 | contig 33521 bp, 29 predicted proteins | sample EPASupsiteSAE323_FD_187266 | JGI IMG/M metagenome (GOLD analysis project Ga0209340, IMG submission 187266) | Bioremediated contaminated groundwater from EPA Superfund site, New Mexico - Sample SAE3-23 (SPAdes) (version 2) | ecosystem: Environmental > Aquatic > Deep subsurface > Groundwater >... | reverse complement strand
AAACCAAACAATTTGGAATGGAATATTTCTTGATATCACGGATCGGAGGAAGGCAGAAGAAGAGCTGCTTAAAAGTGAACAACGGTTCAGAGGTATAGCCAGCAACCTGCCGGGTATTGTCTACCAGTTCTATGCACGCGAAAACGGTGATTGGGGCATGTATTTTGTTGATGAACGTTCCCTGGATATCTATGGTATCAGCCCCGAACCATTAAATACCTGGCTCGAAAGATACGGATCCTGTATCGCACCAGAAGATAAAAACCGATGGAATAATTCAATCGATGATGTCATCAGGAGAAATGCTTCATGGGAGTTTGAAGGGAAATTTATCAAATCTACCCGTGAAGAGATGTATATCCGGGTGATATCACACCCAATCAAATTAACTGGAGAAACAATCTGGAATGGACTGATCCTAGATATCAGTGATTATAAAAGGGCAGAGAATGCCCTCCATGCAAGCGTATCCAAGGAGATTCGATATCATGCGTTCTTTGAAAACACCTGCAACGGAGTGTTGATTTATGAACCAATTGACGGAGGTAACGAGTATATTCTGAAAGATGTAAACAAAGCAACCGCGAACCTTTTGAGGATGGAGAAAGAGGCTCTCATCGGGAAAAAATTGTTCGAAGAATTTCCTGATCTTCCAAATCCCGGAGTCCGTGAGCTGCTTATCCGGGTATTAACCACAGAAAAACCTGAATTTGTTGCTCCTCTAAAATATCGTAATCGGGATGATTTTCCATGGATATCTCACTATGTATTTAAGTTACCATCAGGAGAGATAGCATCATTTATGGTTGATGTATCTGATGCAGTAGAGAAGGAGGCAGAAGATGCATCAGGATCATGTGTCACCTAATCTTTGTTATGAATTGACCAGTATTTGATCAGTTCATATCATCATTGTTCACCATTAAAGATCTCATCGTTGGATTTTAATAGAGAGAATTGAATCCTTAAAAAAGTCAGAATTTATTTAATTAGTTAAAATAGATTAAGAAACCTGGCAAACTATCTGAGTTGGATTAGGTTGGGGATTTACTACTACTGGAGTAACAATGCATCATCGGCGAGCAATAAAAAATAGTTTAAATATCAATTAGATATAAGTAGAGTTGTGGATTAAAATCCACGATTAACCGACAATAACCGTACCAGAAATGGCGAGACCAACCGGGTTCATAAATGACTTGAGAATCGCAAAATGAGCCTTGGTTGGCATATCGCTGATCCAGATATTGATCACCTTAAGGTATCAATATTACGATCGCGTTACTCCAGATCCATGTTATGGTCCTTTATTTTCGGTATGAGGTTATAACCATGGAGACTAAAATTGGATATTTTGCATCTATTGAGCAGTATAAGCCTATGGATGCATTAGAACAGTCAGTCAGGGCTGAAAAAACTGGATTTGATTCTATATGGGTTGACGATCATTTCCACCCCTGGTATCATTCTGATGCTCAGTCAGGTCAGGCATGGGCATGGATGGGTGCAACCCTTCAGGCAACGAAGAAGGTATTTGTCTCAACCTGTATTACCTGTCCTATCCTTCGATACAATCCGGGTGTTGTAGCCCAGACTTTTGCTACCCTACGTCAGATGTATCCGAAGCGTGTGGGTGTGGCAGTCGGTGCCGGAGAGGCTCTGAACGAAGTTCCGGTAACCGGGATTTGGCCCAGTGTTCCTGAACGACAAGAGATGACGATTGAAGCTATTGAAGTTATGAGGAAACTCTGGGAGAGCAAGAGCCCCGTCACATTCAAGGGAAAATATTACACCCTGGAAAAAGCGTTCATGTATACAAAGCCGGATGATGAAGTTCCGCTCTACTTCAGCGGAATGGGTCCCAAGGGTGCAAAACTCGCCGGAATGTATGGTGACCACCTTATGACCGTTTCTGCAGATACAGATACCCTGAAAAATGTAACCATCCCGAAGTTTGAAGAGGGAGCAAAGGAAGCAGGCAAAGATCCAAAGAAGATGGAGAGAGCCATGCTTATCTGGTACTCCGTAGATCCGGATTTCGAAAAAGCGGTCGAAGGTAACCGGTTCTGGGCAGGATGCCTTGTGCCAGCCATGTTCAAGTACCGTGTCAGCGATCCACCTGAAGTGGAACTTCATGCAAATGCCGTCGGTTCGGAAATGATTAAGAAGAATTTCCTCTGTGCAACCGATGCAGAAGGTCTTATAAGTGAGATCGAACGGTTCAAGAAGGCAGGTATCACGCACTTCTGTCTAGGAAATTCCAGTCCTAATGTTAATTACGGTATTGATGTATTTAAGGATGTTATCCCGGCAATAAAGGGATAATTATCAAAACCCTTTTCAGGAGTAAATGTAATTATGAAATATTCGGAGATCTCAGAGATTTTTGAACAAGCAGCTGTACATTTTCCAGAATGTTCTGATAAAGTTGATTCAAAACCCTGGTATTCCCCTCCTGGATGGAAAGGAGTTTTTTTAAAGGATCTAATCACTGGAAAAGATACTGATGGAAAATTTAGTTATCATCTTGTTAGAATCCAGGACCATTGTGAAGTCCCAAATCATAGTCATGAAACACAATGGGAATGGAATGCGATTCTTAGTGGGGAGGGTACCTTTCTTTTAGAGCAAAAGATAATCCCTGCAAGGATCGGAGAAATATTTACGACCCCCCCTGGAAAACACCACACAGTAAAAGCGGGGAACAAAGATCTAGCACTTATGGCAGTCTTTGTTCCCGCATTAGTATGAGTTGTGATAAATTTAAATCCCATTTTCTGTCGGGCAGTGAAAAGAATTAAAAATCACCCGATTTTCCTACCCGGTGGGATTTATGGCTTTTTAGATGAGTTACATCCCGGAATGATTCAATTGCTCCTATGAGGTTACCCGATGAATCATATAATGGCGAAGCTTTCCCCCAAAGATAAATTCCATCAGGATTAAGGAATTTATTAAATGTTTCGGCAAAAAACATGTCCCCTTCTCGTTTGCAATTGAAATAATTTGGTGGTATCTCTTGATTTGGTTTCAGTGCATAATCAATTAAAATCTTATCCCGAGTGTTATACAATGCGACCGCATATTCATGATTTCCCATTCCGATAATTTTTTCTGCTTTTACGCCGGTCAGAGTTTCAATTGCATAGTTCCATGCGATTACCTTCCCTTCTTTATCAATAACAAAGGTAGCATCAGGTAAGAAATCGATTATGGCAACCAGCCTCTCTTCAACCTTTTTTTGGTCGGTAATGTCATAACACACGATAAATATTTCTTCATGTCCATCAGGGCCTATCTGGGTTCTGGCGTCTTCTTTTACCCATAAAACCCTTCCTGTTTTGGATATTTTTCGAAACTCCCAATGGAACAACTTTCCAGGAATCTGTAAGCATGCTTGTAACTGGTTAAGTACCATCTGATGGTCATCTCTATAAATTAACTTCAGGATTGATTGTCCTATTAGTTCTTCTTTATTGTATCCAAGTTGAGTTGCACCTACAGTATTAACCGATATAATTATTCCGTCTGAATTTAAGGTAAAAAACATTGAAGGATTATCATGATACAAGGAACGATATCGTTGTTCACTGGCGATGTGTTTATCGTTTGCCTGTTTTAGAGTAGTGATATCCTGACCAATAGCTAGAATTCCAATAATATCTCCGCATGAATTCTTAATTATTTTATTTGTCCAGGAAATCCAGACCCGTGAGTTATCTTTCTTAACAATTTCACAGGTATTATATTCATATTTAACCGGATTTTTCAGGAAATTCTGAAGATGACCGATTAACTTTTTTCCATCAGAATCCATCCTTGGGACAAATATATCCAAAATATTTTTTCCTATAAGATCCCGTTCAGAGTATCCAAAAAAATTCTCTGCATATTCATTAAAAAATATTATATTCCCTGATGTATCAAACCTGATTATCAGACTATTTGCAGACTCAACCAGTTCACGATATTTTTGTTCACTTTTCTGAAGTTTAATCCTGGCCTTTTTATGATTTTCAATTTCATTTATCAATTGCTCATTAATATTTTTCAATTCATTTGAGCGTTCATCGACCAGTTGTTCTAGTTTTTGGCGATATAGTGTTAGTTCGGTTACATCTTCAATGATCAACGTAACTCCAGGATTCCCATCCTCAAATATTGTCGGAGTAATTTTTACTGTGGCATATCTATCTTCTCCTTCAACCGTCCAATTTACTTCCACACACTTTTCTGTAGAATCCAGTGCTTTTTTAATATCGCATAAAAGATCTGAAGAGATATAACTTCCGAGTGGAGAGAAATCGATTCGATGGCCAGTGAGATCTTTTTTCTCAAGGGAAAAATATTTGAGTAGAGCATTATTTGCATCAATGATGGAGAGGTTATCATTCATTACCAGAAGGAGTGATGTTGAAAAATTAAGCATTGATGAAATGGGAATTCGTTGAGCCGGATAAAAAACTTTTGAAGGTCCATAAATTCTCATTTCTGCGAGACCTGATGTAAGAAGGATATTCAGATATTTAGTGGTTGATATACGACTTAATTCTAATAACTTTGCGATTTCGGCGATAGTCAATCCTTTTGGATGCTTTTTTAAAATTTCATTGAGACGATCAAGTTCCTGCTCGCTTTTAATCATCTTACCCCAATAATGAATCTAATTATGGTTAAAGTATATGGAACATTCACTCTCTACTTTGACTACATTGTTTGTTATATGATATGTAACGTTTTATGATAAATGCAACAGAATAAATATAAATATTATAATATGAAACGTAAGTAGTAACTCTTATCTGTAGGATTTGATATGAATCAGGAACTTGAGAAAAATCAACGCCTTGCAACCGCATTATTCCATCAAAGTCCATATCCCGCTCTGATTTGGACTGTTGATCTACATGTTGAAGATGCTAACAAACCGATGCTGGAAATAACCGGATTTAATCGTACCCAGGTTCTTTCAATGAGTGTCAAAGATTTTCAGGCACTATCTTCTACTGGTGGTAGCTTTGAAGACGTTAAAAAAACCCGATGTACGATAAAGGGTGAAACAACATTTAATTTTCCTACCGGAATAAAAACCGTAGAACGACATATTATACCATTACTTGATAATAATGGTGATATAGAGATGTTTCTTGCAATATACCGGGATATAACATCAGAACGGGAAAACATAAAGATAATACAAGAAGGTCAGGCCAAAACGGATAAAATTCTAAAATATATGGAAAAGGAGGTAAATGAACTCGCCCAGGCATACCAGAAAATTGGAGATGAGCGTGATTTAACCATAAGATATGAATTAAGTCCACCTGATGAACATACCAAGGAAACCTATGAACACTTAAAAAAATTTCAAAATGCCGTTCGTCTCATTATGAAAAATCTTCAGGAAAATATCGGAGACGTGAATATCCAAATGGAGAGGCTAATGTCTGTAACAGAGGAGGCAGTCGTTAGCATTAAGGATGCATCAAAAGCAATCGCTCAAGTCGCCAGTAATGTCGGTAATGTTTCAGAGCATGCGGAAAAATCTTCTGCAGGAGTTGAACAGATCTCAAAAGTGATGCAGGATATGAGTGCTTCTGTAGAAGAAATCACCTCAAACATAGGATCTATATCCAGCCTTTCCAATGAGACAAATGACCTATCGAATAAAGGGATAAAACTTGCTGAACAATCTGAGCAAAGTATGAGTGAGATTTCTACTTCAACGGATAATGTATATGAAATCGTTACTGATGTAGAAAGTCAAATGGGGGAGATCTCTAAGATTGTCATTCTTATCCGGGAACTTGCGAACCAGACGAATCTTCTCGCTCTTAATGCAGCCATTGAAGCAGCTCGTGCCGGTGAAGCAGGACGAGGATTTGCGGTAGTCGCCGCTGAAGTTAAATCTCTTGCACAGGAATCAAAAAATTCAGCTGAGAGTATTGAGGAGATGATCAACAACCTCAAATCAAGTACACAAAACGCATCTGTGGCAATGGATAATACCAAAAAAACCGTTGAACTCGGCGGAAAGCTGGTATCAGAGACTGTAAAAACATTTGGAAAAATTGCTTCATCGATAGAGGAGATAGCAAAAAGTGTTTCAGATGTTGCTGCTGCAACAGAGGAACAGGCTGCAACAACTGAAGAGATAACCGCAAGTATCACTGATATCGCTCACCTTGGAGAACAAACCGCAAAAGAGGCCTGTGATGCAGCAGCAGCATCTGAAGAATCATCAGCTGATATGGATGAGATTCACAAAATGATGCAAATGGTAAATGAAGTGGCTCTAGAAGTGATGAATGCCAATAAAAAATATAAGGTGAATTAAAAGCCGTATCTATGCCAATTGTTAATTATACAACGAAAAGCGGATTTCGTTCTAATACTCCCTCAACATTTACCTGATTACATCAAAGAATAATTGATCTTAGCAGAGAAATTACTTCAATCGTGGATATGAAGCAGCATCTGAATATTACTGGAAAGGTCAGGCTATAGTTATTGATCACGAATTATTGTTATTCATGTATAATATCTTTTATTGGACTTCTTTTTTATGATTAATGCATTATATGTTGATGATGATCGGCAATTACTTGAAGTCGGAAAATTATTCCTGGAACGTTCGGGAAAACTTTTAGTTGATATTGTTTCTTCTGGTAATCAGGCAATCGGGGTGCTTGAACAGAAATCATATGATGCAATAATATCTGATTTTGAAATGCCTGAGATGAATGGGATAGAATTGCTAAAGGTTATTCGTGAAAGTCATAATATGATTCCATTTATTCTTTTTACAGGGCGAGGCCGGGAAGAAGTTGTAATAGATGCTTTAAATAATGGAGCAGATTCATACATCCAGAAAGGAGGGGATATTAACGCACAATTTAGGGAACTTGAAAATTCGGTCTATAAACTTGTTCAGTACCATAATGTAGAAATTGCGCTGAAAAAGTATGAAAAACAATATCGATTACTAATGGATAATGCCCAGGAAGGGATTTTTGTCATTCAAAATGAAAAAGTAGTATTCTACAATCCCAAATTTATTGATTTATCCATAAAATCGGGACTAATTAAATATGAAATATTTAAAAGATCAATTTTTGATTTTATCCATCCTGATGATAAAGAGGTGATGAGGAAAAGATTCTATCATAGAATTCAAACCGGTGAGACCCCTGACAGATGCCCATTTAGAATAATTGACAATCAGGGTTCTGTTCATTGGTTCGAAGTTGATGCAGTAGTCACAGAATGGAATGACAGCCCGGCTACACTGAATTTTTTACGGGATATTACTGAACAACACAATTTAGAAGTAAAATTGGTTGATTCTTTACCTAAAACCATACTTGAGATGGATAAGGATTTAAATTTAACATTTATCAACAAAGCGGGAATTAAAAAATTCGGATACTGTATTGAAGATTTAAAAAAACCATTATCTGTCAGTGATTTAGTTATCCCATCTGACAGGGAAAAAATTCTTGCGCAGAAATTTCCAGTCATTAATGAAGAGAATATTCCATCTCAAGAATATACAGCTCTTATAAAAGATGGAAATACCTTCCCTATGAAGATATATATATCTCCATTTTTTCGGGAAAATTCCTTTTCTGGATATAGAGCTGTCTGTGTTGATATTACTGAAGAGAAATTGGCAAAAAATGCACTGTTACAGACAAATAAGCAGTTAAACCTTATGACAAATATCACCCGGCATGATATCCTTAATAAAGTTACTGCATTATACGGGCTTCAGGATATTTTACTGGAATTATCAAATGACCATGTTCTAACTGAATATCTGGAAAAACAAAAGCATATTACAAAAATTATTCAGGAGCATATTGAGTTTACCAAACTTTATCAGGAAATCGGGCTTGAAGCGCCCCATTGGCATGATTTAAGGCGATCAATTTTGTCTGCAATATCTAAAATCGATACCACTGTAATTTCAATTCAGGTAAAGGTCCACGATTATTTAATTTATGCTGATCAGTTGCTTAATAATGTCTTTTTAAATATTATTGAAAACTCCATTCAACATGGTGATCATGTAACAAAAATTATATTTAATACAAAAGAGACCGAGGATGAATTAATATTAATATATATGGATGATGGAATTGGAGTGCCTGATGAAAAGAAAAAGCGTATATTTGAAGAAGGATATGGAAATCATACCGGGTTTGGATTATTTTTAACTCGTGAGATATTATCAATTACCGGGATCTCGATTAAAGAAAATGGAACATATGGATCTGGAGTAAAATTTATGATTTCCGTGCCAAAAGAGGGATATAAAACTGAGTCTATCCAACCATAGCAAATTTGTTGGGATAGTGTTTTCAAAAAGAATCATGATAAATGAAAATTAGTTAATTTCTTAAATTGACTTGAGAATTTCAGATGTTAATTATAATAATAAACAACTTTTTTTAGGAAAAGAAAAGTATGAAAACCGTATCAGATTCAATAGTATTAGATAATAATACTCACAAATTGTGAATTTCCTAATATTAAATGTATTATGAATGAAAAGGTGGTGAGTGCCCGGGAACTTACATAAAATTTTCAAACAGAATTTTATCAATTCAATAAATCAGAGTACTATCATTTCCAAAGGTTACATCAATCCAATGGATAATTTCATTACGGATTTTCCTGAATGCTTCCTTTGACTCTTCTGGTGCTGCGGATGTTTTCACAGGATCTACAAAGCTCTGATGAATAGTTCTTTTAGCTTTGGGAAATACGGGACATACAGCCTTTGCTCCATCACAGACCGTAACAACGATATCGATATCAGTATCGAAAAATTCGATGAGTGGCTTTGATCGATTACCGGATATATCAATATCAATTTCATCCATTACTTCAATAGCAAGAGGATGGACTCTGGTTACTTCTGTTCCTGCGCTATATGCAGTATACCGTTCTCCATACCGGTTCGAGAGATATCCCTCGGCCATCTGTGACCGGGCAGAGTTATGGGTACAAATAAACAAAACGGTCGTTTTATTCATGATATGAATTTCTTTATTTAAACCTGTAATCATATGAGGGTTTTCTCAATATTCTCTATAAATATCATACCTCATCGAAATATTCAACTTCTCATTTGTGAGATAACATGTACAATGAAAAAGGCCGTTTGCAGTACGAATCATGTGGACCCTGCAATTCCAGCCAAAATACCTCCTGAAGTCCTGGAACCTCTGATGACAATAGGCGGGCTGGAAGGATTATCGAGCCAGATTATGCCTCGTAATGCGGTTTTAAAAAATGTCTCTCTCTTTAAATCTCTGTCAGATCCATTTCGGATTAAAATTCTGTCAATGCTTTCAGTCCAGCCTCTTTGTGTCTGTATTATCCGGGAATTACTTGAAATATCGGATACCAGACTTTCATACCACCTGAAAAAATTGAGTACGATGGGATTGATAGAAGGAACATCCCAAGGGAACTGGATCATTTATGAACTCACTGATCTCGGAGTGAAGGCCCTGTCCCTGTGTTCGGAAGAGAAAAAAACAAAAGGGAAAAAATAATTTTTCAGAAAATCCCGGGGTAAAAGATATTTATCTTTTCTATCAAAGTTTCGTCGGAAATTAAAATTATCTCATTTTAAAATATCTGGATCCCTCGTCTCATATTTTTTATATCATAAATGCCCTTCGCCATAAATATCAGGCCAATAAAGATAAACACCGCTGAATGAAGACCATATATCACTGTTTCTGAACCATAATCTCCGGCAAAAAACCGCATCCAGAAGAAAGGACAGAGGAGTCCAAATAGAGAAAACAGTATCCCGAGTTTTACCAGACTTTTGGCCTGTTGAATTTTATCTGACATTTTATCCTCAAATTAAATTCTGATTTTGTTTTAATTAGATTTATCTTGAATTTTTTTCCATTGATACGATAAAGATGCTGATACAATCCCTTTGTGCCGGATGAAATCAGAGGAGTAAGTTTTATAGAGAAGAACTATTTCATAAAAAATTCTAAAACAAATTACAAATTAATAAATGTTAAAATATAATAGCATCAGATTCTTTTCCGATGCTTGTCCTGTATGGTCCGCTCGGTGGATTCCTTCTTGGCATCGGACAACTCCCCTTTTCATGGGATGATTCGGATTAAAAAGCCATATCACAGTATAATCGTCCTATCTTTTTTCGATCCAGGAGTAGTTCAAGAAAGTTTGTAATACCTTGAGTTCGAATCTATAGTTAATTAATGTTACATCCGTAATTATCGCCGATGTGGAGATTTCTGAATGAGTAAAACTGATCATATTAAGATAATTGGAGCACTCCTTTTGTGTGCTCTGTTTCTCACTCTCTTTGCAGGATGCACCGGATCCTATTCAGACAATGAATCACAGGTGAAAAATGAAACACCTAAAGCTGTTGCATCACCAGATATTACTAAGGTTGAGCTCTACCATTTTCATGGAAAACAACAATGCTATTCCTGTGTGACTCTGGGAGATATGGCCGAAAATGTCGTTAATACCTATTATCCGGATGAAATTGCATCAGGGAAACTGGTATTTGGTCATATCAACGCAGAAGATCCCCAAAATCGTGGACTGGCAGAAAAATATCAAGTTGTTTCATCATCCCTGATGATCGGAATATACACGAAAGATTCGTTCACCAAACAGAACCTTATGGGAGCATGGTATAAGATCGGAGATGAAAATGAATATACCTCATATTTAACTGGAATTCTGGACCCATTCCTTAAAGGAGATCAAGTATGATCGATCTGATGTCTTTTATGGAGGCAATGGGAAGTAGCGATATTCCTCTTGTCGCTGCCTTTTTCATCGGCCTGATGATGGCCATAAGTCCCTGTCCGTTGGCAACCAATATTACAGCTATTGCATATATATCCCGAACCCTCTCATCCGGCAGGTATACTTTTCTTGTTGGGTGTTTGTACACCCTCGGGAGATCACTTGTATATGTGGTTATAGCTGCTCTTATTGTTCTGGGTGGTATGAAAGTTCAATCAATATCACTTTTTCTTCAGCAGTATGGTGATCTCCTGCTTGGACCGATCCTTCTCATCTGTGGAATTATTATGCTTGAAATTATTCCCATAAGTATGAAATTTGAACATGAGGGTCTTTCAAATCTGAAAGAATATCTCTCAAAAAAATTCCTTGATAAAGGATTTTTTGGTAGTTTTCTTCTGGGGATGTTATTTGCAATCAGTTTCTGTCCGTTCAGTGCCGTCCTCTTCTTTGGTATGCTTGTCCCTCTCGCCCTTAGTGTCAAGGATCCAATTGGTATTCCACTCGTATTCGGGATAGCAACCGGTTTTCCGGTGATCATCTTTGCAGCCCTTCTTTCTACCGGTGTTAGCCGGTGTGGAGCAATACTGAATAAAGTACAGGCTGCAGAAAACTGGTTTCGGCGGATAGTTGCGGTAATCTTCATTATCATCGGTGCCTACTATACGCTGAATATCTATCTTTTGGGATAATGATTGAATTCTTAAAAAAATTTACATATTTTCGAAAACTATATATGCATTTCAAATTATATTGAATCTAAGACAGATGAGTGTTATTCCAAAAATTCACACGCATACAATCAAATGCTCTCTTTCACCTTCACACCCCTGCCGGAATTCTCATCTGACGGTTTCTTTTTCTGGTTTTATCTTCGGAGGAATTTCATGAACCTAACTATTAAAAAACAATATCTTTATTTAAAAGCGTGTATAATTGCAATAATTCTGCTAACTTCAATAATTGCAGCCTGCTCAGCAGCGAATACAAATGAAACCGGATCATCAGTTGATAAGGTTGAAGTCTATCATTTCCATCCGACTAATGGATGCCATACTTGCACAACCATGGGGCAATTTGCTGAAGAAACTGTAAAGACTTATTTCCCGAATGAACTGAAAAGTAAGAAAGTAATCTTCGATCATATCAATTTCCAGGATCCGAAAAATGCTGAACTGGTAAAACAGTATGAAGTAACCGGGTCATCGCTCATGATAGGTGTTTATGACAAAGAGGGATTCCATAAAGAAGAGAATATAAAAGTCTGGTACATGACCGGGAAAAAAGATGAGTCCATGACATATCTAAAGGAACTTATTGAAAAGCGACTTGCCGGTGACTTTTCAGAATAATCATTTTTTCCGGAACTGTGTTAATCCATGGCTTCACACAACCTTAATCAGGCAATACTGATATCTGTTCTTGTTTTTTCTCTTCTTTCTTTCGTTGTAGTTTCTCCCTCTCTTGGAGCAATATATACTGTGAATGGGAGTGAAATTAGTCCGGATGGTTTATCCGAATTGATACGATCAGATCCCACATATCTCCGTGTTTAACCATTTTTTGTGAAACTAGAAAACCAGGAAGTTATCTTCTCTGCAACCCGGGATATTTGTTCAAACGTAACTTCCCCATGTGGATCGCAGCTGATACCCGGATCTATTGCGATTACTGTTTTGAATAGCTAAATCCGGATTTTTGAGCACTGCACAGACACAACAATCCTCACTTTTGAAAATCGTCCATACAGGTTAATCTGTACCGGTATTTTGAACCGATTTTTCTTTCTCAGCTTTCATCAGGGTGTATGAACCAGGAAACAGGCGAATAAGGTGTATGGCTGCATGGGTAGTCAACTGCCCGACATCACAAAACCCGGAGCAGGTTACGAAGATTATCGATCAGATGCAGAACAGGGTGAGGGAGAATGAAGAGGTGACATCATCGCTCTTCGTCTTTCATCCACGGCAGTACAGAAAATTCGGATCAGAATCCTTGCTCTTCCAGTCCCTGTACATTGTATGGAAACAGATTTTATTCTCATGATTTCCCGTTGTTCTTCTCCACTGTTGCCAGCAACTATCTCTCATCCTAAACATAGAGCACATCATGACCATGCAGAGGATGCCAATGATTAGAAATACTCCCAGGGGAGAAGAAACCAAAATAATGCTACCATGCAGGAATAGATATTGGTTGGTGGATATTAGTGAAAGTCGGATCTCAGTTTTTTGTGAAATCTTATGATCCAAGTCTATTAAAGTAAGTAAAGGAAGAGATTTTATCCAGGAGAGATGAAAGGATGAATATCCTTTCAGGAAATGATTTAAGGACATCAATCCTTTACGTGATAATTCCCATATTTGCGAGTATCTGAAATAAGAAACCGGAAAGGATAGCAACTCCAAGCACAGTAACCACAAACGCAGCAACCAGTCGTTTTTCAAAGATGGAAGCAAGAAGTGTTACTTCAGGAATGCTTGCACCGGCACCACCAATAATGAGAGCCATGACCGCACCGATTCCCATTCCTTTCTCGACAAGGACCGCACTGATCGGAATAATTGTTTCAGCCCGGATATACATCGGTACCCCGATGACTGCAGCAACCGGAATTGCGAGTGGATTGTCGGGTCCGGCAATGGCTACGATCAGATCTTCCGGAATAAAACCATAGATAAAGGCTCCAATGCCAGCACCAAGGATCAGGTATGGTATGACTTGTCTGAATAGGGTAAAGGCAAATGTGAGTGCCCTGGAAAACCGGGTTTTGTGCGCTGAATTCCCCGTATCTTCGCTATCACAACAACATCCCTTCTCTAGTGTTACTGCTTTTACATGCCGGCCATATCCGGCATGTTCGAGCAGGATACCCGAGATGACGGCAATAAAAAACGTGATAACGGTATAGATCAAGGTTGGCACCACTCCGAACATAGCAAGGAGCAGAAAAAAGATGACCGGATTTAGGAGTGGTGATGCTATCAGAAACGAATATGCGATTCCAAACGAAACTCCGACATCAAGAAGTCCGACAAGGATCGGGATGGTTGAACAGGAGCAAAAGGGAGTTAAAGTACCAAAAAATGCCCCGAAGATATTTCCTACTCCCCGGTGTTTACTGGTAAGAACTTTCCTGATTTTTTCTTCAGGGACATATTCCCGGATGAGACCCACGAGAAAACTGATTCCAATAAACAGGATAACCAGTTCCACGCTGATGATGATAAAAAACTGGCCGGCGGTAAAGAGATCATTTATGGCATTCATAGCAAAATTTCACCACCATAGACTGGGATGGAGTTCTTTTGTTGATTCATAGGGTTCGAAGTAATGTTTTGTAGCCAGAGGCTCTGTGAATAATTAATCATTGATACCTTCAGGTACTCTATCGTAATCTGCCATGCTATGCAAACCGGAATAATTCCGGGAAACCATTTAGAAAAATGAAGGCGGATCAGCACCCCAGCCCATACACCACTGACAGAGAGCCACGATATTTTCCCCGAGTAGTTCAAATAAGACTGAAACAACTATTGACGTGTTTGTTATTTATACATAGCTGTTTCATATTTGTTTGAAATTCTTTGGAGTAAGAGGCATGAGCAAAAAAGGTACACAACCGGAGGTATCAACGAGTTCAGAATCTCAATCACATAAAGTCGAGGCAATTCTTGCCATTGACGCCAGGGGGCAGATCCTCATCCCAAAAGATGTCAGAGAAAAGGCACAAATGAATGTTGGTGATAAACTTGCCCTTATCTCACACGTCTGTGAAGGGAAGATCTGTTGTCTCTATCTGATTCCGGTGAATGATCTCTCCACAAAGACGGCTGAACTTATGCATCATATCCTCTCCGAATAGAGAATTATCTGTATATTTTTTATTTCTATCCTGGATCATAAGGTTCAATAATATTTTAGAAGATCAGGGACAATACTATTCATGGTTGAAAAGAAAGGTTTCATGGAATGAATATTCGGCAAAAAGGATACCTCGTGCTGTTGTTGTGGTCCGAAGATTGTTCCAAAAGAAGGTTCATGCTGTTCTTCTGAAGAGAAGAAAGAAGAGAAAGAATAATCACTTTTTTCCTCTGACTCAATCCATTTATTATCATAGGGAAACTGGAAAGAGTAATTGAATTATCGCTGCCAGAATGTATGTGGAAATTCTGATCAGGATTTGAAGAAGTGTATAATACGAAAGATCTTTTTACCTTATCTACGGTTTTTCTTTAGAGTAACCAGAAATATGTGTCAGTGACAAAACATATTACTCCGGCTCAAGTGATGATGAATAAAAACAATGCCAGAGGATTCATCAGTGCTGGAATACTGGTTCGGCAAGGAGCATTGTGGTTGTTGATGCAGTTACTATTCGTGATCCCTGTGCTGCCTGAATGAGAGCCGCGAGGATAAACGGAGTCAGTATAAACGGGATTATTGATGAATTAGAGATGAGAAGCAATGCATTCTCTGCAAATGATGAACTCATAATGACATATCCGAGAACTCCCGCCCACAGACATTAAAATAATTACGCCGGCATGTTTTGTTTCAAAGGTAAATCCTGCCCACCTGTTCGCATGACTGGTAACCAGAATTACATTCCCGCCTACAACGGTATATAAGAGAAGATGTTGAAGTTTTATCCAAAGTAAACTGTGAATTGGCGGAGAGAATCATGAAAGCATTGATCTGGCAGGTTCATGAACTTCGAAAAAAATCGGTGATTACAGATAGTCCAAATAAATTTCTATTTATTGAGTATTTTCCATGATTACTTACCAACCGTTTCATGCAGATTATTCCTAATTTATTTGAGATAGCTATTCTTATATAGTTCAAAGATCCATTTCAATAAATATTGAAACGTTCTGAAAAAACATCAGAAACCATTTGAGTTGAAAATCATGCCATTTATAATGCCATTCTTTGGATTTCCTCCTTATTTCTTCATAGGGGTAGTTATTATTTGTGTAATCATTATGCTCCTGATGATGTTTATCATGCGAAGAATAATCATGCGGAGAGGGTGCTGCCCCTGTTGCTGTGTTTTTCAAAAAGAACAGAATGAACCAAAAATAATAGAGAAACAGTGATTCCAATGATAGATATTCTTACCGGAGCATTACTCCTGGGGTGGACAACCCTCGTTGCATATCTCTCTGAACATGTTGTCACCTGTCTTATTCCGGCTTTCTTTATTGCCGGTGCAATTGCTGCCTTTGTCAAAAAGGATGCAATTTTAAAATACTTCAGTCCTGATGCAAAGAAGTCGATCAGTTATGGAATTGCTTCTGTATCAGGAACCGTTCTCGCAGTCTGTAGTTGTACGATTCTGCCGATGTTTGCCGGAATTCTCAAAAAAGGAAGTGGTATTGGTCCGGCTATCACCTTCCTCTATGCCGGTCCGGCAATTAATATCCTCGCTATTGTCTACTCGGCAAAAGTCCTCGGTCTTGATATCGGAATTGCACGTGCTGTCTTTGCAATTCTTCTGTCAATCATCATCGGTCTTATCATGGCACTGATCTTTAAAGAACATGATGATGAAGTCCGTGCAAGCGCCAAAAAGAATCCCAGGGTTGCTTCCGCCGGCGAAGAAAGACCAAAATGGGTTGTTCCAGCATTCTTCATCTTCCTGATTGTGATCCTACTTATCGCAACCTCACAACTTGATATTTTTATAAGGCTTATGATTGTATACTTCCTCTCTATTGCGGTTGCATTCCTGCTCATTTACTATTTCAGCAGGGATGAGGTGACTGAATGGGGATACGAGATCTGGGATCTGACCAAGAAGATCTTCCCAATCCTTGTGATTGGAACCTTTGCCCTTGGGGTACTCTCCTACTTTATCCCTCCGGAGACATTTAAGCCATATTTAGGTGATAATACTCTCCTGGCAAACTTTACAGCTGCAGTTATCGGAGCAATTCTTTACATGCCAACACTGCTTGAAGTACCGGTTATCGGGACAACTCTCGGATATCTTTCCGGAAACATGGCAAAAGGACCGGCACTTGCCCTGCTCCTGACCGGACCCTCAATCAGTCTTCCAAGCCTCCTGGTTCTCACCCGGGTTATGGGTGCAAAGAAAACCGGGGTGTATGCAGTACTTGTTATTATCTTCTCAACCTTTGCCGGATTTGTGTTTGGAAACATATGGGGATAGTCAGATGAACAAGGATATTCCCTGTTGTCAGGCTGAGGCACTCCGGATCGGAAACGGTCTGGTTGGGTTGGGTTTGGCATTGTCTCTGAAGAAAATTGTGGCACGTCTTAAGTATCCCGCAAAGAAAGCCTTACTTCATTCAGAGGAGAAACAAGCTTTCAAGCATTTACAAAAGATAATGCAAACACTGGATGTGTCTCTTTCTAAACAAAGGATGATAATCTTATACAACAAAAGTATTTCAAATTAAGGTGAAATATGAAACTAGAAATTTTAGGTACTGGTTGCACTAAATGCAAACGAATGTATGATAACGTAACAGAAGCGGTAAAAAAATCAAGCGTTCAGGCTGAAGTAGTGAAGGTTGAATCACTTGATGAAATTGTAACCCGTGGGGTTCTGATGACTCCATCCCTGTTTTTAGACGGTGATGAGGTTGTTGCAGGCCGGGTACCCACAGTCAACGAGATTATGGAAATCATCAGGGAGAATGCATAATGGATGAAAAGATCCCGTGTACCTGTGCAGGCGGAGATAAATCACGGATTATTTTTCCCTGTTGTGGTCAGGCAAATACAGGTCAGATCTCAAATCAGGTTGCAATTCAGCTTGATGAAGAGGGCTACGGTGGATATGCCTGTACTGCTTTACTGGCATCTTCAGAATCACTTGCCAAAAAAGCGAACGACGTGGATGAAGTAGTGGCGATAGATGGATGTGGGATGGCTTGCGCAAAGAAGATCGTAGAAAAAACCGGAGTGCCGGTTCACCAGCACCTTGTGATCACAGATCTTGGTATTGAAAAAAAGAGTGGAGACCGTTCGTTCTCTCCGGATGAAGTTGAGTCCATTGCATCTGCTGCCTGGAAAGGGGAAGGAATATTACCGGAATCAAGTTCCGGGGAGAAGAAAACCGATGGTTCAGATGGATGTTGTCGCGGTGGAAAATGCTGTTAATCTCCTTCCTTTTTCATTATGATTGATGATTCAGATATTACGTTAATCACCTGTTCCGGGATCTCAAACGCCGGTAAACTTACTGCAAAGGTTGGAGAGATACTTATCCGGATGTGTCCGGGTCAGATTGAAGCATGTCTTGCTGCCAGGACGGATCCTGAAAAGATACTGGATGCTCTTGCTCATGCAGAGAGAATAGCAGTCGTTGACGGATGTACTGACTGTTGCGGGAGAAAAAAACTCCAGGAGCATGGATATGATCCGGATATCCATATCATTGCCACTGATTGCGGAATAATCAAAAACGGAATGGAAGAACCACGATTTGATGAAATTGAACTCCTGACATCCATTGTCAGAGAGAAAATTCGGTGACAGAACTTCCTACCAATTCAGGTGTCTGTAAAGATACACGGAAAAGAAATCCTGGTTTCATTTATATATCCGGATAGACGGTATAGGTAATGCCAACGATAGTCATAAATCCCCGGTTTGGCAATCTATCCGTAATTATTAAGGATAGTATCTCTGATGCAATCCGGGAGGAAGCAATGTATAGTGCAAATATCTCGAAATATTTCATTTACCATAAGAGCCTTGATATAAATCTGATTCACTGTTCTTCCAATATAACATTTTAGAGATATTCAAACCATTTTATTTTATTATCCTGAAGGAAGCAGTATATCTTATGAAAATACATGATGATATCCTCACGACCTTTCCTGGGCTGTTTGTTGTAGAAGGAGATATCGGCCCGCTTTCAATAGGTGAGAAGAATTCCGGACTTGAAATTTTGAAAACCGAGATAATAAATGAGACAAGAGACAGGTATACTCTTGAACAAGTTAAAGTCGAACCTCTTTTCAGGGCATATCGGGACTTTTTCTGGAGAGTTGGCATTGACCCGACGAAGACACGGCCTGCTTCTGAAGCCCTTGTGAGAAGAGTTCTGGCAGGAAAAATGCTACCGACAATAAACGCCGCAGTGGATGCCTATAACCTGGCGTCAATCCGCACAGGTGTTCCCATGGGAGCCTTTGATGCAGGATTTTTAAAAGGAGAACTAAATATGCGGTTTGCTGAAGACGGGGAAGAATTCACGGGAATAGGGATGAAAAAACCTCTTGTACTCCATAAAAATCAGGTTATCCTGGCGGATGATACAGATATCATCGCTATTTATCCGTACAGGGACTCTGATGCAACAAAGATAACACAGGATACGAAGACAATACATATTATTGCATGCGGAGTCCCGAATATCTCAAGAGAGACGGTAATTACTGCATATGAACTTTCAACCGGTTACCTGAAAGAGTATGCATCAGGCATATGAATAACTGAGGATAAACGAGGGATCAATTAAGTCGAACTCATCCGGATTTGTCTTTTCGCTTACCTGTACCCATTTTTCCAGGTAATTTATTCATTTCCAATGCTTATATATTGTGTAACCGGTATCAACAATCAACACGTTTATAGTCGGACGAAAGTTCCATCACGATTATTATTAGAAGAGATTCCTAAGATGTCTCCTCTTCCAGCACTGGAATTTGCTTATTGTGAACTCCGTACTTCAACTATAAATAAACATAACAATTGCCATATCTTATGCAGATCCCGTCCATTATTGCTTGTCGGCATTTTTTATTCTTGTCATTGTAATGGATAACAGCACTAATATTACTCCGCAACCGAGTAAAAAGAAATACATTGATCTCTCTTTCTTGTGGATTAAATATGAAAAAAACTTCAAATGATGGTATAGAATGTGAAAGATGACATGATTTAAGATATCATCTCTCTCCAGAAAATCGTGATAAATATTTATCAGAGTATCTATCGCCTGAATAGTTACCATTTTTTTTATATGCAGATAATATCAAATAATAAGATTAATAATATTTTAATCTGATAATTAAAATACTTTGATGGGGGGCATCAAAGTCAGGGTGTGAAATTATGAAGTATAGATCCTCTTTATCTGACTCTGTCAAACCTGTCAATTCAGATCATATATTTTTCCGGAAATATATCATTCCGGCAATATTGACAATAATTTTATTTTCTCTCTTTTTTTCTCCTGTTTTTTCTGATAATTCCATGATGATTAAAGAAGATATTAGGGAAAATAATTGGGGAATAAAGGAGTTAGCCACAACAACAGGAGATAATTTAAATGTTGACAAAATAAGTTCAGATTTTGAGGAACTTATCGCACCTGGCTGGAAATTCAGGGCAGACCTTAATAATACGGGAAACTACGATGACGGCGGAATTCTACCAATAAACAACAAAAAATGGGAGTTCTTAACAGGAGGGGAAGTTCATTCAAGTCCATCGCTGTATAATGGAACTGTATATGCAGGAAGTGATGACGGCTATGTATATGCCGTGAACTCTACCTATGGGGACTTACTATGGAAATTTAAAACCGGGGGTAAAGTGAGGTCAAGTCCTGCTGTCAGTAACGGGATAGTATACATCGGTAGCTTTGATACGTTTGTATATGCCCTTTCAGCATCTACGGGTAAGGTATTATGGTATGCTGGCACGGGAGGAATTGTAAATTCAAGTCCTTCGCTGTATAATGGAACCGTATATGTAGGAAGTGATCTCGGCTATGTAAATGCTTTTGACTCTGCCTCTGGGGCATTTAAATGGTATTATGATACAGGTGCCAGGATAAACTCCAGCCCCGCTGTTTCAGGTAATGTCGTGTACATCGGTAATAATAACGGGGGTCTTTATGCCCTTTCAGCATCTACTGGTGAAGAAATTTGGAAATCCCAAACCCAGGGGTGTATATGGTCAAGTCCTGCAGTATCTGATGGAAACGTCTATGTCGGCAGTAATGACAACCATGTCTATTGCTTTGACTCTTCTACAGGTAACCAGATCTGGAGTCACATTACTTATGGAGCAGTCCAATCAAGCCCTGCGGTTTTAAATGGGAAAGTATATGTCGGGACTGACGCAGGAGTTGTTAATGCACTGTCAGGCTCTACCGGATTTGAGCTCTGGAATTTTGAAACATCTGATCCTAAGATATCAAGTCCGGCAATATCAAATGGCACTGTGTATATAGGTAGTACAGGGGGCCATCTTTATGCATTATCCAGTAGTACAGGCGATGAATTATGGAAATTTACATCAGGAAAAACAGATTCAAGCCCTGCGATCTTAAACGGTACAATATACATCGGAAGTGATAACGGTTATCTCTATGCAATCGGTCAAAAAATTCCAAGAATTACAAGTCTTAATCCTGCATCAGTGATGCAGTACAGCCATGCGGAGCCATTCCCGGTAATAATAAACGGGTCAGCCTTTGATACCGTCTCAAAAACCGGAGGTGTTACTGTAGATGGTGGAGCAGTAAGTTATGACATTAATTCTTCAGAAACAATAACCGCTTTATTTCCTGAATCAATAGATGATACAGCAGGAAACCATGAGGTAATCGTAAAAGGAACTGGAGGTGCAAGTAACGTATACAACCTTGTGGTTGAAAAGAAAATTCCAAATATTACAAGTCTTAACCCTGATACTGTTGTCCAGTACAGCCGTGATAAGCCGTTTCAGGTGATAATTAACGGAACCAAATTTAACAACGTGCCCGAAGAGGGCGGGGTAACAGTTGATAATATTGCAATCAATTATACAATCAACTCTATAGCCCAGATTACTGCAATATTCCCTGAATGGGTGGATGATGAGCCCGGCCTTTATCCTGTGATAGTAAACGGGACAGATGGTCATTCAGATCCTTATAACTTCACAGTTACCGCATATATTTCATATCCGGTTGTAATAGGTATTTATCCTTTAGAAGGAAAAGCAGGGACGGATGTCCAGTATAACCTTACTGGCAGTAATTTAATTGATAGTGCTATTGTAAACCTCACGTACCCGGGAAAGGTTAACATTACTTCCATAGGAACCATTTCTGGCAATAATCTGTCCGGAACCTTTAGCATTCCTGAAAATTCATTCCTAGGTGCCTGGAACGTGAGTGTTAACCAGGGCGGGATTTTTAGTAATGATGATATATTATTCACCATAACCGAACCATTTTCTCCAGGGTGGAAGTTCAGGGCAAACCTGTACAATTCTGGCAGTTACGATGACACAGGAGGAGACCTGCCTGACAGTACGGTAAAGTGGAGATTTTTCACCGGCAAACAGATCGAATCAAGTCCGTCATTCTCTGATGGAGTAATATATATTGGAAACAATGCAGGCAATGTCTTTGCCATAAATGCCTCTTCAGGAGAAGAAATCTGGGAGTTTTCAACAGGTAAATATGTCTTTTCTAGTCCTGCAATATGCAACGGGACAGTATATGCAGCCAACGGAAACGGAACAGTCTTTGCCATCTCTAATCAGACTGGCAAAGAGATATGGGAATTTTCAACTGGAACTTATCCAATTCATTCGAGTCCTGCAGTATATAACGGCATCTTATATATCGGCAACTTAGACGGTAAATTATATGCCTTGTCTGCCTCATCAGGGGAAGAAATCTGGGAAATTACAACCGGATCGGAGTTTTCAAGTCCGGCAATATATCGGGACAATATCATTATTGGAGATGAAGCACACAAATTGTATGCCTTTTCTGCTTTAACCGGGAAGAAGATCTGGGAATTTTCTGCATATGGATCTTTTACCGACTCTAGTCCGGCAATTTTAAACGGCACTGTTTATATCGGCGACTCTAGCGGGAGGGTTTATAGCATATCTGCCCAATCTGGAGAGAAAATCTGGGATATGCAGACAGGAGGAGGAATAATCAGCTCTTCGCCGGCTGTAGCTGATAATGTTGTATATGTCGGAAGTGAAGCCGGAGAACTATATGCACTATCCTGCTCAAGTGGCGAAAAAATATGGAACTTTTCCAGCGGGGATACTATTGAGTCCAGTCCTGCAGTCAGTAACGGAGTAGTATACATAGGAAGCGATGACGACTGCTTGTACGCGGTATCGAGCGAAACTGGAAAGGAATTATGGCATTACCAGACTAAAGGAATGGTTATCTCAAGTCCGGTAGTAAAGGACGGGGTTCTTTATGTGGGAAGCAAAGATGGCTATGTATATGCCCTTGGAGAAGACAGTCCCACAATCACGGGACTAAATCCTGCATCGGTTGATCTCTACAGCCAGCCAGGTTCATTCAATGTAAATATCACAGGTAAAAATTTTGATTCCGTCTCAAAAACCGGAAATATTACAGTCGACGGTGAGGTGATCAATTATAATATTACCTCAGATTCAGAGATTGCATCGACGTTTCCAGGATCTATAGATGACATTCTAGGCAACCATCCGGTTATTGTTACTGGATCCAATGGCTCATCTGACCCGTACAATTTTGTTGTCACCCCTCCTCATCCAGTCATAAAAAGCATAGTCCCATCTGGTGCATGTGCAGGGAGTAAGGTTAATTATGCCATTACAGGTAGTAATTTCACAAAAGGTGCCGTGATAAACCTCACGTATCCTGGTATGACAAATATAACCTCTTTAGGGACTCTTTCAGGAGATAATCTTACAGGAACCTTTAAGCTTGATCAATCCGTTGATCCGGGCAGATGGAATGTCAGCGTAAACCAGGATGGATTATTTAGTAATGATGATATCTTATTTGAAGTTACCAGTCCGTTCACTCCAGGCTGGAAGTTCCACTCAGACCTGAAGAACAGAGGGGAATATGACGACGGAGGGATTAAACCGACGGCTACCGAAAGGTGGAAATTTACAACAGGTGATGCAGTAACGTCCAGTCCGGCAATATCAGATGGTGTTATCTATTGTGGAAGTAAGGATGGAAAGCTATATGCCATAAATGCTCCTTCAGGTGAAAAACTCTGGGAGTATAGTACCGAAAACAGTACTGAGTCCAGTCCTGCAGTTTTTGACGGAGTTGTGTATATCGGCAGTGATGATAAGAATGTCTATGCCATAAATGCCTCTTCCGGGAAGAAGTTATGGAGCTTTGCCACCGGTGGTTTGGTGAGATCAAGTCCATCTGTATATGACGGAGTTGTGTATATCGGCAGTGATGATGGAAATTTATATGCCCTGTCTGCCTCTTCAGGAGAAGAAATCTGGGAGTATCTCGCAGGCGGATCAGCAATCAGGTCAACTCCTGCCATATCTGAAGGTATAGTTTACTCCGGGAACATGCTCGGGGGCGTATACGCAGTTTCGGCAAAGACAGGTGAGGAGAAATGGATAACCTGTGTGGCTGATTATATAAAATCAAGTCCGGTTGTTTATGATGGTAATGTATATATCGGATATGGCTATAATGGTGGAGACGGTGATCTCTATGATAGTGGTGGGGTTTGTAAACTCACCTGCAAGAACGGGAATTTATTGTGGTCCCATGATACGTATGGCAGGGTGAATTCAATTCCTGCTATCTATGATGGCCATTTATTCTTTGGTGAAGCAAGCGGTTTGTTCCATGATCTGAACTGTACAAACGGAAAAGAGCTCTGGTCATACGGCCTGTATGGGCCAATACTGGACGCAAGTCCTGCAGTTTCTGACGGGGTGGTATACTACGTATCATCAGAAGAGAACGGCAGGCTTTATGCCCTGAACACATCCAGTGGCGATAAGATTTGGTCTTGTCCCATTGGCGATTATTCGACATCAAGTCCGTTAGTATCAAAGGGAGTTATTTATGTTGGTAGTGCTGATAACAATATTTACTCGATAGGATTGCCAAACCCGGTGATATCAAAGCTTAATCCCGGGACTGTTGCGCAAAACAGCTATTCTGATTCTTTCCAGGTCATAATAAACGGGGATAACTTTGATTATGTATCTGAAAGCGGAAATGTTACCGTTGATGGTGAGGTTGTAGATTTCCTTGTCAACTCCTCCAGCGATATTACTGCAATATTTCCAGGAACCGTGGATGACATTTTAGGTAATCATCCGGTTGTCGTGACCGGGCCTACAGGTTCTTCAAACTCGTACAATTTTGTAGTGATTCCCAAAACCCCAATAGTTGAGAGTATTTATCCCCCGGCGGGGTGGGAAGGGACAAATGTAAGTTATACTGTCTATGGCAGTAATTTTGTATCGGGAGATGTTTTGAACCTTACATATCCAGGAGAGGAGAATATTACCAGTATTGGGACATTATCCGGAACCAACCTGACTGGAACTCTTAATATCCCGTCCGGGGCTCTCTCTGCAGACTGGAATGTTATTGTCGGCAATCATGGGGTATACAGTAATGACGATATTCTGTTTACAATAATCGGGAATTCCGCCAGATATTATAATATTACTGCAACAGCTGGAGACGGAGGAACTATCACTCCTTCAGGGATGATTCCAACCCTGCATGGCGGCAACAGGACTTTTAAGATCTCGCCCTATTCACAATACCAGATAGCAGGTGTGCTGGTTGACGGGGCAGACATGGGTAGTATCTCCTCATATACATTCAAAAATGTCACCTCGAATCACGTGATTTCAGCCAGTTTCAAACAGACCTCAATACCGACTGCCGATTTTACTATCACTCCGCAAGGCTGGAATTATGTAAACGCAACAGTTACATTCACAGATAATTCAACAGGAGACCCTCTCAGCTGGCAATGGAACTTTGGCGATGATATTACTCAGTCAACAACTAACAGAACGATTACTCATACTTATACCACCTCCGGAAATTATAATATAAATATGACAGTCTACTGGCAGGAAATTACTGCATCTAAGACACAACAGTATACCATCTATGAAAAATCAGTCCCAAGAGATGTTAACTTTTCACTTCCCGAATTGAAACAGAGTGGTCCTGCTCCTTTCACAGTCGAGTTTGCCGATTCCACACCGGTTCAGTCCAACGTTACGGGATGGCTCTGGGACTTTGGTGACGGAACCAATTCAGTTGAACCAACACCAAACCATACGTACACAACCCCGGGCCAGTATACAGTAATACTCACAGTTAAGAATGATATGGGAACCAATGAAGTCAGGAAAGTTGCGTATATTGCAGTGGCATAAAATTCATTTTTTTCCGTTAACCATCAAATATTTTTATGATAAATAAGCAGAAAATAGAGAAGGTAGAACTTGAGTTGGTAAAATTATACCATAATATCAGGTCTAATCCTGGTATAAGAGTTATCGTAACGTATTGATTATTATGCCTGTTCAGACAAAGACCGGTGAGATTCACAAATGTATGGAGATCATAAAGGGAGTCCTCAGATTTGATCATATCCACTTTATAATACTCTATGGTTCTGTCGCAGAAGGAAGAGACGATATCCATTCTGACATTGATATTGCCATCTCTACTGATCTCTCAGATATTCAGGCTGAACAAATGAGAATGTATCTCATGGGAAGATTGCCAGACACTTTTGATATTCAAATCTTTGAGCATCTTCCATTATATGTTCAGGTTAATGTTCTGAAGGGAGAAGTACTATATGTTACCAATGAAGATGAACTCTATGATATAGCTCTTCATATCTCCCGTGAATATGAATTTTTTAAACCACATTATCTGGATTATATTGGAGAGAAGGCATTATGATAAGAGAACTACAGATTATCAGAACTGAAAAGATCCGGTTTTTACTATCAGAAATCGATCAATCTCTAAAAATTCTGGATGGTTGAATCATCCCGTGTAAAGCAAGGCGGGCAATCATTTTAGAATCGACTTTATCAGTCTTTTTATGAGATAAAGCCTTAATATCACGAGCATTTCCTACAATTACTGGGATAGTATCATTAATAAGTTCGTAAATGGGTACCCAAAAATCACTAGTAGATTCACAAGCTACAACTTCGCATTTTGAGCGATGGAGTGCTCTCCTCCTTAATGCTTTCTCACAATCTTCAACTTTCTGATGAAAAACTATCAGCAGCTCTGACAACAAATACCACGAGACATACCTTCACCATTGTGGATACCGGACAAACTGCTTGTTATGATTCAGATAAGGAAATAACACCCCCAAAAACGGGAGAAGAATATTACGGCCAGGATGCTCAATATCCGGGATATCAGCCGGCTTATACTCTCAGTTCTGATGGTCTTACCTATATGATACAATAACCGGGTTAACTTGGCAGCATTCTCCTGATACCAATGGTGACGGGATACTGACAGCAACCGATAAGCTGAGCTAGGAAGATGCTCAATCTCTCCCTGGTTTCTTAAACACTGCACAATATGGCGGATATAATGATTGGAGACTTCCATCAATCAAAGAGTTGTACTCCCTGATATCCTTCAAAGTGACTGATCCGGATCCGATGTCACCATCATTATCCGGACTCGTTCCCTTTATCGACACGAACTATTTCACATTTGCTTATGGGCAGACAGATGCAGGAGAGCGGATAATCGACTCCCAGTACGCGTCAAGCACCCGATATGTCGGTAACGACGGGATAGATGGAGAGATGCTTTTTGGGGTGAACTTTGCAGACGGCAGGATTTATGGGTATGGTCTGGTTATGCCGGGTAGTGAAGCTGAGAAGAAGTTCTTTGTTATTTGCGTCAGGGGGAATACAGACTATGGAATGAATTCCTTTGTCAGCAATGGTGATGATACGATAACAGACCAGGCCACAGGTCTTATGTGGTCGAAGTCAGATAGTGAGACCGGGATGAACAGGAGTGATGCCCTCTTCTGGGTTCAAACAAAAAATGCTGAAAACTACCTTGGATATAATGACTGGAGACTCCCAAATGCCAAAGAACTCCAGAGTATTGTTGATTATACTCGTTCTCCTGATACTACTGGTTCTCCTGCTCTTGATCCGGTTTTTTCCTGTACAAAAATTACAAACGAGGCTGGACAGGCAGATTACCCCTGCTACTGGACCTGGACTACTCATCTTAATTCTCATGGATCGGGAAGTGCAGGAGTTTACATTGCGTTTGGCAGGGCGTTGGGATACATGAAGGGCCAATGGTCAGATGTCCATGGTGCCGGTGCCCAGCGGAGCGATCCAAAGATTGGAAAAATATCAGATTATCCGCATGGCAGAGGTCCCCAGGGAGATGCCATCAGAATCAATAATTATGTCAGGCTGGTCAGGGATGAGAGTTAGAGATTAATCCTGGTGTAATTCAGGACTATAACAGACCCTGATGCCAGCAGAGATAAATACATGTCAATAAAAGCCAACCTGATTCTGCAATACAAAACATATGGAAGATGATTCTTCCCATATTTTTTATGTCGGCGTGTCAGCATTTTCAGAACTCATAGTCTGGTGAATGTCTTTGTTGTTATACTGTTTTCTTAATCCACATGTCACTAGAGCAATAAGCAGCCCTAATATTCCGGTGATAATAAATATCGAATACAGGCCTGAAAATGTAAGGACTACTCCAAGGACTATTGGGGAGAGACTCATTCCCATATACTTCATACAGGTATGGATTGACAGGATACCACCCTTTGAAAGTGAGGGAATAATCTGGACAATCTGTATATCAATAGCAGTCTGGGCAAGCCCGTATCCTGCTCCGAAAAGGACTAACAATAAAATAATTATTGCAATTGAATTTACATATGGCATGCATATAAATGCAACTCCAATTAGCGCAAATCCTCCAATAATAACACTAATCAGTGAAAACCTTCTTGTAAGAGTGTTGACACGTGATGTTATTAATACAACTGCAATTCCTTCAACAGCCAGCATCAGACCTGACTGAGCTGATGCAAATCCAAACATCTCTTTGAGCATAAAGGGAACATAAGTTATCAGGGAATATAGCAGGAAATATACTACAAAAGCCATAAATATCGTGTAACTTATTGGGATCTCACGAAGAGCAGGAAGAGCATCCAGCAGCCCTTTCGGTTTTGTGATCATCTTCTGATCCTTAGTCTCAGGAAGAAGTACTATTACTATAAGAGCAAACGGAAGGGAAAGTGCATAGAAAAGAAATGGATAGTTCCATCCCAGAATTGCAAGTCCGCCTCCTATAACGGGAGCTGATATAGCTCCTATGGCCAGTGACATGCTTACCCTGCTTATAGCCTTTACACTATCAAAGCCCTTGTATACATCTCCTATTATGAGCAGGGCCAGAGTCATCATGCCTGCAACTCCAATCCCCTGAATAAACCGCAGGATAAGCATTGATGTCAGATCTGTGATAAAAAAGCTGAAAAGACCTGTCACTCCGTATATCACAAGACACGGTATAAGTACCTTTTTCCTGTTCACCCTGTCGATGAAGTGGCCAATAATTAGTGTGAAAATTGCTGTAGACAGGGTGTAAACTGACATTAAAAGCCCGATCGTATTTGTATTTGTCTGTAAAGGCCCAACCATTTCAGGTAATACGGGTGCCAGCAGAGCTCCTCCGGCCATTGCGAGAAATCCGGTAATGCAAAGCATAAGAAGATGGATTTTTTTAAAAATCATTATATCATCGATTGTTTCTTTAAATTTCGTGAGACATATTAACTATTTTATCAACGAAATTCCGGTTTTGGGTTTGTCTGAACAATCTCTGAAATTTTATACTTCTGTTTCACTATGGCGAATACATATGGTAATGCCAGTATAAACGCCATGCATCCAAATGCAATGAACATATTGCCATATGTTGATGCTAGGGCAATGACCGGAACAATTGCAAGGGTTGATGCAAACTGTCCAAGGTTTAAAGATACTGAAAAACCACCGCTTGCTCTCCCAAGTAAGTGTTTTGGTGTTATTGTTGCTATCCAGGTCAGGATCGTTGGCATTAAAATGCCTTCAGCCAGGCCGATACAAATAACTGCTATCCCTACTGCGATTAGTGATGAAGCAAGTCCAAGAGTGCAGTATCCTATTCCAAAGAAGACAAAGGTAAGAATAAGGATTGTATTACGGTTTAACTTCCAGGCAATTCTGCCATAAAACAGGCCCATCAGTGATGCAGCACAGCCCATAATCCCCAGGAATAAACCACTTAATATTGCTGTGTTTTCGCTTAATATTTGCGCAGCATCCATATTGGATATCAGGTACGGGAATTTTACCGGCATCAGGAAGAATAACAGGTTTCCCAGAAACAGGGTAATGTATGCCTGGAGAAGTATAGTTAATGGTAACTTCTCTTCTGATTTCTCTTTGTTCCTCTCAATCTTTGGCAATACCGGTTCTTTCATCGTGAGAAGGACACCGGTGAGTATTATCAGACCAATTAGGTAAATAAGAAATGCTGCATGCCAGGATATTCCTGTAAGCCATCCCCCGGTCATTTCCAGAATCAAAACCCCAAAACCCATTGCCGCTGCCTGATACCCGAGGACCTTGGCGCGGGATATTCCCTCATAATAACAGGGAATAAGAGATGATGTAGTACAGGTAATTCCTGCAATTCCGATTCCAAGGAAGAATCTACCGGCTAATATTGCATATATATTATTCAGGTAAAACCCGGAACTTCCTGCAAGTGTGAATATGACTATTGACACAATGAGAACTTTTATTTTCCCGATTTTATCTGAAAGAGCACCCAGAATTATTCCGGACAGGGCAATTGACAGTGCAGGAAGAGTTATTATTAAAGAGATGACAGAATCTGATGCATCAGGGAATGCTTCACTAATTAATGGGAGGGCCGGCGCTACAGCAGCGCCTCCCATTAGGATCATCATGGCTGATAACAAGAGAAACAGGAGTGTCCATCTCGTTGGTTTGAACGTTTTGGAAATCATGCCCTATCTTATAAGGCCTATCAAGATATCAAAAAAATGCTCCTGGTTACGGTAGCTATACTATGTTTGACGATTCGTTACTTTCAGACCTAAAGAAGATAGGGATGAGTGAATATGAGGCGAAGGTATATGTGATTCTAACAGCATTGCGGGTAGCAAGTCCACATGAGATTCACGAACAGACAAAAATTCCCCGTGGCAAAATTTATGAAACACTTACCTCTTTAGCCCAAAAAGGATTTATTGTGTCTTCAGGAAAATCTCCTGCAAGATATTCTCCTGTTGATGTTGTCAAGACTTTTGAAAGACTCAAATCTGAATCTGTAAATCTTTGGATTCATTGTACACACGGCTGAAGTCACTGGAGACTGATGCACCAGAACCCCTGATGTAGGGATACAAACTGTATACAGAATGGACCAGGGATAATCAGATAAGAATGATATTACGTCGGGCAAAAACAGAAATCATCTTATTATGCAATGATGAAGAACTTTTAAGAAAATATTGCAGTGAGATCTTAAAGGCTTCGAAAAGGCTGTATATGTACCTGGTTGTAGGAAATGAAGATATGGCCGGGTTAGTACAGGTCAAGTGCTATCTTGGCAGAAAAAAAGCTTCATTTTCGAAAAAAGTGAGGGGATATATCACAGCATTGAAGATATTTCAAATTGTGCATAATTTTATCGATATCAAATATGATCGCCAATCCCCGGCGATGTTAGAGAGTGTTACTGATCATCTCTGGAGTTGGGGTGAATTTTTAAGTTGTCATCATCAGTTATAAATTAGGCCATTACCGAAAAATGCTTACCATCTATTTTTCCCGGACAGCCTCCACTTCCAGCCTGACCATCCGGACATGAATTACCCCTCGTGAATCGGCCGGATGAGCCTTGATATAGGTATCAGCCAGCGTTGATACAAATTCATCTTTGATAATATCAGGTAACCGTTCGGTAAAGGGAAGCCAGGTCGAATGAATCCATGAAATTATCCCGTCTCTGCCGGCCTGCTCCATATCCTTGTGCAATAATTCAACCCGGACCGGTTTTAATCCGGCTGCTTTCAGCCATCCAATGTACTCGACATCCGAATAAAAATTATAAGGCGTGGAAAAATCGGTAAAATACTTGTTCCAGGGCTCTTTCCTGATCATGGGAAAAGCAATATCAAAAAAATCCTTAGCATTTCCTTCTCCTCCACACTGGACTAAGATTCTACCTCCCGGAACAAGTGATTGAGCGATCTTCTTCAGAAGTGATGCATGGTCCCTGACCCAGTGAAGGGCTGCATTTGAAAAAACAACATGAAAATCCTCATGAAACCCGATATCCTGCATATCTTTCTGAATAAAGGAGAGATTAGGATATTGTGATGAAGGATATGATTCTTTTGCAAACCCGATCATATCCGGTGATGAATCAATACCTGTGATCTCTCCTTTCGGAACAAGACCTGCAATATAGGCAGTAACGGCACCGTCCCCACATCCAAGGTCAAGAATTCGTTCGTCTCCGGATAGGGATAATTTTGCAATCAGTTCATGTGCCCATTTTGACTGGGCTGAAGAACTGTTGTGATATTTTTCCGGATTCCATTGATATTGAGATTTGTTCACGATATCCCACCATTAATAATACTATAATGCCCTCAAAAGGTTTTAGAATATTGTAATGAAACAAATGTCGTTTTCCTGTAAGAGAAATACATTTCATTGTTTAATAAAAAGGATCTGAATTAATCCGAGCCTTTTGGATTATTCGAGAATAAGATGGTTTTTATAATAATTAAGCATAGGACCAAAAAGAGTATTTTTCATTATATCTCGTATGAACAGATGGATCAATCGAAAATAAAATACAAAATTTTCATCAGCCGGCAAATATTGTCGTGATAAATAAACAGAAAGTAGAGAAGTTAACTGATGAAATCTGTCATCCTCAGACAGGCCGTTCCATAAATGTGTCATGAAAACAGAAGTTTGCTGAATGCAGATAAAGAATATTAAGACTCTAAAAAAGTTGTAAGAACGCCGAAAGGGAGATTTGAACTCCCGAGGTGTTACCACCAGTGGTTTTCAAGACCACCGCCTTCCCGGACTAGACTATCTCGGCTCCCTCATGATATCTGCTGATCGGCCTAATATAATTATTCCAGATATTACAGATCAATACCCGTATATCTCATGGGAATTTATCCTGTAGAGATGAACAATCTGAACGAATCTATCCAGGTTATAGCAATACAGGGATTACCATTGGTTAAATCCGGAGATAACCTTGCTGAACTCATTTGTGAGGCGTGCGCCGTGGAAGATGGAGATATCATATGTGTTGCAAGTACTATCGTTTCTAAGGCGAAGGGATATAGCAGGATCTTAAAAGATGTAGTTCCAGGCGAAAGAGCCTGTCGCATAGCTGATAAGACCGGAGAGGATCCAAAATTTCTCCAGGTGGTTCTTGATCAGGCCTGTGATGTTCTTATCGAGGCTCCATTTACACTGACCCAGTTAAAATCCGGACATGTCGGAGTCAGGTCAGGGGTGGATGCGAGTAATGTAGAAGACGGGCTTGTTATTGTTCTCCCTGAAGACCCCATGGAAGAAGCCCGTGAGATCTGTGAACAGGTTAAGAGAAGATCGGGCATGACTTGCGGGGTAATAATAACCGATACATGTGGACGATCCTTCAGAAGGGGCCAGACAGGACATGCTATCGGATGGAGCGGGATGACGGCAATACGGGACTTCAGGGGAGATACCGATCTTTTCGGCAGAAGACTTGAGATAACAGAAGAAGCTGAAAAGATCGGTATCTCCCCTGAAGTCCCGTATTG
>Ga0209340_1000652_pt1 | contig 33589 bp, 35 predicted proteins | sample EPASupsiteSAE323_FD_187266 | JGI IMG/M metagenome (GOLD analysis project Ga0209340, IMG submission 187266) | Bioremediated contaminated groundwater from EPA Superfund site, New Mexico - Sample SAE3-23 (SPAdes) (version 2) | ecosystem: Environmental > Aquatic > Deep subsurface > Groundwater >... | reverse complement strand
GAAAGTATCTTGACATTGGACAATGCTGAACCTATAGGTGCGGAGATAGGCTCGATTAAGGTTGATAATACACAATCCTATAAGGAGTTAAATATATCACAGTACGTTAAATCAGCAATGTCAGGCTCAAAAATAATCAGTGTGGCTTATGCAGGCAAGGATGCATCCAAGCTTCTTTCCTTCAATAGCAAGGAGAATGTTTCAAATAAACCGGAGCTGGTTATAGTAAAAACAGCACCAAAGCCAACTGCTCCACAAAATCTTACAGCTGTTTCCGGTAATGCAACAGTTACATTAAACTGGAATCAGGTTAATGGGGCAGATAGCTATAATATAAAAAGAGGGATACAAGACGGTGGTCCATATAATGCTATTGCTTCAGGAATAACGGATGCTTCATATGCTGATAACAGTGTAACTAATGGTACTATGTACTATTATGTTGTAAGCGCAGTAAATACTTCGGGGGAAAGCCCGGATTCCAATCAAGTTTCGGTAACACCTAATGAGAAAATAACAGTAAAATTAAATCCGGTAGCAGATGCAAAGGTTCAAAGCTCAAATCCATCTACAAAATATGGTGGAAGCACACCGTTTGAAGTAGGAGTTACAGGTACTTTCTTTACCAATACTAGGAGATCATATCTCAGGTTTGATTTGACAGGATATACACAAAACACACCAATTCAGGCGAAGCTTAGGATTTACGGAAAAACTGACGGGAATACGATAGGCATAAATGCTTATGCAGTTTCTGATACGACATGGAAGGAAACAGGAGGCGGGGCAATAACATGGAATAACATGCCAGCTATGGGAAGCCAAGTTGGAAATATTAACGTAGGGGCTGCACAGCAATTTTATGAAATAGATGTTACAGACTATATTGCACAGCAGATAGGTGTCTCGCCTCTTGTTAGTATCGGGCTGTCGAGAACCGGAGAGACAACAGGGTTGGCGACCTTTAACAGCAAAGAATGGGTGCAGGGAGGCGCTGATCCGATTTCATTAAAACCTGAGCTGGTAGTTGATATAATTGTGGGAGTGCCTAGGGCTCCGCAAAATCTTGTGGTAACAGGAAGCGATGGAAAGGCTGCAATTTCATGGGATTCAGTTGATGATGCCACCAGTTATAAGGTAAAAGGAGGCACAACAAAAGGAGGACCATATACAATAAAGGCTTCAGGTGTAACAGCTACAACCTTTGAGGATAGTGGATTGACAAATGATACTGCGTACTATTATGTGGTAAGTGCGGTTAATTCAAAAGGAGAAAGTGCGAACTCAAGTGAAGTTTGCGTTATCCCAAGTGCGGGTGAAACATCAGTAATTCTTTATCCAGTTGCAGATGCATATATCCGTGATGGACAGTATGGCGATACTATTTATGGAAAAGATGCGAACCTTGACGTTAATCAAACTCCGTTTAGAAGCGGCAAGAATTGCCAGACGTACTTGATGTATGATTTGTCAGGTCTGAAAAGTACACCCAAAACTGCAGATCTGATAATTACGGGTAAAAATATAACAAATACTAAACAGATGGCAATTGAGATATATAAAGTAACTGATGATACATGGAAGGAAGACCTGATAACATGGAATAATTCTCCGGATTGTGGATGGACCTACGAAACATTTTATGTTAACAACGTTTATAAAACCAATGCGGCTGATATTCTTACATTTACCACGGAAGAATATAAGGGAGATAAGAAATTGAGTATTCTTCTTTATGCCAATACAACAAAATGTACTGCCTCGTTTTCCAGCAAGGAAGGACCGGATACTCCTTTTTTGAAGGTTACTTATTAGAAGACCGGAGGTAATAATGAGAAAAAATTGCAAAGGCTTTACCCTTCTTGAGGTAATGGTTACAATAGGCATATTCAGTTTGGTAATAGGCTATTTTATGATATACTATACTCATGAAATAAAGCAGTATTATTCAAAAGAGAATGAAATTGAGCTAAAGCAGGATGCCAGGATTGCACTCGATCGTGTTGTTACAAAGATTAGGAGCAACGTGGGACTGAGTCTGGAGGCTGAAGCTGATGGAACGGTTCAAAAAATTATTAACGAAGATGATGTGGTTATCATAAATACCGAACAAAATGGAACCAATGGTGAAATAAACTTTTCTTATGACAGCGCAAAAGGCTATGGGGAGCTTAGAGATGCTTCTGGCAATAAGATTGTTGGGAACATTAATGAATTTTCAATCAAGGTAGATCCCGATAATAACCAAATATTAATAATAAGAATTGCATGTAAAAATGCTAAAAGCGATAAAAAGAAGGAATATACTACGGCAGTCAGGCTTCACTAGTTAGAATCAATGGAGGAAAAACATTGCAGAAAAAAGGTCAGAAAGGTGCAATATTATTATTTGTTGTAGTGATTGTAGCCATAATTGGGATACTTTATTCTTCTATTTATATTTTAATTAGTTCTGAAAGGAAAATCCATCAAACAGTTGAATACCGTATGAAAGCTTATTACATTGCTGAAAGTGGAATTGAAAGGGCGGCAGCAATAATAAAGGCAAGTGATGATGAAGATATTCCGGAGGAAATTCCTCTTGACAAGCCCTTTGCAGAACAATACCCTGAAAATCACAGAATAGATATAGCAATAGAAAAAAACTCTCCAACCTATAAAATTACTTCACGGGGGAGATTTAAAAATACGATAAGGATAATAGAAGCAGAGGTATTTAAGCAAGATGATATCTTTAAGATACAATACTGGAAAGAAATAAACTAATAGAGGAGAAAGCTATGGCAGGTTCATGGGAATTATGCATAAGCATACAGGAAAGCACGTATAAGTTTGCATTATGCCGTTATAATAAAAAGACTAGCAAAATTGAAGTTTCAAAAGCAATTCAATTGGACGTGCCTGCCGAATTTGCAAGCTCTAAGGAGCAGGCAGGCAAAGAGGCAATTGCAGGGCTTGTCCGCAAAGCATTGATTAATAATAATATTAAACAAAAGAAATACAATCTTTGTATTTCGGATAGAGGGATTATCACCCGTGTGGTTAAGCTTCCAAGTATGGAATTCAAAGACTTGAAAAACTTTATGAAATTAAGCATACAGCAGTATTTTCCTATTAAACCTGAAGAATATCTATTTGATTATAAAATCCAGGAAATTAATGAAAAAGATGAAAAAGCATATTATAATGTGCTGTTGGTTGCCATACCAAAAAGCACAGTTGAGTATTTTGCGGGAATATTCCTAAAGTGCAAATTGAAGCCTAACCTAATCAGTATTTATTCGGATGTAGTAACCAATCTTTTTGTGAAATTGGTTGGAAATGATTGCGCTATAATGGATATGACTTATGACCAAACAGAATTCTTGATGCTTGAAGGAAAGAATCTTTTCATAAATTCCATAATCAATTATGCAATACCAAAATCTGAAGAAAGTATTGATGAAGAAGTATATCTTGGAAATCTTCAGGTTGAGGAACTTGGAGAGGATTTTGATACGGCGGCTGAAACATTAAAGAACTATCTCAACTTTTTCTCAACAAGGCATCACGGCAAAATAATTGAAGAGGTCTATTTTATTGGTCGAGGCGCAATGCTTAAGGAAGCCGTTAATTTTATACAAGAAAATCTAAGTATAAAGGTAGTAACCGGAGAGGCATTGGCAAATAAATTTTCGGCTAATGCTATGCCTGTAAAAAATAGGAAGCAATTCCATCCGGAAAGATTTTTCGGCTGCTTTGGTTTGCTGATGAGAGGGGTGGACAAATGAAAAAAAAGAAGAAACAAATTAATAAGAGCATAAATTTTGTTCCTGATTTTATGATAAAAGAAAAAAATGCTGTTAGAAGATGGTTTACTGTTGGTATTGCTACAGCAATATTCACCGTGGTTTCTTTCGGAGTATACTTTGTACCCGAGCTAAAGATATTTACATTGACAGAGCAGATAAAGAATGCTGATAAAGAAATTACATTTTATAAAGATGTCGAAGACCTTTATGACAAACTAAATAGTACAGAAGAAAAACTGAAGAAGAAAAAGAAAATAATTCAGGAAATAAGCAAGAACGATATTGACGTTGCCATGCTGATGGATAAACTTATTTCCGTAGAGCCGCAAGGGGTTGAACTGACGTATATGAGTATCAACGATAAAATGGAAGTAGCTGTTTCTTATGTAATCAATAATCCGATAGAGGCAAACTCGCTTGTCGAAAATATGGGAAGATTGAACATTTTTGAACAGGTAAATATGCCGGATATCCCCATAGTCGATAAAAAAACAGACATCAATTTCAGGCTAAAGCTAATAGGTTCAGAAAACAAAAAGTAATCAGACTTTGGGAAAGACGGAGGAAAAAATATGAGTAAGGAAAAAGTACAGAAAATAATTCTTTTTATAGTTATTCTTGCCGGGGTAGGCTATGCGGTTCATAAGTACTATATTTCTATTTCGAATGAAAAAATACAAACTTTAACTTTAGAATATGAAGAAAAAAGTGAAAAGGTAAAAAACCTTCAGACATGGAGCAAAAAAAGACAAGAAGCCCAAGGGATGATTGAGGATTACCAAAATGAGCTTATTAAGATTGAAGAGATACTTCCTTCAAAGAGTCAGGGAAGCGAGCTTACAATGGATATATATAAAATGATAAAAAATAGTGCAATAAAAGCGGATAAGGTTGACCTTAGCTTTCCGAAAGAAAACGAAAAATATAATATTACAAGGGTTTCAATTAATACCAGCGGAACACTTAATGAAATTAAAGAGGTGATAAATTACTTTAAGAGTTTTAAGAAGAAGCTTGTTGTAAAGACTTTTAGTGTCCAGGCAACTCCGAGGGATTACTCTGCAAAAATTGATTTAGACCTGTATAGCATGAAAGAATAGGGCTTGGTCGGAACTTGCAGAAAGAAGGAAAATGAGTATAGTATGTTAGACAAGGCAAAAATAGAAAAATTATTATTTATAATTATTGCTGTTTGTGGAGTTGGGTATGCTTATTATACCTATGTTTTTTGTGGTCAAATTACCCGCCTGCATGAGCTGGAAAAAGAGCTTGATGATAAGACGTCTGCGGTTGCCGAATTGCGAACTGTTAAAAAAAACATTGCCAAATCAAGAGAAAAGCTTGCGAATATGGAAAGTGAGTTTTTGGAAATTGACCAGCAAATCCCAAATGCCAGTCGATTAAGCAAGTTCAATATGGAGCTGTATTATTACATAAAAGCACATAATTTAAAAGTTTCTAATCTCGAAGCCAAGACAAGAGATACATCACCAAAGGATTATGGGAAACAACCTATAGAAATAAGTGTAGCAGGGAAAAAACAAGACATAATTGATTTATTTACTTATTTTAAGGAAGCACCAATAAAGATAAAAGTAACAGAATGTGCGGCAAATATTATGGATACTGAAGACTTGGCGATTAATATTAAGCTTAATACGTTTTTCATATTAAAAGAGGGAGAGAATGAATGACTTCCTTTTTTTGTTTTAATTTTTTACTAAAGTTCTTGTATATACACCGAAACCATACTTTTCATCCCGAATATAGGCGTCTTTTTTCGCTTTCAGAAGGATAAATATAACCATCATGATGTCTCCGGCAGCTCCAGAAATGTTTGTCAGCATACAAATAACTATATAGTAGAGAAATTGCGGAAAGAAGAATAACAAAGGAAAGGCTGCAATTGTACCAGTTATCAAAGGTAAGATAAGAGTAAGAATAAAATTTTTTGAAGAATAGTACAACCCCGATTTTTCCATACAATATGGGCATAGCCACTTGATTCCATAGGTAACCTGACCGCCGTTCAGTCTATATCCGATGCCATGACTGTATTCATGCAAAATTACCTGTAGAAATACTCCGGCATACGTTATCCATATATTAGAATTAGCCAGAAGGTTTTCGAAAAATATATCACTTGAATATTTTGAGTAAAAGTATAAAAAACCGTAAAAGCCTATTACAAAAACTATGCCTGCTACAAAATTTAAAACGATGGTAATACGCCAGTTGAGTCGGAATTCATCCACCAGTTTGTAGTCCAAAAAAAATCAACTCCCAGATATAAATTTTTAGAAGTATATCCAGGAGAAAGTGAAAGTATACGGCTAAAAGAGAAGGTAAGAAAAAAATTACTATTTGACTAATTTTATAAATGTTGCTAAAATTAAAATTGTGTGCAAATTGAATAATGATAAGAAGGAGGGGCAGATTTCTAAACCTCGTAAAAGTTTTATTGCTACGATTATTATATTTAATAATAGGGGGGACGTTTTATGAGCAAGGAGAATAGAGAAAAAGGAAAAGCATTGTTTGTATGCCTATATGGTCCTGCTAATTCTGGAAAGAGTACTCTTATGTACGGATTAGGCTGGATTATGAAAGTAATGAGGATGTCGGTTGAATTAATCCCAGAGTATCCAAAACAACTGGTTCATGAAGGAAGATATGTGACGTTGGATATTGCCCAGGATTATATTTTTGCCAAACATCATAAAATGTGGAAGATGCTAAAAAATAAATACCGGATAGTGGTTGCGGAGGCAACGCTGGTAAACAGTTTATTGTACCTTAAGGAAGATGAAATTGGAGCTGAAGAATTTAAAGCATACGTTCTGAAGTGTAATGAAGGATATCATACATTAAATTTCTTTATTGAACCAGGCGACCTGCCTTTCGATTCTGCTGGAAGGACACAAACCAGCATGGAGCAGATCGAAGCAGAGGGAATTGAATTCAAAAGAAAGCTTAACGAGTATGGGATTAAATATCAGATTTTGACGTCTAAGAGTAACTTCTTTGAAGCGATACTGCTTCTTGCGAGTGTAATAAAAAGTGTAAAAGAAGAAGTGAAAAAGATTGAGAATGAAAATGTATAAAACATATAAAAAGGCTTGCAGATTTATGCAAGCTTTTTTATATAATGAATTTTTAATTAAATTCTGTACATTGCTTCTCGAAGAGCTGTTATTTCTTCACTTTCCAGGTATTCATCATAAGTCATCTGCCTATCAATTAATCCTTTTGGAGTAATCTCAATTATCCTATTAGCAATAGTTTGAACAAATTGATGGTCATGTGATGTAAATAATAATGTTCCTTTAAAATTAATTAATCCATTATTCAAGGCTGTAATAGATTCCAAATCAAGGTGATTTGTTGGTTCATCCAGAATCAAAACATTTGCACTGCTAAGCATCATTCTGGAAAGCATGCAGCGAACCTTTTCGCCTCCTGAAAGGACTTTTGCTTCTTTAAGAGACTCTTCTCCTGAAAAAAGCATTCTACCTAAGAACCCCCTTATATATGTCTCTGTTTGATCCTTGGAAAATTGGCGCATCCAATCAACTAAATTTAAATCTACATTATCAAAGAATTCAGTGTTATCTCTTGGAAAGTATGCCTGAGAAGTAGTGACACCCCATTTGTATTCTCCGTTATCTGGAGCAAGTTCGTTCATTAGTATTTTAAACAAGGTTGTTTTTGCGAGTCCGTTTGGACCGACAAAAGCAATTTTATCTCCTTTGTTAACCATAAAACTAATGTCGTCTAGTATTTTTTCTCCATTAATATCTGTACATATATTATTTACCATCAGCAAATCATTTCCGGCTTCTCTTTCCGGTTTGAATTCGATGAATGGATACTTACGGGATGAAGGCTTTATGTCTTCCAGAGTTAGCTTGTCCAACAGCTTTTTACGAGATGTAGCTTGCTTGGATTTTGAAGCATTGGCACTAAACCTTTGAATAAATTCCTGCAATTCTGCAATTTTTGCTTCAGTTTTCTTATTTAGGTCTCTTGTCTGTTGAAGAGCAAGCTGACTGGATTCATACCAGAAATCATAATTGCCTGAATAAAGCTGAATTTTGCCATAATCGATATCTGCTATATGAGTACAAACCTTGTTTAAAAAGTGTCTGTCATGAGATACAACGATGACGGTATTTTCAAAATTATAAAGAAAGTTCTCAAGCCATGTGATAGAAGCAAGATCCAAGTGGTTTGTAGGTTCGTCCAATAACAAAATGTCAGGATTGCCAAACAAAGCCTGAGCCAGAAGCACTCTAACTTTTTCATTTCCGTCTAATTCCTTCATAGCTTTTTCGTGGAGGTCTTCATTTATTCCTAATCCATTTAGAAGCATTGCGGCTTGTGTCTCCGCTTCCCATCCATTAAGCTCTGAAAATTCTCCTTCTAATTCCGAAATTCTTATGCCATCTTTTTCAGAAAAATCAGCTTTTGCATACAGAATATCTTTTTCTTCCATAATTTCGTACAGCCTATGATGTCCCATTATAACTGTTTTTAATACTTCAAATTCGTCAAATTCAAAATGGTTTTGTTTTAGAACAGCCAACCTTTCTCCAGGGGTAATAATTACATCGCCACTATTGGCGTCAGCCTCGCCGGAGAGTATTTTAAGAAAAGTTGATTTGCCAGAACCATTTGCGCCAATCAAGCCATAGCAGTTTCCAGAAGTAAATTTTATAGTCACATCTTCAAACAATAATTGACCACCATATCGTAGGGTTATACCATTTGTACTAATCAAAGAGATACCATCCTTTATAATTTAGTATTTTAAAACAACTTGAACATTATACCACAGAGCATCAAGGTGCTCCAACACTTTTTTATATATTCTTTATAAATACTACAAAAAAAGAGACGCTTTTTGAAGTGCGTCTCTTTTATGAGTCTGTTTGTACTTGCGAGAGGTTGTTTAATAGTTCTTCTCTTGAGATAAGATTCTTTCTAAAATCCTCCAGAAGCTGGTAGACCTTTTCAAGGTCGCAGTCGCAATACTTCCACAGCGTATTTAGCTGTAAACCGTAGATGCCAAGACAGTCACAGAGTAGCAGCATTGAGTATCCCTTTAAAGGGTCCTCATAGATTGCCATATGCATTGCAACCCAAAAACCGTCGGGATTGTTTTGTGCCATTTTGATGGCGGTTTCTTGAATGGTATCATTGTAACTTATCCTCTGTCTAGGATTCTCCATTTTTATCCTCTCCTTTCGTCTTTTGTTTATACTCAATCGAGTGACCGTTGCAAAAATAATGGCAACCTGATAATACAAAAGAAATTAATCTTTTAAATGCTTATATTGCTACTCGAATACGAGGTTGGCATAGATTCTCTCAAAAAATTTGGTTATATATAATTTCATTATATCATGGTTGAATTTTTTTTTCATTAAAACTTAAAAAAAGATAATAGAGAAGTGTAAAGCTTTTTGATTCTAAACAAATACTCTTCGTATCTTTTACTATTAAGAAAACTTAGATAATAACCCCGGAGGGTAAAAAGAAAAACCTTGATTTCTCAAGGTTTTTCTTTTGGCACGCCCAGAGGGATTCGAACCCCCGACCTTTTGGTTCGTAGCCAAACACTCTATCCAGCTGAGCTATGGGCGCATATTATCACTGAGAACATATTATACAATACAAAAGAAAATAAGTAAAGAACCTAGAGTACCTGTAGTTGCTTTATAAAAGGGAGCATTTTGCAGATTTGAAGAATATTATGGGAAGAACGTTTGTGGAGAGACCTTAGAACAGCTTAATGAAGAAAAAGAAGAGCAAATCACTTGTCTGAGCATTAGCGAGTTTGTGATTTGCCTTTAGCGAATTTAGTTGTTCTTGGGCTCGCAACTTAGTGATTGGAATAATATTCTTCAAAAGATTAATATACGCCTTTATAAAAAAATGAAAAAGAACTACTTTTAGTTATCAAAGTAGTTCTTTTTAAGTAAGTTAACAACCCCATTTTTATTTAAAAGCAATCATTGTAGAGGTTTGATTTATATGACCTATATATTCTTCTCCATAAGTGCTAAATCCGACTGTTGGGATGCCACTGAATACTAATCCATATTCTTTTTCTTGATTTATACTTTGCAATTCAAGTGTTCTTAAAATGCAGTGGAAATTTACAAGACCAGAAATACTACCTAGATAAGCTTTTGCTTCTTCAATAGCCTTTTTGGTATCTTCAACAATTGAGGTTGAATCTAAAACAGATAATTCTACTCCCTCAAGAAGTTGGCAATAAAACTTAACGTGAGTGCCATTTACTTGCTGAGGGCTTCTTACATAAGGTTCGTCATCGATTATTAATCCTAAAGGATTACTCATAAACTTACCAGAAAGAGCATCAGGACTTACTCCAAGAACTCTTGCATATTCTTCTGAAGCTGGTTTGCCATTGAATTCTGCAACTTCACGTGCAGAAACATTTACCTTTGTGGCTGTCAGTTTACGGTCTAGAACGTTGAAGCTTTGTGCTTTTATGAAGGTGAAATCGGTTGCTGCTTTTACCAAAACCAGTACAGCGGCGTTATTGTATACCTTGCCATCAGCGAATACCCAAGTTGCTTTAAAATTAAGGTCATCTCCTGCAGAACCACCAACGAATACTATATTTGTTTTTGAACCAAGAGAAGCCATAACTTTTTCTTCGGAATTAGACAAACCGTCAAAGAGAATAAAACCAAAATATTTTTCCATATCCATTTCCAATACGGGGGTATTGAAATATTCCGAAAATTCATTAATTACAGCAGGAAGATTATCTTTTTCGTTAATATCTTCTAGAACTTTAACGCAAACATCCTCAAAAACAGACTCATTAAAAGCCATCGCAACTAAAGATTTTTTTAACATTTTATTATCTACTAATTCGCCGGCGGTAGTACATCCAAAAACTTTAGAGCCTTTAAATGTTTGCTGCATTTCTTTTGATATCACATCTGCTGGATAAAAGGATGAAGCAAAGAAAAGAATTGCCTTTGGATTTTGCATCTGAATTTGTGATTTGATTTCATTAACTGCATCAATTACATTTTCATTCATGGAATAAGCTGTTTCGATTTTTTTCATGTTAGACCTCCCATTTACAATTTGATATTTGATTCTTTTGCAATATCATTTAATTTTTTTATTATGACCGGATCATCAGGAGAAAAATCATCATACTTGTTAGGAATTACTCCTTGCATGCAAAGCTTTGATCTAACTGTTGATGTTATTATTGGGTTGCCTTTCGACATTTGCTGAACATAGCTTTCAATCATTTTTTTAATTTGTCCAGGCATAAAATAACCCTCCTTGTTTATTATTTTGAGAAAGATATCAACTTGTAAAATTGAAAAAAATATTACCAAAAAGATTAATTGGAATAATTTGTTATAAATATAAGATGTTCAATTTTATAAATATTTAATAAAATTATTATACATGCATATATAAAAATCATCAACGATTGTAGAATTAATTTATAAGTTTTTTGATGACAAATCAATTTCTTATGCTTGAAAGTATATATTGTAATAATTTTTTGGTATAATTAAAAAGTATCAAAGAATCTGGAGGTACAAAATGGAGAAGATGGGAAAGTTTATTGGAGTTGGTAGCGTAAAGCATGGACAAGGAATAACATCTCTTGTTTACAATATTGGATATACTTTGGCAAATTATACAGATTTGAGCGTACTTATATTTGATTTTAACTATCTGTTTGGAGAAATGGAATTCCTTATTGACCGAAAAACCTCAAATTGTATAGACGACTTAATATCAATAGTTAGAAACAGGGAATTGACATCTGAATTATTAATTGAAAACACAGAAGTTTTAAAACCAAATCTAAGACTTGTTAATCCTAGCCGTATAGACAATTCGGATTATCTTAAAAAGAATACGGATGAAGTATTAAAGGTTATTGAAGTTGCACGGGAAACGTTTGATATTGTAATTGTAGACACTACAGCAGGAGCGCAGAGTCTTTTAAGTAGGTTGATTTACTCAAACTGTGATGTGTTTTTGAATGTAATGACCCAAAATCCTTATATACTTGAATGGTACAAATCGTATAATCAGCACAAGGATATTAAGGAAATAAACGTTATAAATATGTTTGAAGAAAGTATCTATCCTGATTCCAGTGAAATCAAAAAAGCTTACGGAATTGAGCATATGAGCATAGTTTACTCTTCAAGCATGAGAGATTCTTATAACCAAAAGAAAACAAACGAGTTTGTAAAGTTAAAAAATAAATATAATTCATGTATACAGAGTTTGATTAAGAGAGTTGCACTTCTAATGAATACGGATATAGCTCTTAATGTTGAAGAGGGCAGCCAATCAAGCCAAAAGAGTTTTCTTAAAAAACTGTTTAATAAGAATTAACAATGAATAAAAAAGAGATTAAGCTTGTAAGCTAGAAGAGGTGTGGAAATTATTAATGAATTTTAAAAAGGCAAGCTTTTATTGGCTGCTTGTAATAGCCTGGATGTGTATTATATTTCTTTTCTCAAGCAAACCTGCACAGCAATCGGATACACAAAGTTTGTTTGTGATTCAGGAAATAAATAAATTAGCCAATAGTTTTGGCTTCCAAGGAGAGTTATTAGACAACAATTGGAATTATTTTATCAGAAAAAGTGCTCACGCATGGGAATATGCAGTGCTTTGCATGCTGCTATATTTAGCGGTTTCGGCGTTGGGTGCAAGAGGCAAAAAATTATTTCTTGGTGCTTTGCTGGTCTGTATAATATACGCTATTACAGACGAAATTCATCAGGCTTTTGTTCCCGGAAGAGCGGCAAGAGTAACAGATGTCATTATAGATACGGCAGGAGGATTTTTGGGATTGATTATCATGCGGATACTTAATGATTTATGGCAAAAGAGAAGAAGGGTCATGGAATAAAATTGCGTATCCTTAGTTCGATTTCTAGTTCATCTGCAATTTGCTTGCATTTTTCAATATCAACCTCAGGGATATCCACCACTGAGAGAATTACACGTGGTATATATTTCTTGCTTTCTCGAGCAAAATCCAAAACATCTTGAAAGGAAGAGCTTCCTGTTTGAGGGGAACAAACTTTGTTATAGGTCTCAGCATCATGTGCGTTCAAGCTTATAGAAATTGTGTCAATGCTTCCTTCTAAAGATGGAAGTATTTTTTTATTTAAAGCTTTTTCAGCAAGACCATTTGTGTTTATTCTGATTTTAGAACTATATATATTTTTTATTTTCTTTGCAACTTCAGAAACTATTTCCGGTCTTAGAAGAGGTTCACCAAAACCGCAGAAAGTAACTTCAGTAGAAATCGGAAGATTTTCAATTGCTTTTAAGATATCTTCAGAGGTTGGCTCTTTGTCCAAAAAAAGGTTATAACCAACACCATCTTTGCTATTTCTAATACAAAAGCAGCAATTGTTTGTACAGCGGTTTGTTATATTAAGATAGAGTTTGTCATTATAAATGTATGCAGGTGTAAATGGCATTTGTTTTCTCCATGTCAATTTAATATGATAAGAAATATTATCATAAAAGAATTAAAATGTCGACCAAGAAAAGAATTATTTTTTGAGATAATACGCTCGAGTGTAGGATTCTAAGGGAGATTAGCAAACTAGTTGACAAAATTTTAATAGAGATATAAAATAGGATAAATTTCCACATGTAAAAAAAATCTAATTTAGGGACTTTAAGTTAGAGGTAGTCAAAAAAGAACAATGGAAAAAGATGTATTAAAAAAAGGAGGATGGTAAAATGACAGGAGAGCTTGTTGTTATTAACGAAGACATACTTAGAACAGGGGACATTTCGGCACTTCCGCAGGAAATTCAGCAAACGGTTTTGAGGATTAAGGATAGTATTGACCTGACGAATATGGTTCAGATAACCCAGTTTGGGCTTCAGCCACAAAATAGGATGGCTAAAGTGGCTGAGAAAGCATTTAGTAAGTTTAATCCTCAAGACAAAGATGAAGTAAATGCAATATTGTCTCAGATGATTGATGAGATTAACACTCAAGATTTCGCTAACATAATTAAGGAGCAAAGAACATTAGAAGCAGCAGAGAATATTGATCAAGCCAAAATGCAGGCTTTGACTAAAAAGATTATGGAGAAACGTAATAGCCTGGAAGAACAATTAACTGAATTTGTTAAAAAGCTAAACAGTTCGAAAAAAGCACTTTATACTGACATAGAGGTTTGCGAATTAATGTTTAATGAAAACGTAGCCTGCCTGAAGGAAGTTGATTTGCATGTTTTGGCGGGCATACTTAAAGTCAAAGAGGCAAAGGAAAGTTTGTTGCCCCAGATGATGCAACAATCCCAGGAGACTAATGATATTGTACTTTCACAACAGGTAAACGATTTTGAGAGATCGCTATACTTCTTTGAAAAAAAGATACATGAAATGGGAGAGACAAGAATCATTGTCGAACAGGCGTTAGCACAAATCAGAATAATACAGATGGGTGATGCGGCACTGGTGCAAGAAATTCAAACAAATATCACAACAGGTATTCCGGTATGTAAAAACCATCTTGTTATGGCACTAAGCCAGATTGTTCAATCAAACGCTTTAAGAGTTCAAAAAGCGATGAGAAAGATTACAAATGAACTTATTGTTCAGAATGCCGAAATGCTGAAAACAAGAACCGTAGAACTTGCGAATGAACTTGGAAAAGACTTTGTCGATGTTGAAACATTGCAAAAAGCTCACGATGATCTTGTCTCAACAATTGAAGCTATAACCCAAATACATGAAGAAACTTCTACAAAGAGAGAGGATGCAAAACAGCAAATGGTGCTGATGGAGAAAGAATTGAAGCAGATTCTAAGAGTACAAAACAACATATAAAAATTTTTTAAACTACCGGATTTTATTTCGGTAGTTTTGTTTTATATATATGAAATTCTTAATTAATATGTAATTATAGCTTCAATGGTTTAATTAATTGACAGAATACACCTGAAGTGGTAGAATTTCGATGTTTATTATATTTTGAAAACGGAATCTTGATTAAGAAAAAGGGAAGTATGTAAAACATTAAAACACCATAATGGTGAAGCTGGCTAAAAGTATAAAAAGGAGGTTAAAAGGGATAAAATTAAATATTTATTAACATGTGTAATCAACAAGAGGAAAGAAAAAGTACCGATGAAACAAAAAACTTGATTTCAGGCAATTTGATTAGTATTTTACAAAAGGACGTTTAAAAAGGAGGGTTGTATTATGAAAAGATTTTTAGGTTTGCTGACTGTTATTATTACTGGGGCAATCGCATGGTATCTTATATATATTTATAAATTTAATGCTGTATGGGCAGCGGTTATTGCATTAGGTATCTGGTGGCTTATACTGGAGAAGGTATTAAATAAAATTACGACAAGAAAAGTGCGGGTTAAGCCTGTTAAACCCCAGCCAATTTACTTAAATATTATTGAAGGAGGACTTCTTGATAGTGTCAGCATAAAAATCAATCAAATCAACAGTGTTTGCAAGGCCATTAATGAACCTGGAATTAGAAAAAAAGTCAAATCGGTATGCAATACTCTTCAAAAAATTACAAAGAGTTTATCAAAAGCTCCTCAGAATATTGATGCTTTTCAGACTATGCTGGAGTATTATCCTCAAAGGATATTGGAACTTGTGTTGCAGTATAAGAATGTTGAGGAGCTTGGAACTTCAGGACATAGGCAAAAAGCTGAGGAGATTATGGATTTACTTGAAAACTTGGAAAGAGGCTTGAGAAAAGATTATGATAATCTTTTGAGGGAAATTGAAGATCAGCTGAGCCTTGGAATTAGAAAAGTAAAAAAAGTAACTGAATCTGATTATGGCGAATCCGAAAAAGGAGGGATATAATTATGAAGAGGTCTACTCGATTTTTTTTGATATTAATCATATTATCTGCTTTTCTATTTCATCAGTGGAGTTTGAAAGTCTACGAGATCAAGGGTTATACAGGAAAATCCGTGATCACGGCATTTAATTCCTATTCAATGGTTCCCAAAGTGGATAAATGGAGGCAAGGGAAAATTAGTACAAAAAGAGTTGATTCATTTCAGACGGATAAAATCAAGCCTGAAGGATTAGACTTCTTAGTAGTATCTAGTAACTTTGCTCTTCAGGCATTCAACAAAAATAATCCACAGGGTAATTATAAAAAAGAGCTTGTCGCTTATTCTCCCTTGGTAATTTTCTGTGATAAAAGTATTGTGAAGGCTCTGGAAAACAATCAGTTCATCTTAATGCAAAACGGGCTAAGGGTAATGAATGTTGGTAAGTTATTTCAGTGCATTAATGATGGTAAGTCATGGGCTGATATCGGAGTGACAAACTACTATGGGAAAATAACTATATCCTGTGAAGAACCAACAAAGAGTGATGACGGTATCCTTACTGCAGTTCTTGCAGCTGGATTGCTGAATGGTGGCAATCAGGTTGATAAAGCACAGATGTCTAAATTTATTCCAAACATGAGATACCTTTTCAGTAGGTTTAATATTATCAGTACTGTTGAAGATAGTGTGACAGAACAGTTTAATACGAGAACTAAAAATGAAACTGTTCAAGATGATATAAACACTGGACTTGAGCAAGTAATGCCAGGCATCAAAAAGCTTTTTAATATCTCAAAAGATGATAAAATTATTTTCAATAGTGCATTGGAGCAAACATACTCTGAAGCATTGCAGAAAACCCCAATGATAATTGGTTTGGAAAGTAATATTCTTACCTATGCAGATACTATACATGAAAAGGATTCAAGTACAGACGAGAGGTATGAGATAATCTATATATCTCCAACGGTATGGGCAACCCATACAATTATTGCATTTACTCCAAACGGGGAAAAAGTCATAAATGCAATCAAAGATGAGGATATAAAGAATTTGCTTTGGGAGAAACTTAATTTACGAACAGAGCCGATACAGAGTGGCTATTATCATGATTTTAAGACTTCTGAAACAGTACCGAATTCAATGATTGTGCCTTCGGCAGAAGCTGTGGATATTCTAATAAAAGGATTAAAAAGCAATTAAGGACGGGGGGCTTATTATGGAAGATAAATCTGTTAGTTTAAGCCAAAAAGCAATGGATACTGGTGACATAAGTGAGTTAACCTTGGAACAAAAAAGAAGTGTTTTGGATATACAAGCTTCATTGAACCTAGAAAATGAGACAGCACTTGTTAATTTTGGGAGTTCGGCACAAAGTTGCTACGAAAAGTTCTCAAATACTGCTTTGTCATTTATGGACCAAGGAACGTCAATGGAAGTGGAGAGACTGCTTATTAGTCTTATCAACAAGATAAAGCAGATAGGTATTGAAGAATTAAAAGTTAATGAAACACAGCAGGGATTAAGTTCTTCTTACTCTATGGAACAAATTGTGGAAAGATTTATTAAAACCGTCTCTGAAATTGACAAGATTTCTGTATATCTTAAAAAGGCAAGAATTAAGCTCCTAGAAGATGAAGCTGCTCTTGAGGTAATGTATGAAAAAAATCAGGAATGCATAGAACAATTATTTTTATACATTACTGCTGGAAAAGGAAAGATAAATGATGCAAAGGCAAAAGAGTTACCTGTGTTAAAAGAAAACGCAGATAAAGGCAAGAGCATAATGAGCAGACAAGTACTTAATGACTTTAATGACCGGATAAGGCTGATTGAGGCAACTATTCATAATTTAGAGCTTACAGAGGTCTTAATGCTTCAATCTATGGCTCAGATACGACTAATTCAAAGAGGTAATACTGCTCTGATTGAAAGAATAAAAAGCAGTTTGATAACGGCGTTACCTCTCTGGAAGATACAATTTGTGGTAGCATTTAGTCTTGCCTGTCAGAACCGTGCTTTAGAGCTGCAAAAAGCTGTAGAAAGAGGCGTAAACGGTGCTGTAGAATTAAATATTCAAAAATTAAGACAAATGACCGCAGACCTTGAAAGCAATAATAGCCAGGGAGCTATAGAACTCGAAAAATTAAAAAGACAAAATAGGCAGCTGATTTCAACAATTAATGATGTACTTGAAATAAGTAAAAAAGCTGCAAGTGAATGTAATGTTCTGGGGAAGAACATTGAGAAAGGACCTACAAGTTAAAAATATAAGAGCAATTGTCAAGACTGGAATAAATTTTTATTCTAGTCTTTTTTTAAGATAATACGCTTAAGTGTACGCTTCTAAGAGATTGACAAAACACTATCTGGCATGTAAAATAATCTTTGCAGTTAACTACGCGCCTGTAGCTCAGTGGATAGAGCAACGGTTTCCTAAACCGTTGGCCGGACGTTCGAGTCGTCTCAGGCGCACCATTTTAAAAGTTTTAAGCTAGAGGCTGGAAGCTACTATGGAACAAGAAAATGTTTATATGAAAAAAGCCTTAGCGGAAGCGACCAAGGCTTTCGATAAAGGTGAAGCTCCGGTAGGAGCTGTTATTGTAAAAGAAGGCAAGATAATAGCAAGGGCACATAATATTCGAGAGATAAAAAAAGATCCGATTGCACATGCGGAGCTTCTGGTTATTAGAAAGGCATCAAAGAAGCTTGATGCATGGAGGCTTACCGATTGCGATTTATATGTAACGCTTGAACCATGTCCTATGTGTGCTGGAGCAATAATACAGTCACGGATAAGAAGACTTTACTACGGGGCAGATGATCCAAAGGCCGGTGCATCAGGATCAGTCGTAAACCTGTTTGAAAATGATTTTAACCACAAGGTTGAAATATATAGAGGAATAATGCAGGAAGAGTGTTCGCGAGTGCTGAAGGAATTCTTCAAGGAACTTAGAAGAAATACTTGAAGTTTCACCTCCCGCATCCCACCTCTAACATCTAAATATGGAGAGGTATCGAAGTGGTCATAACGGGGCTGACTCGAAATCAGTTTGGGAGCAATCTCACGTGGGTTCGAATCCCACCCTCTCCGCCAAAAAGGGACACGAAAGTGTCCTTTTTGCATTGAAGGGATTCGAACCCACGTGACGGATTTTCTGTAACTATCCACAAATTCTTTAAAAGAATGCATCAGAGGAGGGTGACAGGATCCGGTTTTGATCCGTCGTAAGGGAGGATGCTCCCTACGAGGAAGCCGAACCCTCTCCGCCAAAAAAATGAGCTCGTCCGAAGGGACGGGGTTTATTTTTTAACCATCAGCTCAATCTTAAACATTGCACCTGACACTGAGTTTTCTGCTATTATGGTTCCGTTATGTTTTTCAATTACATTCTTACTTATTGCCAATCCTAAACCGTAATTGCCTTTTTCGCCTTTATAGAATCTTTCGAAAACATTCGGAATCTCGTCTGGTTTAAAGCCTGAACCATTATCAGAAATTACAAGTTCTATTTTTTCATTATCAATAATTCTTGAATTTATTATTACAGTGCTTTTTGCATAACGTATACAATTGCTTATTATATTAGTAATTGCACGGGAAAGCTTTTCTTCATCTGCATATATTTCGATTTTTTCATTAAGATTACTAGTAGTAATACTGATGCCATTTTTAAGCGCAATGCCATTCAAGCGTTCAATACAGCTGTTTATAATTTCATTAAAATTCAGACTGCTAAAGTGATAGCTTTCTTCGATTGTATCAAGGCGTGATAAGTACAGTAAATCTTCTACGAGATGAGTCATGCGTTTAGATTCGTCGATTATAATATTAACCGCAGTGTCGTTGTCAACAACATTATGTTTAATGCCTTCTGCATAACTTTGAATAGACATTAATGGTGTCCTGAACTCATGGGATGCATTTTGCAAAAAGGTCTTCTGTGCTTTATCATATGTTTCAAGCTTTTCAGACATAATATTAATATTGTTTACAAGCTCTTGAAGTTCATCATCTACAGGCATTTGAATCTTAGAACCAAAATTTCTCTCTGCAATATTTCTTATATGTTGATTCAGAGAAGAAAATGGAGAGGAAATTTTTTTTGAGACTATTGATGAAAAAATTACGATAATTAAAGCAGATAGAATAAGAATTGCAAAAAGAATAATATTAATTACTGTTTGCAGTTGATTAATTTTTTGAAGGCTGGAATATATTATTATCCAGCCTAAACCAAATGTATTTTTCCCGGAGACAGGTTTGACTATTGCAATGTATTCAACACCTGATAAATTAAGGTGCAAATAGTTATCATTATTTAAACTTTTTACTTTTTTTACCTCTTTTGATATTTGATTTATTAAATTGGAAGAGGGTGTAAAGTCCTCTTCAGGGAAAAGAGTTATTACGTTTTTTTCTTTATCTAGCAAGATATAATCTGCATTTAAAACAGTAAGAGGTTCTCTGAGTGAGCGGTCTAACATAAAATAAAACCTGAAAAGATCATCGTTGTTTTGTTCATCAAAAGGCAGATCTCCTGGAGGAGGAGGCAAAAAGCCCGGACCATGCTGTAGTGCAGTGTCTTCAGTACGTATTGCAATTTTGTTTAATTGTTCAAGAATATCTTTTTCAAAATAAAATTTCACAGCAAGATTAAATATAATTGCAACTAATGTTATCAGCATTATTATAACAATGAGATTGTATTTAAAGATTCTCCATTTAATAGTGTTCCTTTTCATAGTATCATTCCTTATCTTGTATTTTAAAACCAAAGCCCCATATGGTTTCGATTTTTGTTGAAGAACCTGCATCTAAAAGCTTTTTACGGATTCTTTTTATCATATCATCAGTTGCCCGAGTTTCTACTTCACTTTCAAAGCCCCAAACCTTATCCAGTAGCTCGATTCGGCTTATTGCCCTGTTTTTATTGTCGGCAAGATAATATAGCAAAGTAAATTCCATTACTGTAAGGCCTAATGGTTTGCCATCAAAAGCAGCCTCTTTGATAGCTGGATTGATTGAGATATCTGAAACCATAATAGAATGATTTATTTCTACGGATGATTTGTCTAGCTCAATTCTTCTAAATATACTTTTTACTCTTGCTATAAGCTCCATTGGACTGAAGGGTTTTGTAAGGTAATCATCACTTCCTAAAGCTAGCCCTGCTATCTTATCGGTTTCGGTATCTTTTGCAGATACAATGATGATTGGAACGTTGCTTTTTTGTCTAATTACTGAACAAAGAGAAAAACCGTCTATTTCTGGCATCATAATATCTATTATTATCATATCTGATGGTCGGAAAGTAAAGGTGTCCAAAATTGAGCGACCATCATTAAAGGTTTCAACTTCATAACCTTCCTTAATGAGAAAAGACTTTATAATATTGCAAATATTTATTTCATCATCAGCTACATATATCAATTTTTTATCCATTAGATTTTTCACCTCTGGCATTATTCTATCATGAAGAAACAAGGATAGCAGTTGCGATTTTTTATTGCTTTAAATTTGCCACAATTAAGCGGAGATTCCTAATTAAAAATCTGATAAATTATAGTGCGAAAATAGCAAAATTATAAGTTTCTAAAAATTAAAAAAAGGGAGGATATGAATTGTGAAAAGATTAATTATTTCAATAGTTTTATCGCTTTTGGTCGTAAACTTATTTTATGTAGTAAATGCAGAGGCTGCTTCAAGTGAATATGATGGAATTATTGCTCTCTGTATAGGAAAAAGTGATTCGGTTGTTTCTGGAAAAATACAAAAAATTGATAGTAGTAATACTAGAATAGTTGCTTTTGCTGAAAAAGGGAGGACCTTTGTTCCGGTTAGATTTGTTTCTGAAGGCCTCGGAGCAAAAGTTGCATGGAATGAAGCAAGCCAATCTGCAACAATATCATCAAATAAGACCACAGTTAAGCTTTCTGTTGGTAAAAAAATTATATACGTTAATAATGGCAAGGTTGAGATGGATGTTTCTGCTATAAAGAAAGAGGGAAGAACCTTTATTCCAATAAAATACATTGCAAAAGCTTTGAATTATAATATATTTTATGATGACAGCCTTATTATTCTAAGCTCTTCTGCAAAAAAGATTAATTCCGTAAATGATAAAGCGTTAATAGCTTCTCTTAGAAAAATGATAACGAATGCGGAGGAGAAAGCTGGTGATAATTCGGCAAAAGGCAAAAATCAGGAGAAAATAGAAAAACCTGAGATGCCTGACTTGTCGGGAAAAGTTACAGCAATTGATGATAATAAAATAACATTAAGTATAATAAAATTGCCACAATCAAATGGAGCAAATAGAGAACAAACAGGGAGTAAACAACCTCCACAAGGAACCGGCATACAAGACCAACCGAAAGAACAGAGACCTTCACAAGATACAGATATCCAAAATGGAGCCCCTAAGGATAGAAAAGAACCACCTCAAAAAATGAATATAGAATATACTGGAGAAACAAAAGTCATAACCATTCCAAGCAGCATTAATATAACGACTATGGTTAAAACTGATAATAAAATGGAAAACAAAAAAATTGAAATTGGAGATATTAAGGTGGGAAATATTATTACTTTATGGTATTCAGATGATGATAGTACGGCAATATCAAAAGTTATGGTGCAAACCTTATAATTTTTAAAAGGGTATAAAAATTATGAATGATTTTATTTTAAGACGTTTCTACAGAAGAGTAGCAACGTCTTTTCTCTAGATATTGCCACAGTGTTGCCACATTTTAGAAGATTAATTCTGCCGATAAATATTATAGGAGAATAAAGGCATGGAAGCACCTTTATTGAGGGGGTGTATTATTTGAATGCAGTTTGAAGGGAATAACAAGTTAGCATCCAAACGTGCGAAAGCACTAAATTTTTAAGTATTGGAGGGGAAAAGATGAATATTTCTTCGAACTACAACAATTATTATTACTACACACAGAATCATTCTACGGGAAAAACTTATTCAAATGCAAAGGTTAGTACGGGAAGCTCTGATTCTTCTCAGAATGTTAGTGAATTATCCAGTTATCGCTCAAGAAAAAATTCTGAAGCTGATGGAAATATGAACATGATGAATTTGAGTTTCAGTGGAATGATGATGAAGAATTCGTTACAGATGCAAGGTACGGATTCCGAGGAAATGGATACGCTAAGAACGGATATTGATTCAATCAAATCAGCGGATATCGATAGCATGTCTGTTGATGATGTAAAAGAAGCCCTTACAAAGATACAAAATGATTTTAAAGCCACACCAGCTCCTGATGGAAGCTCAGAAAGCATTGAAAATGCAGATATAAGCAGTATGTCTGCATCAGAGATGAAAGATATGCTAAAAGAGATTCAGGAACGAGCTAATAGTGCTCCTCCACCTCCACCAATGGGAGGAGGAATGCCGCCAATGATGGGAGGTTTTGACCCTTCACAGATGCTGAATAGTGTTTCAGGCACTGATTCTGAAAGCACGGATTCCGTTGATAGCATGCAAACTGTTTTACAACAGCTAGTTGACAAGCTTACTGAATCATATGATAATTCTACGGAAGATAGTGATGATTATGTTCAAAAAATAAAAGATTCATTAAAAGAAATGTTTGAGAAACAAAAGAATGACATTGACTCTTTCTCAAATTCACTATTTAGTAAGTTAGATGCATGGAATGATGACCAAGAAAATGAAACACAAGGAGTATGATAAATATTTGAAGAGTTCATGAAAAAGATTAGATAATTATAGTAAGTGAGGTGATAATAAAATGAATATTTCTTCAATTTCGGGCACATCTAGTAGCATTTCATCAACTTCGAGCACAACTGATGAAATAACACAGCTTGAAAAACAAAAAACAAAATTGCAGAAAGAATTAAAAGAAGTAAGCCAAAGCAAAGAGGATTCAAAAACAAAAGAGCAAAAAACTCAGCAGATTCAGAATCAAATTCAACAGATTGATTTGCGAATTCAGCAGATAAAAGACAATAAAAACAATCAATCTCAAGGAGTCCAAAAACAGGAACCTCAGGGACAGCCTAAGGGGGTCAAAGCAAATGGTACAGAGGGAGAGAGCAAATCACTAAATTCAAATGAGGATGCAAAAGAAAATTCTATGGGAAGAATTGACGTGCAGGTCTAAGGGGTTTTAATAATTAAAAATTTTATCAAGTTTGCTAAATATTTCAAAAGCTGCGGCATCATCAAAGACCGTAGCTTTTATTTGCTTTAAGACGGAATTTTTGACATCACATTGAAAACTTAATAATTTTTATAGATAATACATAGAACAAATAATCCTTCAACTATTTTTAGTTGAGGGATTTTAATAGATAACTTCTAAAAATACCGTTGCATTCTGAAAATTGTGTTTGGGTAATACCATTAATTTATTATTTTTAGCAAGATATACCAAAGAAATTTTTTATTTGATATAATTATGTTTGTGCTTATTAGAATGTTAAGCTATGAATCTGGAATATAAATATTAGTAACAAATTTAAAATAATTTAAAGGTGGGGATTTTAATATGGAAGAAACGAAACAAACGGGCTTTATGAAAAAGGTTATAAAGATATTTACCAGTCCAACACAGGTTTTTACAGAAATAAAGGAAAACCCAAAGGTTTTAAAACCCATTCTATTCTTAATAGTTGCTTCAATTGTGGTAGTACTTCTAAGTGGTACGGTAAATCAGATTGCTCAGACAAAAATGATGAATCTTATGGTAGAAAAATATGACATGAACATACCGCAAAATACTCAAACAAATAATCAGACAACAATGATAATAGGTGCTGTTTTTACACCAGTTATGCTATTAATTGTGCTTTCGTTTAGTGCTCTTTTATACTGGGCTTTGTCAAAAATGTTAAAAGGTAAGGCAACATACAAGCAGGTGTTTTGCGTATGTGCCTATTCAAGTATAATAATGTATGTATTTTCAATAGTTTCAGTTATAATATGCACCATTCTTAATACGGATGTGAATCCTTTTAGCTTGGCAGTTTTTATACCTAATGGCAGCTATGATTCGTTCTTATATGATTTATTAATGAGCATAAATCTAATTGGTGTGTGGTCAACTATTGTTTCAGCAATTGGTTTAAGTATCGTTAATGAGTTTAATAAGGCCAAAGGATATTGGATTACATTTTCTATCTATATATTAGGAGCTTTGATTAGCGCAGGCAGTGCTATGATACCATTTATGCTTCAGGGGATGATGCATAAGTAAGATTGGATTTTAAATACTTTCGGATGGTGGAGAAAAATCAGATGAAAAAGAAAACAATGATTTGGATTATAGGAATAATTATTTTTGGAGTATTTATTACGGCTGCTGTTATTAATTCAAATAAGGGTCAGAAGATTGACAGGAATGCGATTCCAGTAGAATATGAGGTCATAAAAAGTAGCGATATTGTTTCAAAGGTTGATGCTACAGGTGATGTTGAGCTTAAGGAAAAAGATTCTATTTATATTGATGTGCCTTTAACAGTTAGAGATGTGCTTGTAAAGCAGGGAGATGTGGTTAAAAAGGGTCAGGTTCTTATTACCTACTTGAGCAAGGATAGAGACGAAATGGTATATCAGCTAGAAGAGACCCAAAACTCACTGCAAGCTGCAAAAATGGATTTTCAGGCTATAGTTCCTGGCAAAGCGTTCACTTATAATTTTGAAAATGATTCGTTATGGTTAAATGAAAATGAGGACATTCGCCAACTGGATATCAAGATTAAGCAAGCGCAAAGAGATTTAGAAAATGCACAGAATAAGCTCAAAAACTATAAGATACTCTATGAAGAGGGTAATATTTCCCTTGATGAGTTTAATGGTTATGAAGATGATGCAAAAACAAAACAGGAAGACCTAGAGACATTTATTTCACAAAGAAGAGCGGGAGCAGATAAAATATTAAATCAAGCAAAAGCTAAACAGAATGAAATAAGAGCGGGAGAAACAAAAATCAGAGAGCTCCACAATAAACTTAAGAGATATGTAAATCAAACAATAAGTCCAATTGATGGTACTATCGTAGCACTTTCAGCCCAAGAAGGAAAACAGGTTGATATAAATAATCCTGTTGCAGAGATTGCTAGCCCGTCAAATCTTTTAGTTAAGGTTGACATATCTGAGTTTGATGCGCCAAAAGTTGCGCTAGGACAAGAGGTAGAGCTCACACTTGAGTATGCTGAGACATCCATACTCAAGGGCAGAGTAACCAGAATATCACCTGTTGCGGTTAATAAAAAAGTTGGAAGCCAGGAAGGTGCGGTAGTAGAGGTTGAAATTGAGTTTTCAGACAATACTGGAAAAATGAAGCCGGGTTATTCAATAGATACAAGTATTATAACGGCAAAGAAGCAAAACATACCGGTGGTTTCACTTCTTTCAGTATTAAAGGAAAAGGATGGCAGGGAGTTTGTCTATGTTATCAAGAAGGACAATAAAATCGAAAAAAGATATGTTAAGACAGGGGCTGCTTCTGATTTGTATGCTGAGATACTTAATGTGAAACAAGGAGAGAAGCTTGTATTAAACCCTCCTCCAAAGGTTGATAAGGGCATTTCTGTAAAACCGATTGATAAAAACAAATCGAAGGATGCCGGTGAAAAGAAATGATTATAGAGGTTAGAAATATTAAGAAGATTTATAAAACTGGAAGTATTGAAGTTTTGGCTCTAAATGATGTAAGTTTTTCTGTAGAGCAGGGTGAGTTCCTTGCAATCATGGGACAATCCGGTTCGGGTAAATCAACCATGATGAATCTTCTAGGGTGTCTTGACCGACCTACTGTAGGAGATTATATCCTTCAGGGTACAAATGTATCAACACTTGATGATAGGCAGCTGGCTCAAGTAAGGAATAAAAAAATCGGTTTCGTTTTTCAATCATTTAATCTACTTCCAAGGTTAAGTGCACTCGAGAATGTAGAACTTCCAATGGTGTATGCAGGAATAAAGGCGAAAGAACGAAAAGAAAAGGCACTTATGGTTCTTAGTAAAGTTGGGCTTGAGAACCGTGTACATCATAAGCCTAATGAACTTTCGGGAGGACAGAAACAGAGAGTTGCAATTGCAAGGTCTTTGGTAAACAATCCTGCAATTATTCTTGCAGATGAACCTACAGGTAACTTAGACAGTCGCTCAAGTTATGAAATACTTGATATATTTGAAAGTTTAAATAATGAAGGAGTAACAGTAATAATGGTTACGCATGAACCTGATATCGCAGAAAGAACAAAGAGGATAATTAGCTTTTTTGATGGAAAGGTTGTTAAGGACCAGGTTTCTTGAATTAGTGGAGGAATTTATGAATCTTTTTGAAAGCTTAAAGTATGCAACAAGAAGCATTTTGACCAATAAAATGCGGTCTTTGTTGACCATGCTAGGAATTGTAATAGGAATTGGCTCTGTAATTATGATTACATCCATTGGAAGTGGAAGTCAGAGCCAGATTTCAGGGGAATTTGACAAAATTGGGGCTAATACTATGACTATTTCCCTAAAAGATTTCGTTGACCTTGACATAGGAAAAGGGCTGACTTTTACTGATGTAGATTTCCTGAAAATGCATTCTGAAGTTAATTATGCTACGCCGATTTATTATTCTGGAGGAGCAAAGTTAAAGTTAAAAAAACCAGGAGAAACAAAATATGCAACCATTTACGGAGTAAATGGTGATTATCCGTACATTGAACATTTGGAAATGAAATATGGACGATTTATTAATGACGATGATGATAAAACAAGAAGAAAGCTAGCAATAATCTATGACAATGTCGCAGTGAAAATTTTCGGGAGGGAAGATTCGATTGGTCAAGAAATAAGTGTTAAGACCGAAAACGGTAATCAAAAACTTACTGTAATTGGTGTGGTAAAGAATCCAATGGCTGATTTTGAAGGCATGCTTGGAGATAATATTCCTACAATGGTTATGATTCCTATCAGAACTGCGCATCAGATATTTGGAACGGATCAGATTCAACAGATTTCACTTTCGGTAAAGGATATTAATAAGCTAAACGATACTGCACTTGAGTTAAACAAAATGCTTGAAATGAAGCATAAAGTGAAGGATAAATTTAGTGTTACGACTTCTTTAAAAAATCTTGAACAGGTAAACAAGGTGCTTTCTACAATAACTGCATTTGTCAGCTTTGTTGCAGGGATATCTTTATTGGTTGGTGGAATAGGAGTTATGAATATAATGCTTGTAACTGTAACTGAAAGGACCAGGGAAATTGGAATACGTAAATCTTTAGGAGCTACAAAAAAAGATATTCTGATACAGTTTTTAACTGAAGCTGTAATTATAACTCTCGTTGGCGGAATAATGGGAATGCTGCTTGGATATATAGGAGGAACCTTAGTGGGCTCTTTAATCAAGATTGTACCTAAGGTATCTTTGATGGCTGTGACTATCACGGTTACGGTATCAAGCTTGGTGGGAATAATATTTGGTGTGTATCCAGCGGTTAGAGCTGCCAGACTTGACCCAATAGAGGCTCTTAGATACGAATAACCGAATAAAAAAAGTAGCGTAGTGTAGTTGACTTATCATTTTCTTCGTGCTATCATATTCCTTGCACAATTTAATATGTGCCTGTAGCTCAGCTGGATAGAGCAACGGCCTTCTAAGCCGTTGGCCAGGGGTTCGAATCCCTTCAGGCACGCCAAAAAAAGCATTTCCGAAAGGGAAGGCTTTTTTATATTATCGTGAACTATGTCCAGCACTGGCAAGAACACCCTTGGTTACTTTAGTTGGAGCATACATAGAAGAATTGTTTTCTTTTTCCTGTATTTTCTTTTTGAGGTTACCCAATATTTCAATTAAACTATCACCCTTACTGCTAATATCGATGGGGCAATTTCCTTTGTATTTATCAGGATTTGGCATCCTTAAATATCTTTCTCCGTTAAAAATTGTTGAAGAACGATTGTTGTCTTGACCAAAAAACCAGCTCTTAAATGTAAAAAATGGCATGCCTCTATTATTCACATCTAATCCAGATAAAAAAATATTCGAGCCCGGAGGTTGATATCCTAAGTGATTATCAGTATCTATTCTAACTGCCATTACGGAATTTGGTTGCTCTTTATCTAAAGACTTAGAGGGAAGAGCTTTATAGCAAAATGGTCTCCGAAGTTCACCTGAAGGAGTCCCTTCTGGAATTGCCAAAAAATATGCGTTTTTTCCTTTAACAACCCCTCCGAAAATGGTATCAATAGATAGGTTAGATTTTATTGCTGCTGAATATGGCTTAATTTTTGATTTGCCATTATCTATGCAAGTGCAATATAAAGGTTCAATATCAATTCCTCCAAAGGTATACAATTCATTACCATAAGTGCCGAGATTCACCAAATCCTTACAACGCTTATCTGCAACAAGTTGGTCATGTTTATTCTTTGAATTTTTACCATCTGGAAAAGTTTCCTTTGGACCAACATATGTGTAAGCGTATTGTGGAATTTTATCTTCAAATGCAAGTAAGCTTAATTTATGAATATGAAAAGGTATCTGCCCATGCCCAAGGATATCAAAAAGAAGTGTATCCTTACCGTCGGAATCTTTTCCCTTTCCCCAACTGGGAAGAATCTCGGCATATTTTTCAGGATTATTTACGAGTTCTTGCAGAACATCAGTAAGAAGCATTCCTTTTATAAGGAAGGCCTCTTCTTGGCTTATTTTTTCAGATGTAAACTCTTTACGGAGTAAGTGAGCTGCTCTGTTTATCCAAAAAGCGCATTCAAGTTTATGAAAAATCTCAGGTTTATTTTTGGTTAACATTTTTTCTGATTTTGGTCTACACGTAATATCAGGAGAAAGCTTAAGGCTATTAAAAACATCTTTAAAAATAGCTTCATAAACATCAGAAAATTTTTTGTTTTTTATATCGCTGGATAGAGCTCTGTAAACTCTGCTATGTTTTTTCTCAGTACCCATACCGTATTCTCCTTTATATTAGAAAAGGCAAGGGAAATACCCTAGCCCTTTTGAGCATCATATATTTCCCTTGCTTTTTTAAGAACCTGAATGCTAAAATCAAATATTTCTTCAGCATCCTTTTGGTTGATGGAATCATGAAATTCAGCAGATTTTTCTCCCATAGCAATGGCTTTGAAAAGTGCATCATAAAATACAACGTCCAATTTTTCCTGTTCTACCATACTATCTAGTTGATTAAGATAATCAATAGGTGTTATGATGCCAGTATTTTCGTTAGCAACTGCCTTTGCAGTTGAATATATTGAAAGATAACTTTTTTCAAAAGAATCGAAAAACTTTCGCTTCGCTAATAGTGACTTCGCTTCTTGTGAGTTGGTTAATGCTTCATTCAGAAATGAAGTTATATTATTGCTTGCCATCAAAAATCATCTCCCCATCTATTCCCTATAATTAATATTTTATAATATTTCGGGGATTTTTTCCAGAGGGTTTAATAATTTCCTCCTTTCACTATTCTTTAAAAATATAAAGAAACAAAACAACAAAAATTATAAAAAAACACACTGTAATAATTTATCATCTATTAGTCTTTCAGTCAACATAAAAACACAATTAATTTTAAAAATGTAGTTAAAAAGGTCCTTGATTGCTGTTTTATGCGTAGACGACGAGGAAAGACCTAGAAAGAGAATTGTTAGAGAGATTAGAAAGTTTTATCTCCAAATAATAATTGAAGCAGCAATTAATGGAGAGAAAGCTCTTGAAATAATAAATTTGGGTCTTTTATTTTTTTATAAAAAAGTCACAATATGTAGAAACCTTGTGCCGCAAAGGTTCTAAATATTGTAAAAATATTTAGAAAATTTTCTAAATTTAGCAGGAAAAATAATTTTAATATAGAATATTTATACCGACCAACCAAAAAGGTGGTTATAAGTTCTAAAGACAAAAGCTTAATAAACAAAGGACAAAATAATGACTATTACATTCATTCTGGGATTCATATTTGTGATACTTAATACAACAGATGTATGGATGTTGAAAATATTTACCCAACAACTCGGAGAAGATAAGGCTATGTTCCTTCGAGGGTTGGGTTCAATTTTTCTTGGATTGATTTTTGTGCTTCCTTTTGCAAGGGTTTCAACTCTTTATGGATTTGCTGTTTTAGCTGCTGTTGCGTTTTACGGTGTCTTATGTTCACATCTTTCACTAATGGGAATGAGTAGATGCAATATAGTAATATCTGAAATGTTTATAAAAGCTTCTTTTGTTATGAATGTAGCCGGAGATATATTTCTAGGATATATAGGTTATAATATTCATATTGTTTGGGGAAGCATACTTCTTTTTATTTCCTTAATTTTTATGATGGAGCTAAAAAAACAGAATATTAGTCCCAAAACTTTAGTTTATCCGGTACTTGCATTTATTGCTTTTGGAATTCAACCGTATCTTATTAGATATGGCTATGATGCTAAGATGTTTAATACCGAGGCCTATATAATAGTGTATCTTGTCATACTGGTTGTGTATTTCTTTATAAGGACAGAGAAAAAGAATTTTAAATTTGAAAAAAACTATATTAAATATGGAATGTTTCAAGGTTTAATATTTCTTATAGCGCTCGCTCTTAATATTTTTGGGTACACAGTATGTATACCTGGAGTTTTTAGAGCGATAAGTGTACTTGCACTTGGGTTGATATATATAGTTGGAATTATTAATAAACAAGAGAATTTTATGTGGAGTAAAACTGTAGGAGTAATAATGAGCATAGTTGGTATTGGTATTCTTGCAATGATTTAAGAATTACAGAAAGAATTGCTGACAAAAAAAGTCAGCAGTTCTTTCTGTTTTTTAGTATAATATAAAATACAGAATACAGAATATAAAATACGTTCCTCTTCTGTATTCTACGTAAAGAAATACGAAAGGATTATTAATGAGAGAGTTTATATTTTTTTCAGATTTTGATAATACCATTACCAACAAAGACTTCTATAAAATTGTAATAGAAAAGCATTTGGGCGAAAAAGGTATACAGCTTTATAATGATTGGAAAGCGAAAAAAATGAAGGATGTTGATTTTTTAAATATGGTTTTTTCTTCAATGGACAGTTCTGAAGAAGAAGTAATCAGTGATATTCTTACTATTCCATTTGATATGGATGCGCATTCGCTTATAAAAGAAATCAAAGAAGCTGGCGGAGATTTCATTATACTAAGTGCAGGTGCGGATTATTATATAAAAGAATTATTGGAGTACTATGGGATAGAAGGGGTTAAAATCATTTCAAATCCAAGCGAATACCGTGATGGCGGGATTCACATTATGCAGGATTATGACAGCCCTTATTATTCTGATGTTTATGGAGTAGATAAGGCCCTTGTGGTAAAGGATTTTAAGGATAAAGCAAAAAGAATTTTTTATGCTGGGGATAGTGGCCCAGACCTTAAGGCTGCCGAGCAAGCGGATATTATTTTTGCAAAGGGAACCCTTCAGAAACTTTTAAAAGATGAGGGATATCCTTTTATTCCAATCAATTCCTTTAAAGAAATAAAAGATTATTTAGTGAAAACAGAGGTGATAAAATGAGGGTGTCTTCACATAGGATTTCAATTCCCTCTCTCCTTGAAACAGGAGTTGGTACGTTAGCCCATACCGGTATAATGCTTAAAAAAGCAGGTATTTCGAATGTGGTATTGGTGTTTGGGGAAGGTATAAGGGAGCTTTTTGGAGATGCTATCATCAATTCTTTAAATGAAAATTCAATCAATATATTAAATTCCTTTGAGAATAATGATATTAATATAGAAAATGTAACCCATATTGCTTTTCAAGTTCCTTCAATAACTCAAGCTGTTATAGGTGCAGGTGGCGGTAAGGCTCTTGATACGGCAAAATATATGAGTTTTTTGAACAATATACAATTTATAAGTATTCCTACAGCTGCTTCAAATGATGGATTTGCAAGCTCTACATGTTCTTTTTTAATTAATGGCAAAAGAAAATCTGTTCCTGCTAAAATGCCTTATGGAATTATTGTTGATTTCGATGTTATAAAGAGTTCTCCTGAAAAGTTTATTTATTCAGGCATTGGTGATTTGATTTCAAAGATTACTGCATTGCATGATTGGGAACTTGAGGAAGAGAAAGGCATAACGGTAAGGGATGGATTTGCAGCAATGATTGCCAGAAAATCAGTTAACAGCTTTATACGTATGGAATGTAGAGACATAAGGAATGAAGTTTTTTTAGAAGAGCTTGTGGAATCTTTAGTGATGAATGGAGTTTCTGTAGAAATTGCCGGAAATAGTGCTCCAGCAAGTGGCAGCGAACATCTTATTTCACATGCACTTGATGAATTCCTTGATTGTCCTCAATTGCATGGAGTCCAAGTGGGAATAGCTACATATATTATGAGCTTGGTGCAGAATAACAAACATCAACGAATACAGACAATCTTTAACGAGACTGGTTTTACAAGATATGTTAAGGAGATAGGGATGAAGGGTGAAGATTTCAAAAAAGCGATTGATATGGCACCTTCAATAAAGCCTGATAGATTTACGTGCTTGCATATATCGGAAAATAGGGAGTTAGCAAAAAGAGTCATTGACCAAGATGAGTTTCTTAAAAATATTCTTGTTTAGGGGTGAAGAAAATGCTGTCTATCGGAATAATAAAGAAAATTTATGAATCAGCTAGCATATTTAGGTGGAATGATCTTCCAAGACCTTTTGATTTTACTGAATTGGATAAGCAGGCTCATAAAATGATAATTACCTATGTACTTGCGAAGGTTGAAGAGGACGAAAAAGGAGTAAAGATTGATTGGATAAAGCTGATTGAAGGAGCAATCTTTGAGTTTCTTCATCGGATTATACTTACAGATATAAAGCCTCCTGTATTTCATAAAATGATGGCTGAAAAGGGGGAAAAACTGAATTCGTG
>Ga0209340_1000651_pt1 | contig 33611 bp, 29 predicted proteins | sample EPASupsiteSAE323_FD_187266 | JGI IMG/M metagenome (GOLD analysis project Ga0209340, IMG submission 187266) | Bioremediated contaminated groundwater from EPA Superfund site, New Mexico - Sample SAE3-23 (SPAdes) (version 2) | ecosystem: Environmental > Aquatic > Deep subsurface > Groundwater >... | reverse complement strand
TTGTTGAAAAGACCCAGCTTACAGTGGCTATTGAGAGTCTGCGTGAACTTAACCAAAGGTTAAGCGAAGATGCTAATAATCTTACCAGTGCCCTTAAGGGGGATTCTAAGCTGCAGGGGGATTGGGGTGAATTACAGATGGAGACTATATTAGAAGCAGCCGGTCTTCAGCGTGGTATACACTTCCGCATACAGGAAAGTTTTAAGGGGGAAGAAGGGATACGTCAACGTCCAGACTGTATTATCATACTACCTGAAGACCGGAATCTGATTGTTGATTCCAAAGTTTCCTTGACGGCTTTTGTTGAATACTTCAGCGCAAAGACAGAGGAAGAGAGAGAAGCTTGTGCTATCCGCCATTTAAAGAGTGTCCAGGATCACATAAAGGAATTAAGCGCTAAGAATTATAAGGACATTTATGGGTTGAATGTGCCTGATTATGTCCTTATGTTCATTCCACAGGAACCTGCTTTGGCTATGGCAATGCGGGAGGATGTAAATATCTTTAATCAAGCTTTTGAGAGGAATATTGTTCTTGTTACAGGGGCAACGCTTTTAGCTACCATGAAGACGGTGTCTTTTATCTGGAAGCAGGAGAAACAGAAAAAGAATGTCTTGGAGATCGCCCGCGTTGGAGGGGCTTTGTATGATAAGTTTGTTGGTTTCGCAGAAGACTTGCAGGAGATAGGTAGCCAAATTGGTAAAGCACAGGCATCTTATGAGAGTGCCTTTAAGAAGCTAAGCACTGGTCAGGGGAACCTTGTTCGACAGGCAGAGACGTTGCGTGAACTAGGTGCTAAAGTCAGTAAGAAAATGCCGTCTAAACTTCAGGGAAACGTTTTAGAAGACTTAGGTGATGTTCCGTTGATAGAAGAGGAGGAATAAGGCCGCCGGGCTGTTCCCCAGTAGCAAAGGGAACTTAAGTTATAACCGGCTTTTAGTTAACATAGAGAATAGTGTATAGTTGTGTTTATGAAGTTATAATAAAATCTATAGGCTGGACTTAACCGTTCAGCCACTTTTATTTATAAAATAGTTAGTTAGATTCTTTCCACTCCATGCGTCTATTATGTAAGGAGGTGGTAAGATGAAATATAGATTGGTTCCTAAGAAGCTGCGGGAAGAAATAAAGGTAATGGTAAGGCTGTATCTGTTCCTAAGGTATGAGCGTGGGCTGGAACATGCGGATAAGCTTTCAGCTGCGGAGCTTAAGAGATTGTTTTATGCCTTCAAAGGAGTATAATATTTTATATTATAAAAGAGCAGGAATGGGATTTAATGTAGGTATAAACCTAAGGGTAATTCTCTAAATAAGGGTTACCTCAATGTGCTATCCGTTAGTTAATGGATAGTAAATCAACAAAACAATGGGTTATCTTATACTGATAGGGATTATTGTTGCGGGTGCATTCGTACGTTCTGGATGTTATGTAGAGGGTGCCTTTTCCTTTCTTTTCTTCCTTGGTGTTCCAATTAGTTGGTATATCTACCAAAAAAAGACGACAAACGAGAAAGAAATGAAGGAAGCAAGGGATATGATAGAAAAAGAAGAAATAGAGTATAAAAGAAAGCAAGAACTTATCTCTCGTTACCAAGCTTTATCTCCGGAAGATATAATATTAAACGGAGACATTGAGTATGGGGATAGAATTTACTTATTACAGAAAGTCCATAAATATTCCTCTGATGAAGTAGAAGAATTATTTAATACTGTTAGAAAAGAAGCAAAGAAAGCAAAGCTAAATATGGTTAAAGGGAGAATAACGGGGAAAATAAAAGAATTTTATGGGAGAGTTTCTTTCGACGAAGAAAGGGCTCCTATCTCCGATGAGGTTAAGATGTATGTTTGGCAGCGAGATGGCGGAAAATGTGTTAAATGTGGGAGCCAAGAAAAACTAGAGTATGATCATATAATACCGTTTTCTAAAGGTGGGAGTAATTCCGAACGTAATATTCAGATACTTTGCGAAAAATGTAATAAGGAGAAGAGAGATAATATAGTTTAAATGAGGGGAAAGTGTTAGGATTAAGAATGTTAGGAGAAAGACAGTGTAATTTGGAGACGTGTAAGGAGAAATCTAATTTATATGGTATTTTGGGGAAGTTCTATTGTAGGGAACACTACGGAGTTGTCCTCAAAAAAGAATTCTTGGAAGAATATAAACGATGGGAGGGGAATCGGTTCCCGCCCATAAATTCTTAAATCTATTTGCCCGCTATGCTGATAGTTTTTATAAAGATAAATCTATGCCGTATGGGATGGCAAAAGGCAGGATAGAAGAGCGTATTAAGAACGTTAGGAAAAGAGGATATACCATTGAATTTAGCATTATACGGCATCCTTACGCATGGGGGAAACCAGAGATTAGTCATGAGGTGCTACAAAGATGGAACTTCAATATAAATAACGGGTTGTTGACATTGATAGAATAAAGTAGTTCGGTTCTAAAAACCCTTGTTTATGCTTATGGTATCTGGGGTACTAAAGTAATACTATAATTGCTCAACAAGATAACAGATAAATATCTTAAATCTTTCCGCTTGTCTTATCACACATTAAAGCCTATAATTGAGCCGAAGATGTGGGATACTTCCGGTGTAACCTGTCGTAACCTCAATAGGTTAGGACCCGTCCGAGTTGTCTCAAGAAGCAAAGGTTGATTAATTATGAAAATCATGAATTGTCTACTCTCTGCGATTGGTTTCTTCTTATGCTCATGAACGGACAGGTTAAGGTGAATTGAGATGAATCAAATTTTGATTAGTTTGATTAAAACAGCGATCAGTCGATTGAAGGAAGGGCCTTTTCAGGAGTTTATTAACTTCTTATATATAAAAAAATACATGGACGATTTTGTTCCGGTCCGAAATAAAAGAGATAAAGGGAGCGACGGCATTCTGTTTAATGAAACAATAATAGCCGTATATGCACCTGAAGCATATTCTCTGAAAGCGTTGAAAAAAAAGACGAAAAATGATCACGATAGTTATGTCACTAACTGGAAGGCTACGCATCCAAAATGGAGTTTTATTCTTAATGGTGAGTTTACATCAGAGGCTATTCAGTTTATCGATTCATTAAATCCAGATACTGAAAAACTTGATATAAATCACATAATAGACCTCATAAAATCCCTTCAATGGGGACAGCTTAGAGAGGTTTTGCAATTTTTGGGTGTAGATGAGCAGTTCTTTATTAATGACGTTCTTCATGTTGTTATTGATGATCTATTGAAAGAAACAGATGGTGACAGCGAAGGCATAAAGCACGAGGCTCCTGCATATATGCCAGATAAGATCAAACTAAACTATAGCCCAGACGATGTTGACTCAGCCATTAATGAGTATCAGGAATCTTTGCCAATTTTGGCAAGACTAAAAGAGATTCTCAAATCCTATAGGGATGAGGAAATATCTGCAATAAAACAGAAAGTTATCTCCGGATATACCGCTTTATCCGGAAACTTCAAGGATCGGCTTAATGCTTTAAATCAAAGCTTAGCCGGAAAAAACAATAGAGACGATATTTATTTGCTGTATGTGAGGGTAGTTTTAATCCATATCTTCGAGGCTTGTTTAATTGGGAAAAAAGTTGAGAGTGAACCATGATTAGGCCGGAGCCGGAAGCTGATCTGTCATTAAATGTAATGGTGATCGGCGCAGATATCATCAAGATTCTAAGAAAAACAAAGAACTACTTGATCATCGAAGATCTCCAAAAGGAGTTTATAGAAAGAGACAAGAGAAGAACGCCGCAGTTATTTTTTAACGCGTTGACTTTTTTGTATATTCTGGGGATGGTGTCAGAAGACAACTACAAAGTAAGGCTAAATTATGCTGATTCTGAAAAAACTTTACTCTAATTCAAATCTTTTCAAGGAAGTAATTTTCCAAAAAGGCATAAACATCATTTTGGGAGTTTATACAAAAAAAGATCCGCGCACCATCTCAGAGCTAAATGGTATCGGAAAATCAACGCTCGTCAGGCTTATAGACTTTGTTCTTTTGTCAGACACGGCAAGGACAAAATACTTTGACGTGCCTACTCATAAATTCTTAAAAGGCCATTCGGTTACTCTCGTCTTTGAAGTTGATAGTATTGATTATTATATTGAACGGAATTTTGAGACGCCGAAAGAAATTAGATTTGGAAAAAATCTGGATAGCCTTGAAACTTATGATGAGACGGAGTTGCGCAGGATATTGGGCGCAATCTTTTTCGGCAGAGGAGATTATGACGGGGAATATGATAATAGCTGGTTTCGGAGTCTAATAAAGTTTTTTATTAAAGACGATGTGAACCATCATGAGCGAAAAGATCCGCTCAAGTTTATTAGCGAGCACAAAGGGATCTTTGAGACGTATATGTACAATTTATTTCTTATGAACCTACCGAACAGAGAGTTAGCAAAATATGATGAACTCCAAAAAAGCGTTGATGCATTAAGAGAACAGAAACGCAAGCTTCTTGAGAGGCTAAAAGAGGATACAGGGAAAAAGATCGAAGAAATAAATTCCGAAGTGCGTATCATAGATGACAAGATTAACTCGTTTCAAAAATCAATTGACGATTTTAAGTTTCTTGAATCCTATGTTGATGTAGAGAAGAAAATCATTGATATTTCATCTGATGTATCCAGCTTCCTAAGCAAATTGAATATGACCGAAAAGAAGCTGGATGAATACAGAAGAAGTTATCTAATTGAGATCGAGATAGATAAGAATAAAGTAGTATCCATGTATGGTCAGGTTAAGAAGGTGTTTGGGGAGATAATCGAAAAAGAACTGGAAGAGGTAATATCCTTTAGAAAGAATCTGCTACTCAACAGGAAAAAATTTCTAGCGGAAAAAGAGATCGAAATGAATAATGAAATCAAAGATATAACAGAAAAGATTTCATCCTTGGAGGACAAGAGATCTGCGCTATATAAGATTCTAAATGAAAAGAAGGCTTTCGATAGCATAAAAAACACCTACACTCAGTTAATTCAAGAAAAAACACGAAAAGAACGATTGGTGACCTCAATAGCAGATATTAGCAAGTTGGAAGATGCGATCATAAAGAAGAACGTTGAAGTCACTCAAACGATAGAGAAGTTATCCGAGGAGACCGCGAAAACACGTGTGCAAATAGACGCGATAGCAACACTGTTTCTTGAAATCGTAAAAGATGCAATAAAGATAGGAAATCCAAGTGAGGCGGTTTTTGATATTCGCTCCGCTTCGGATATGAACTCTCCGCTAAAAATATCGGTTGATGTCCCCAAAAGCGATGCGCTTGGTAAGTCACGGTTCAAAATTCTTGCCTATGACTTAACGGTATTCTTGAACAGCATAAAAAATAACTACGCCCTACCTGGTTTTCTTATACACGATGGTGTATTCCATGGAATTGACGTAAAAACGTTTGTGCGTGTTATGAATTATATTAATTCCCAATTTCTAAAAAATAATAAGTTCCAATATATTATTACGGCCAACGAAGATGAGATATATATTCCTGATGATAAAAAAGAGGTTTATGGGACATATAATTTCGATATAGATAGGAATGTTGTAGCAACTTACAAGGACAGTTCCGAAGACATGATATTTCGTCAGGAATATTAGGCGCTGGCGGGAATTCCAATTACACATACTTAATTCATAACACGCGACTGCAGTATACTGCTTAGCAGGATGCGTTTTGATAATACATCGGATTAAACGGCGTCGGTTGGCTGATCATTAAGTACCGAAAGTCCGACAGCCATCGACCTCAGTTAAATTTTGCTCCAGACAAAATTTAACAGAGCAATCGAAAATCGATAGTGGAAAATTGAAGAAGCTGAGAAATCTTTCGATTGCGGTCAAATGTTCTATTACTCAAATGCTCAATCTCCTCGTTCTTGTTTCTTAATTCTTCTCAATTGCGAGTAGTCTATCCAACGCATTAATGGCGAACGGTCTATTGTTCCATTGTTCAAGATTTAGAATCTTTAACCCTGTTTCGCTAATCCCGGAGTAGGTTTTTTTATTTCTTGGTGTTTAATTATTTGCATTGAGTTATTCGCACTTGATATAGTCTTAGAATTGTCGTCCTTCGTTCGCCCTGCGTTGTAATTCCCAGAACCGAAAACCCAGCATCCAGAACCAGTTTTTACATTATCCTTGTTTCTCATCCCTTAACGCAATATAATTAAGCAAAGATGGGGGACACTTCCGGTGTAACCTGCCGTAACCTCAATAAATTAGTCGGACCTGGTCAGGGTTGCACAGAGTTTTCACCCGAGATGAATGTAGGTAAGCTTTGGGGATGTCGCCAGAATAAGTAGCTAGTAGAATATGCGTTGTGTACCGGAGAAGCATTGGCTTCGCCGGAAAATAGAGGAGCCGCGAGCTTTAGCCTAAGGGGTTCCTCTAGATATTATAATTTTGTATGACAAAACCAGAGTATACTAATCCTTTGGGTCGTGAGGAGGATACCTCTTTACCTCCTGAGAATGGCTGTAAGTGTCCGCTTTGTAGGATCTTGAGTTATTCGGACCAATGGGATGATTTTGATCATGCTTACATTGATTTCGTTATGGAATATACTCAGCAAATGCTCACATACACTCTTGGGGTAGAATTACTCTCCGATTTCCCCAACAAGCTGCCTGATTACATCCTAACGCCTATAGTGGCAAAAAGACATCAGGTTCTCGAGGCAGAAATGCGTAGGCGGGGAATGACTCCAAATCCTGATTTTGCCGCTGATGATGCCTTTTTTGAACTTGCAGCATCAGTTGAACTGACAAAGGAACAGCACCGCATCAGATGTGCTTATGAAGGACTGTATGTTGTGGCTCGATATGGTAAAAAGATGCCAGAAATGGAATTTCCACAGTTCCGAAGATTCCTTGTGGCTCAGAACGTTGTCGTTATCTGTGCATTTGCTGAAGGTTTCCTCGCCAATACCATTCGTCGGCTGTGCTCTGTAGGTTCTACACCTTTTGATCAGTGGAAGAGAAAAAAGAAGGGGAAACTCGCGGGCATTAACGAATCTGATATGTTTGAACAGTTTATCTTCGAGATGGGGTATGGCAGTTTCGAAAAGAAGCTGCGCAGAATCGAACAGGAGTTTGGCTTTCAAGTTTCAACATCGAAAGCCGACCGTAAGAAAATCGGGGAATTATTTTTGATTCGCAATTGCATGGTTCACAATTCTGGTCTAGTCAGCAAAGCCTATAAACAAAGGGGTATGAATCGTCACTCCCTGTCAGTAGGCGATGAAATGCCTCTCCCTGAAGAAGAAACAGAGGAACTAATCGATATACTGGTGGATTCGGTTACAGCTATTTACCGATCCGTTGCAGTAAATGTCTTAAAAAGGTCAGCCGAAACCCTGATGTTCGGTCCGCACCGTAATCTTGGCGAGGAATACTTTGAGCCGCGGGAAGATTAATAGCCGAATAAGCTGGATGCAGACTATCACTTATAAAAGGACCGAATGCCAAACAGTTTAGTGTTTTCAGGAGGCACACATTGGCAGCAGGGGTTAAATTTTACAGTGTTTCATTGGTTGGCTTGGTGAAGGAATTCAATGCGTTCTATAAAGAGGGTATGGATTGGCTTAGGATGTTTTCAGAAAGGTGTCGAGCTAAGGTAGCGAACAATCCTCGTAACGGCAGAAGACCGCCAGGCGATTGAGATTCGGGTATTTTTCTTACGCTGACTGCTGATAGAATAACGGATTAAAGGGCATTGGATCCGCAAGAAGAACGTTTCTAACCTGTTTCAGCCAGCGACCCTTTTTTCCCGCCGTAGGCGAGAAAAAAGAGAGCAATCGAAAATCGAAAGTAGAAAATTGAAGAAGTTGAGAAATCTTTCGATTGCGGTCAAATTTCTAATTTCGACTTTCAAATGTTTTTCCTGTCATTTTTTCTCCCATATCTGGCACTATCATCATTGAATCCGCCGTAGGCGGGAAAAAAGAGAGCAATTGAACAATAGACAAACAAAGTTCAATTGCGATCAGTCTCGCCAACGTATCAGTGGCGTACGGTCAAATGCTCAATCTTTTCTTCCTTCTCTGATATTAGCCTGTCACTCTATACTTTCCACTCAAAACTTTCTACTTTCCTATGTAGCACTTTCCTCTTGTTTTATCACACATTAAAGCATATAATTGAGCCGAAGGTGGGGGACACTTATGACATAACCAGCTGTGGCAGTAGGAGGAAGGAATACCAGGTATCGGTTGCCTTAATCGTCATTGCGAGGCCGCCGCAGACGGACGAAGCAATCTTTACCTTTCTTCCTGCTTGACCTAATCCTTTCCCCACATACTTTTCACTTAAAACCCTCTACTTTCCTGTTGTATACGTTCTATACAATTCACTATACAATACCTATACGATATGGTAAACTTGTATTATGTTTAAAGCCCAATATCGCATAACGCCGCACCTCTTAAAACTGTTTGAGCAGATTGCTGTTACGGGCGCGTTGGTCAGAAACTCGCGGCTGAAAGTATCTGTCAAAGTCCCCTTGGAGCGGGATGCTTTTGCCCGGAGCGTTCATTCATCGACATGGATTGAAGGTAATCTACTGTCTTTGGCCCAGGTTAGGGCTGTGGTTGACGGCAAGGATCTTTTGGTTGAAGAGAAGCAGAAGACAGAGGTCGCCAATTGCGTTGAAGCCTTGCGGCAGATATTAAAGAACAAAAACAGGCTGGTCACAGAACTTGGGCTTTTAGCAGTGCATAACCGCATGATCAAGGGGCTTTTGGCCAAAGACCGGATTGGCCGGTATCGGAGTGTCCAGAACTATATCGTGAATGCCCGTAATAAGGTTATTTTTACTCCGCCGCCTCCCGCGCAGGTTGCGGGCCGCATGAAGGCCCTTTTTGCTTGGGCAAAGGATGAATCTTTGCATCCGATTGTTCGCAGCTCCATTTTTCAGCACGAGTTTCTGACGATCCATCCATTCATTGATGGCAATGGCCGCGTGGGTCGCGCGGTTGGGCAGTGGCTACTTTGGGAAAAGGGAATGGATCCTCTTTGCACGTTGAGCCTTGATGATTTCTTTGCGCAGGATCGGCCGCGTTATTATGATATGATCCAGCAGACGCGTGATATGGACGGGGACTTTACACATTGGGTAGAATATGTTGCTCAAGGTTTGGCGTGGGCGCATGAGGATGTACAAAACAGGATCAAAGCCGGGACTCTTCGATTGCAAGGGGTGACACTGACGCCCAAACAGGAAGAGCTTTTGGCTTTGCTGGAGAAAAAAGGCGTTTTAGGCGCTCATGAGATCGGGAAGGCCATGAAGATCAATCGTGCCCGCGTTAATCAATTGATTAGTCCGCTGGTCCGTTTTGGCATGGTCACAAGAGAGGGGGCGGCAAGGGCTGTTCGATATAGCCTGAACGAGAAATAGTTTATATGCAATTGGGCGTTGGTTGCAATGTTGTTTCGAAGATAAGCTAAAAGCTATGCATTTCGAAAAATACCTCAAATCCGGATCCGGTTTCGCCCTCGCCAGAAAACGCTTTGTTTGACTCTTAAAACTCTACGAAGTTCATAGAAATTTGGTTGTCCGCGTAGCAGAGCCGAAAACTGAACAGCAATTTCTTCTTGTCTAATCACATTAGAAAGCCTATAATTGAGCCGAAGGTGGGGGACACTTCCGGTGCAACCAGCCGTAACCTCAATAGGTTAGGCGGACCCGGTCCGGGTTGCATAGTCTTGAGAAAGAATAATGGTTAAATTAAGGTAGGATAGATATTTATGGAAGAGCTTAAAATAAAGAAAATTGATGTTAAACGCTTTAATGCTTTTGTCGGTCAATCTCGTAGTCCTGTAGCTGCATATGTAGGGCAAGAGCTTGCCTGGTATTCAAATACGGAAGAAACAGTAATTGGAGTACTTATTTTGGATATTGTAGATAATGATTACGTCGCAGTAATATTAGGGAGAGATGAAAGTGGTCGTTTCAGGGCCTTTGATACTAATTCATGTATACAGACAGAGGATGAGGCAACTCATTGGTTGATCAGAATGATGAAGTGGCATGCAGGCAAGGGGCAAAGAATATTTCCACAAAATGATGCCGGGAAGGGGGTAGATCTATTTGCCCCTATCGTACCTACTGAAAAACAGCATCCTTATTTCATTAGGCTTATTAGGGATCCCGGGTTCTCTTCTGCTAAAGCAATAATAAATGAAATAATGCTTCATTTTATTGATGTGGATGGTAATTTTGTCGAGCAATTTCAGTCAACAGGATTCGATTCGCGCTTGTGGGAGCTTTATCTGAATTTATATCTTTCAGAAGAACAGTTTTTTGTTAACAGGGAGCACAATGCACCAGAATTTATTGTTGAGAAAAGTGGGAAAAAGATAGCTATAGAAGCAGTTATTGTTGGCAGGAAGGATGATAATCCACCTAAGTATTTTAGATATTCTGGGCAAGTAGGAACGTCAGATAATGATTCAGAAGGATTAGATGCGATGGCAATTAAGTTCGGCAGCCCTTTGTATACAAAGCTCAATAAAAGATACTGGGAGTTATCCCATGTAAGTGGAATTCCTCTTATATTTGCCATTGCTGATTTTCATGATGATCAGTCAATGCTTTGGGGTTCAACCGCACTGATTAACTATCTTTATGGGGTTAAAGAAGATTTCCACTATGACTCAAATAATCACCTAGTAATTATACCTTCAAAAATTGATGTTCATACTGCCGGTGGGAAAGAAATACCATCGGGTTATTTTTTTCAACCAGATGCAGAGTATGTGAGTGCAGTTTTATTTTCTGCGAGTGGTACTATTTCCAAGTTTAACCGCATGGGGAGGCAGGCTGGTTTTGGTGATCCTAATGTGGCTATGATTAGAGAAGGAATGTGCTATGATCACGATCCTGATTCATCGTTACCAAAAGTCTTTCGCTACGAAGTAGACAAAAATAGCAGTGAAACATGGGGAGAAGGACTTTCTATGTTTCATAATCCTAATGCTCTGTATCCCGTACCAGAAGAATTATTCCCTTCAATCGCACATCATCATCTTCTCAAAGATGGCCGAATTGAAAGTCGCTCTCCACAATTTCATCCTTATGGTTCTGTCACTTATATTATTAGAACTAAAGATAGTTGGAAAGGAGAGGGGGATGATTTGTGAGCCAATAACGATATTTTCGAGGTGATAAGAGGACGGAATACCTGTATCGGTTGTCTGCAGATTGTCCAAGTAGAGATATAGTATACTGAAAGTGGAGGGAGAAATGAAGGGAGATAGATTAGCCAAACATCGGAAACCAGAAGAGCGAGAACGTAAAGACATCTTTGATAGATGGTTGTCAGCAAATTGTCATGACGCTGTCTCTCATGATAAATTGCGGCATTCAGTTGCTGGCAAAGAAAAGAAAATAGCGCATCTATTGGAGAAATAGATGCGAGAGATATACTGTTTACTTGATGCGAACTCTGTAATTAAGCATTACGTTGACCTCCCAGGCTCAGAGGTTGTAAACTACCTGTTTGAGAAAAGTCCTACCGCAGTAATTAACATCTCCAACGTCCAGATTGCGGAAGTAGTGTCTATTTTCTATAAATTTCACCGCGAAGGGATAATAACATCAGTTCAAGAATTAGAAGAATTCAAAGATACTTTCTTTAACGATATGAAGACTGGGAAGATTACAAGGTATGCTTTTGTTGATGAACACATCCTAGATTTTGAGGTCTACCGCAAGATTACAGAGACTGCACCTCCAGTACAAAAGCCGATACGTACTTTTATCCCCCAGTTCGGAGGCTTCGTGTCAGAATTGAAAGATATCGCGAATACTGGGGATGCAATAATGTTGATGGTAATGCGAGAAATAAATTATTTAACAGAAGGGAACTCTTGTCTTGTCACATGTGACGGACATGTTTTGAATGTTGCTCAGCAGTTAAATTTGAGAGTTTTGAATCCAGAAAAGTGCAATATTGCTAGTATCCCTCAATGTTTGGATATCAGGAGATCCAAAAGGCTTAAGTCGCCGACGCTAAAAATAGTTTGTAAGGATAACTTTTCTAAAGAAGAAATAGGCTCTACTAGTTCAATAGATATTTGTGAGGGGGGTGTTTTGGTCAGGAAAAAAAGCAATCTTAGAGAAGGGAGAAATATTGTTCTTAGGTTATCTCCTATAAATAAGAAGGAACCGGTTATTGAACAAGCTGGTCAGGTCGTCCGATCTACTGAATGGGCTAACGCTATTAGGTTCTTAGAGCCAATTCCTGATAACCTTTATAGTGCTCTTGTTAATTGATATTTTTAATGCCCTGAGGAGGAAGGAATACCAGGTATCGGTTGGCTTCGAGCAAGGCGTCAAATTTGCCCGCAACAATTTTGCCGGAGCAATGATTGTAAAGGCGGAAAAAGTGTATTGACTGAATATAAAGAATAGAGGCTAAAATGGAAAGATTAACGCAAGACAAATTCAAGAATATTTACTTATACGATAAGATAGCGCAAAAAGACCAATTTGATCATCAGGATTTCGCTGAAATATTATTGAGGATCATTAAAGATAATACATCTGAAAATAAAGATTTGACGCCATTCAATATTGGTATTTTTGGAAGATGGGGCGTAGGGAAGTCAACTGTAGTTAATCTTTTCAAACAATTAATTGAAGAGTTGAATGAAGAATTGAAAAAGAAGAATAAAGCAAGGAAATACATCTTTATTGATTTTACGGTTTGGAAATATTCTTCAGAAGCTCTCAAAAGAAAATTTATTTTCACTATAGGCAGAAAATTTTTAGGCCAGAATAAACTGGATGAGCTGAATACTGAAGTAAGGGGCCACAAGACAATAACTCTCCCGTTGCTTTATAACCCCGGTGTTTTAACTGATCAACTAAAAAAATGGAAAGAGAACATAAGCTGGAGTGTTTTTAAAGCTTGTATAGTTTTTTATGCGATCATAATTCTTATTACTTTTTTTCTGAATTACAAATATGGGATTCCCAGATTAATAAACTTTTCTGATTTTTTTGATTTAGTACTCTTTTTCTCAATTTGTCAAATACCCACGTTTTTGGCCTATTTATGGAAATCTATAAACAAAGCCAACATTTCTATAGCTTTCGATAGATATGATACAGAAGAACAATTTGAAGAAAAATTTATTGAAGTCGTCCAAGAGAAGAAAGATACTATAAAAATAATTTTTATTGATGATCTTGATAGGTGTCCAGAAGATAAAGTTATTGAGACTCTAGAGACGATTAAGACGTACCTAGATGTAAAAACATGTATTTTCCTGATAGCTTGTGCAGATGACGTTGTAAAGAGAGTTGTGGAAACTAAACGGAAAGAACTTTGTAAGGAAGGCGATGGGGCGGATTATTTGAATAAATTCTTCCAATACACCATCAGAATACCTCCTTTTATTCGTCAAAATATGCGTGATTATGCAATGAAAATATTAGATTGTCAATCCAGCGATCTTTTAAAGTTAGAGGATCTAGAAGATATTCTAGACATTCTCATTCATAGTGAAGTTTATAACCCTAGGAAAGTTATTTTATTAATTAATAGCTTTGCTGCTGATTTTGAAATCGCTCTAAAAAGGGAAGAGTCCGATTCTTCAAAACTTCGTTCAGGAGATGTTACTACAAAACTTCCGCAATTAGCTGTTTTTACTGTAATAAAGACTGATTATCCTCGTATTTTTGATTTATTAGTTTCTGACAATGAATTGTTAAAATATATTCTTTTAATTGAAGAAAGTAAGACTGACTTCTTGGAAGAATATCATAAGAGAATTTTAAGAGAGATATATTATTCTGACCAATCTCCAACTGGGGAAATTACTCTGGATCTAAAGCGCTATAAAAAGGGTCATGAAAAAGAATGTGAAAACTTCATTTCTTTCATAAAAGGAGTAACAAATCACATCAAGGATGTAGATAATTATTCGCCTTTTATTTATTTGGATGCAGATAAGAGCAGTTATGTTCTTACCAGCGATTACTTGAAGAAGTTATGTGAGTATGTAAGAAAAGGGATGGTTGAAGATGTTAAAGAGATGTTCAAAGAATTGAAGAATGAGCAGGAGAAGCAGAATAGATTTGAAAACGTAGTTAATATTATATGTAATATTTTAAAGGGGAATCGAGAAAAAGAGAAAGGATTAAGAACTTTTTTTGATATTGTAGTTGATTATATGCCTGAGAATTCTGATTTTAGAAAACATGTCGCTGGAAAAGTAATGAATGCATTTTCGTCTTTCATGAAGGATGATACGTGGCTTAAGAATTTCAATCTCGAGGGTATAGTTTTTACTCTACAATACGAAAAATCCGATGCCACTAAAGGAAATGTTATTGATATATTCGTAAACACTATAGAGAAAACTACGGAAAAAGAATTAGGAGTTGCATTGCTAAATTCCGTTTTCCATTATGAAGCGTTAGTGAAAACCGGAACAAATATTTCTAGAATTCGTAATGTGCTAAGTAGGAGAAACCCTATATCCGAAGGAGATAAAGTCCTAATTTATTTCTCTATAGACGAGATATGTTCTTTTATAACTAATCTTGCTCAGCAAGAAAAGACAATTGAGAAATTTTTCAGCGGAGAGATAGTTGAAGAAATTTGTGGTGTATTAAAAGAGTTAGATGCGTCAAGTAAGGAAAAGACTGCGGAAGAAAATCAGCGGTACGAGATTTTAAAGAATGCTTTTAATGTTCTCGACGAGGCATTATTATCAAAAGAAAAAAATATTAACAGGAGAATTAATAATTTTATTGAGTTAATGCCAACCGCTACGTATTATTATGAGATTATAGATAAATTGTCGTCAATTATTTCTAAAATCCCTCAAGAATCCCTATCTTTGTTGTTAGACGCCCTTATTAAAGAGGTAGAATCAGTAGACAGGGATGAACTTGAAAAATTGTTAGCATTGATTAATGATGTATCAGATAGAAGTAGCGGACGCCCTCTCAAAGAATTTCATGCTCTAAATGTCTCATTCCCTCGGATTATGATAGACAAGTATAATTCAGAAGAATTTAATATTGTTGGGAGATATCTCATTAACTTTTGTGATAAGCGTTTTTCCGATGAAGACATAGACAACATTTCTTCTCAGTTGATCGCAAAGCTGAAGATTCACGAAGGATTTGAAATAACGCAGAAAATTTGTAGTTTTATGCTCGATAATCAAGGCGTCTTACTTCCTCAAGCACGAGAAAAACTGTTTGATACTTTTGTAGCCGAGGTTTATGAAATAAAGAATTACGATAAACAAAAATTTCCTAATGATGAAGGAATACGATTCTGGCAGTCCGTAGCTAATACGATAATCAGCTTAGTAGATAATAAAGATAAATTAATTTTGAATATTACTCCCGCTCATTGTATAAATGCCTCTACTGACGCCTTAACGTTAGACCAAAAATCAATACTTATAGACATAGTTAAAATCCAATTTAACAAATATTCTACGGCTGCTAAAGAAAAACTTCTTGCTACTTTCGTTGACTATCTTACTACTAATAATAAAGAGAAGATTCGTTGGGGGGTAGCTCAAATTTATACTCTAATACATGATCTTAGTCTTACTAATGTTGAGCCGCAATTAAAACAAAAATTATTGCTTCGCTTGACTACCGTAATTAAGGATCTTGATGATAATACAGAAAGAACTAAAGCATTAGAGATTCTGCTAAAAGAAGAAGAGGTAGTTAGAGACTTGGGAGAAAGTTATCGTGAAATTATGTTAAATGAAATAGAACTTCAATTTGATGGCAATCGCAGTCAAGCGTTAGCCATAGAAGGATTTATTTCTGAATTTTCTTATTTTGAGCCTGGAAAACAAATTCTCCTTTGCGGAAAATTCTTGGGTTCAGAAGTATATTCAAAAGAGAATTCAAAAAATCTTATCCGAAAAGTTATTTCAGATTTCTCGGCTGTCGTAGATGTGGCTCCAACTGCTACGATTCAAACTCCAGCCATTGAAACAACCAAAGATGAAGAGGAAGTAGTACAAGAACAGGATCTAATGAGTCCTAAGGAAGAATACATTGAAAGGTTCATAGTGGGAGTAAATTTAGATAAAAGGGCTTGGGAATTCTTCGCTGATTTGTTTTTAGCACTCATTCCCGCTTTATCTGAAACTTTGAGAAAAAAGTTAGGGCAAGAGAATATTAAGAATATTAAGACAAAGGAAGAAAGTCCTAATATTAGTAGAAATAGATTTACCGTAATAAATACTTTAAAATCATTCAATGCTCTTGATGAGGCAGAAGTGCGTGGGTTATTTACTAATTTATTTTCAAGTGAAGATGAGGCAAGGGTTGAATTAGCTTGCGATTTCTTTCAAGTTTATTACAAAGATGTAAGATTGACAAAGGAACACAAGAGAAGGTATGGTAGTGATATTGATGATGCTGTTAAAAGGTTTGAGGCTAATGAACATCTTAAGTCTAGGCTTCTGGAAATTAAAAGCTTGGTAGCATAATTTTATCGATATCGAACAAACCCTGGGAAGAAAGCAGTTCCTCAAAGATTTTCTTTTTTGCTCTTTGAAGCGGCAAAATTTGCCCGCACCAAATTTTGCCGAGGCCAAGCGGTAGTTGTGGGGCGGGCGTGCCCGCACCACGCCCCGCCTCAGAGGTTTTGCTTTAAAGTGTTAACCGGGAGAGGCGCAGCATCCCGCCCAGTATGGGCTTTTAGAGGGTAAAATAACAAGACGTTGTTGCTAGTCCTTTTATTCTCCTACGCAGAAGACCACGGGATCAATGCGGCGCAGGATTGCGCAAAGAGGGGGACTGCTTCGGAGGAATTTCGCTCAAGTAGTAGATAAACCCCGGACTGTAGCCCGGGGAGCTTCATTTGATACTGTAAGTATCTGATCGGAAAGGAAGGGCGCGTAGTTACGTTATAAAAAACCCCAGCGGTTTGTTGTAAATCCTCGCTAATTCTTTTAATTCCACAACGTCAATTCTTTTCTGTCCGGCCTCAACTTTTGAAACAAAAGATTGTGTTCTGTTCAGTAATTTAGCTACGTCTTCCTGTTTAAGCCCGCTTTCTTGTCTGGCTTTTATCAGCCTCTGCACAATGGCCCGGTGTTCTTCCGTGTAAATGGTTTTATCCATAGGCAATAAAGTTTATTGAATTATCTTTAGCAATATGATATATTCTGAAAAGGAATATTCCAAAATGGAATATTGAATAAATGGGCTACTTTAGCATATTGAAAAGAAGAGTCAATTCTAAACTGATAGATTAATCGGAGCGCATAATTCCCTATTAAAAGGTAATTTTCAATGTTTTTGAGTAAAAGGAGAAAAGATATGGCGAAGCAAAGGATTACTTTCATTATTATCGCCGGTTTCTTTCTTTTCGTTTGCGTGGCAGTTAACTATGCTGAAGATATGACTATTACCACATATTATCCGTCTCCTAACGGTACCTATGACGCACTGAATGTGAAACGCCTTTCCGTGGGGGATACCAATGGCGACGGCAGCATCAATGCTTCGGATGTCTCTGCATCCAGCGGGTATCTGCTGGTGGCGGATAAAATCGGTGTAGGGACGAGATCACCATCTTCCGGCTTAGCTTTCGGAGGAAGGAGTCTTATTATTTTCAACAAGGATACCGGATCGGAAACAACCGGTAATATAATAGGCGGAATGGGATTTATTGGATATGGCGTTTCGCACGGGCAATTTGATTATCGTGCCGGGACCGGGTTCGAGATGCTTAACGTCAGCAGCGACGGCCCAAGTATTAGCCATGCCGCTACGGCATTTGCGCCTTTGTATCTCAGTAGTTTGTATGCTACTTCTACGATAGGTAATAGGAGTACCGATATCGGACAACAGATGGAAATAGGCACAAGTGCATTGACGACCTTGCGTTTTGATTCCGATGCTTATCGTATTTATGCGGGAGGCACGTCGGGGGCAGGTGAGTTAGTAAGAATAACTGAAAGCGGTAACGTCGGCATCGGGACGACAAGTCCCGCGTGTCGGCTCGATGTTGCTGGGAATATGAAGATCTCAAATTACGGGTCGCTTACTTTGGGAAATACGGATAATACAAATGAAGGCGGGCAAATAAATTTTACTGCAGCCGGTTCGTATGATCCTTGGTATCTTGATTCTTACCTGAACTGTTTTAGAATATTCTCTGGTTCTACTAATACTGATACTGTGCAAATATTTAATGCGGGGACCGGTACGGCAAATGTTTATGTGGAAGGTAATGTCAGTATCGGCACAACTGCTACTTCTCTATCAGGTAAAACCCCATCGCTTGTTGTTTGGAATAACGGCGGCCCGGTAATTTCAACTTACGTTAATACAAGTGGGCTGACAAATACGATGTGTTTTAACAATCCCAATGGAGAGGTCGGCTATATCAATACCAGCGGGACTACTACCAGTTACGGCACGTCATCAGACCGCAGGATAAAATATAATATTCAGGATCTTGATGAGGTTAAGATCGACGGTATGATTCAATTATTGCGTCCCAGACAGTGGACTTGGCACAACTCCAAAGACGGCGATTCTCATGGAGAAGGATTTATCGCTCAAGAACTCATAAGCGTCTTCCCGATGGCGGTAATAAAAGGTGATGATGATCAGAATTTAAAACCCGGGGACCCTGGCTTTAAATTATGGGGAATAGATTATGGTAAGCTTACACCGTATTTGACGGTTGAGGTGCAGTTCCTTCGCAAGCAGCTTAAACAACAGCAAAAGGAGATTGAAGAACTAAGGCAGGAGATAGAGGAGCTGAAGAAGAAAATCAATTCTTAGAAGCATAAAATAGCAAGACGTTGTTGATAGTCCTTTTATTCTCCTACGCAGAAGACCACGAGATGAATGAACAGGAAGGTATCGTTGCGCAAAGAAGGGGGACTGCTTCGGAGGAATTCCGCTCAAGTAACAAAGAAATCCCGGGCGCCTGTCCTGAGCCCTTCGACAGGTTCAGGGTCAACTTCGCCGAAGGATTAGCCCAGGGAGCTTCATTCTGGTTCATCCGCGTAGTCACGCGATACTCACAACTTGATATTCAATACCTCACTTAACCCCCAGAAAAAAGAGCATTGACAGGGGGTGCATTGAGTATTACACTTATATTAAGTGAGTGCTCACTCAACAGGAGAGAACAATGCAAAACCAGGTGGCTATCGATATGCGAGAAAGGATTATTGAGGCGGCAATTACCATTGCTGCGCGATCCGGTTTTACCCAGGCCACAACCAAAGAGATCGCCGGGGAAGCGGGTTGTTCAGAGGGGATTATTTATCATTATTTTTCTACAAAAAATGAGTTGTTTCGCGTAGTTATTAAGGAAAGCGCTGAAGAGTTCTTTGCCCGGTTGAAAAATGCGGTCGGCGCAGAGGGCAATGCGTGGGAAAGGTTGGAAAAGCTTATTGATTTTCATTTTCATTACTTTACCGGTAAAGTGAATATCTTTCAAATTCTTTTTGGTAAGGCCGGAGACACGCTGATCCCTTTTTCGTTTATGCTAAAGACCCTGATCCTTCCATATCTTACGATCATCGAAAGTATCATTATGCAGGGAATTCACTCTGAAGAATTTGTCCCCATAAATGCAGAAGGCATCGCTACCAGCCTGCTTGGGATGATGCAATTGAATATCATTAAACTGCATTTTGGGCTGAAGGATAACTCGGTAGCTGAAATAAAAAAGACTGTCAAACTGGTGATTTTTAAAGCGATAATGCGTAAATCATAACCGATGATGAAAAGAAATGCCCCGTTAATTAGTTTTTTTGTTTTCTGCTTCGGCGTTTTCATCGCCATTGCTGAAGGGCAAGCTCCGGCGGCTACGTATAACCTTACCCTGGAAGACGCGGTAAAAGTTGCGTTCAAGAATAACAAGGATATTCAGATCAAGGAGCAGGAAGCAGCAGCAGTGAAGGCCGCGATATTAGAGGCGCGCAGTGCATTTCTGCCGCAATTAAACGCCAGTTTCAGCTATGACCATTCCGGAAGCGTTATGAGCTTATCTGCCACTCCAACTGCTAAAAAAGATATAGGGATTTTTACCGGATACCGTAATGACAATAAAATGGGAGTGGAACTTGATCAAATTATCTACAACGGAGGGGCGAATACCGCCAATCTAAGGCAGAAGCAGGTTCAGTTTGATGCCCAGATGGAAACTCTGCGCGCGCAGAAACTCATCACGGAGTTTGAGGTAAAGAGGCTTTATTATGGATTATTGTTGGCGCAGGAAACCGAGCGTATTGCGCAGAATCTTCTGGATCAGGCCAAGGCGCATTATGAAGAGGTAAAGAAGAAATATGAGCAAGGGACTGCTTCGCGGTTCGATAGTTTGCAATCCAGTGTGCAGGTTTCCAAGCTTGAGCCGGAGTTTATCAAGGCAAAGAGTGCCGTAGAGTTAATCGATGCCGAGTTGAAGAAACTGCTTGGGCTTAAAATGCCGGATAACCTTATTTTAAAAGATAACTTTGCGTATAATCGCATAGAAATAAAAGAAGATGAGTTTTTGAAGTCGGCATACCTGGATAATCCGGAGATGAAGCTTGTGGCTTTAGGAGTAGATATAAATAAATGGTCGATAGAGATGGCGCGGTCCGGGAATAAACCGCAAATTAATGCGCAGATCGGGACTAATTATCGTTCAAACGACGTGGGAGATATGATCAATACCCGGCATAATAACTGGCAGGCAGGTATTGCGGTGAGCGTTCCCATCTTCGACGGATTTTCGACTAAGGCTAAAGTTGACGCGGCGAAAGCCCGCTATACCGGGGCGAAATTGCAAAAAGATAATTTAGGCGAAGAGATCGCCGTAGATATCCGGAAGGCGTGCCTGGATCTGCAAAAGGCGCAATCGGTTATCGACTCGCAGAGGGATAGCGTAGGCGAAGCCAAAGAAGCTTTGAAGATCGCTGAAGTAAGATTCGATAACGGAGAAGGGACTAATCTGGATGTGCTGGATGCGCAGGTCTCATTAAGCCAGGTGGAGAAGAATTTATCCGAAGGGATTTTTGATTATCTTATGGCCGGGGCATATTTGGATCAAACTATGGGGAAAAGTATGGTAGAAGGAGACTGATGATGAAGAAGCCGATAAAAATCGTCATACCTGTTTTATTTATTGCGATCATCGCCGCTGTTTCTTTCTGGTATGTGCGCAACAGAAATAATTCAGATTATAATAAAATCAAGGTTTCCGGGAATATCGAGGCTACGGATATACGTCTTGCCTTCCGGGTGCAGGGTAAGATAATGGAGCTCTTAGTTGACGAAGGCGGCGTAATCAAAGCCGGGGATGCAGTGGCCAGGCTTGCCACGGATGAGCTTGTAAAAATCAAGAATGAGGCGGAGTCATCCTTGAAATCCGCGGAATTTGCCTATGAAAGGGCCAGGGATGATTACGTAAGAGCGGAGAATCTTTTCCAGGCGGGAGCGATTTCCGCGCAAAAGAGAGATACTGCAAAGACCGCCGTAGATAGTGCCAAGGCAAATGCCGAGGCATTGCGGGCATCGCTGGATCTGGCAGTTACGCGTTTGGGATTTGCAGAACTTACATCGCCTATCGATGGTTTTATTCTGACCAAGAGCGCAGAAGCCGGAGAAGTCGTTCCGGCAGGCGCGACTATTTTTACCCTCGCGGATTTAAAGAATATTTGGCTGACCGCATACATTAATGAAAAGGATTTGGGGAGAGTGAAGCTGAACCAGGGCGCAGATATTAAAACCGACACCTATCCCGGCCGGATCTATAAAGGCCGCATCTCTTTTATTTCCCAGGAAGCAGAATTTACGCCCAAACAGATACAGACGCAAGAGGAGCGGGTGAAGCTTGTGTATCGGATCAAGATCGCGGTGGATAATGCCAATTTGGAACTGAAGCCGGGAATGCCGGCAGATGCTTTGATTACCGCAGAATAGATATGCCAATGATAAAAAGTGTTGGTTTATGCCGGGACTTCGGAAAAACGCATGCGGTTAATATGCTGGATTTAGATATCGGCGAAGGCGAGATCTTTGGTCTTGTGGGCCCGGATGGCGCAGGTAAGAGCACTACTTTGAGGCTTCTGACCGGGATACTTGAGCCTACTTCCGGCGATGCCTGGGTGGGGGATTGTCATATCGTCAGGGACTCGGAGAAACTTAAAGAAAAGATCGCATATATGCCGCAGAGGTTCGGGTTATACGAGGACCTTACGGTAATGGAAAATATACATTTTTACGCCGACATCTATTTATCCTCTTTAAGCGAGAGAAAACAGCGTATAGGACAATTGCTGGATTTTACGCGCCTTGAACCTTTTAGGAACAGGCTTGCCGGGAACCTTTCCGGAGGGATGAAGCAAAAGCTGGGGCTGGCCTGCGCCTTGATCCATACTCCCAAGATACTTTTTCTTGATGAACCTACCAACGGCGTTGATCCGGTATCGCGCCGGGATTTCTGGAACATTCTTTATGAGTTGTTGAAAGATAAGGTCACCATATTCTTCTCGACTTCGTATCTGGATGAAGCAGAGAGGTGCAAACGCATCGGCCTTATGCATAAAGGGAAGCTTTTGCGCTGCGAGTCTCCGCAAAGTATCAAGAATGAGTTTACTGCAAGTTCATTGGAAGAAGCCTTTATTTCTATTATAAATAAATATGAAAACAGATGATGCGTTTTCCGTGAGCGTTGAAAATCTGGAAAAGAAGTTCGCCGGTTTTGTCGCCGTCAACAAAATAACCTTTAGCGTTAAACCCGGAGAAATTTTCGGCTTCCTGGGGCCCAATGGCGCGGGAAAATCTACTACTATCCGTATGCTTTGCGGCATACTTTCTCCGACTTCCGGCAAGGGGCAGGTGGGAGGATACGATATTATACGTCAGCAAGACCGTATCAAAGAAAATATCGGATATATGTCCCAGAAGTTCTCGCTTTATAACGACCTTACCGTAGAAGAAAATATCAATTTTTATTCCGGGATCTATCGAATCCCCAAGGAAAAAATAGCTAAACGTAAAGAATGGGTTCTGCAAATGGCCGGGCTTACCGATCTCCGCTCAAGCTTTACCTATACCTTATCCGGAGGATGGAAACAGCGTCTGGCATTGGGCTGCGCCATAATCCACGAGCCGCAGATTGTATTCTTAGATGAGCCGACTTCTGGGACAGACCCAATTTCCCGCAAACGTTTTTGGGAGCTTATCAAGGCAATGACTAAAGAAGGAGTTACTGTTTTTGTGACTACCCATTATATGGATGAAGCGGAGAATTGTGACCGTATCGCCCTGATTTATCAGGGGGATATTATCGCCGGGGGCTCTCCGCGGGAATTAAAGAACAATTTTATGAAAGAACAGGTTTTAGAGATCCGTATGCCGGGGATTGATGCCCGGCTTAAGCAGCTCAAAAGCATTGAGTCGGTCAAAGATGCTGCGCTTTTCGGGGATAGTGTGCACGTGATCACGCGTAATGCCCAGGCAGCCGGCGAGAAAATCAAAGAATTCTTTTTGCAGTCAAATCTTAAAGGCTATACGATACAGGAAATCGCCCCTTCGTTGGAAGACGTATTTGTTTCCTTGATAGAAACTCACGATAGAGAGAAGCATTAAAATGAACCTGTTAAGAGTTAGAGCCTTGGTCCGCAAAGAATTCATCCAGGTCTTTCGCGACTACCGCAGCCTGTGGATGGCGATCGCGATCCCTGTGATTATGCTGGTTTTATTCGGATATGCTTTAACTCTGGATGTCGATAACGTGCCTCTGGTCATTTGGGATCAGGACCGCACTTCTGTTTCCCGGGATTTTATATTGGATTTCAATAACTCACGCTATTTCAAAATAGTAGGTTATTCTGACGGCTACGCTCAAATTGACGCGCAAATAAACAAAGACAAAGTCCTTATGGCGTTAGTTATTCCCAGGGATTTCTCTAGTTTACTTGGCGCAGGCCGGAAAGCGCCGGTGCAACTGATCGTTGACGGAAGCGATTCCAACAGCGCATCAATCGGCCTGGGGTATGTTGAGGCGGTCATTAACTCATATAATCAGGTTTTTGTAAGCGGCGTATACAGCCGTAACGGTATGCAATACAGCCCGGCAATAGTATTGCGTCCCCGGGTATGGTTTAATGAAACATTACGCAGCAAAAATTTCATCATTCCCGGTTTGATTGCCGTGATTATGATGATTGTTGCCGCGCTTCTTACGTCTCTGACCGTGGCCAGAGAATGGGAGCGGGGAACAATGGAGCAGCTTATTTCTACGCCCATTAAATCCGGCGAACTCCTTTTAGGGAAATTTATCCCTTATTTTGTGATCGGCCTGGTTGATATACTTATTTCCGTGAGTATGGCGCAATTCGTTTTTCATGTGCCGTTTCGCGGCAACCTACTGGAGTTCTTTGTTTTCTCGGCAATCTTCCTGACCGGGATATCCTGCTGGGGGATTTTTATCTCGGTAGTGGCGAGGAATCAGTTTATGGCAAGCCAGATTTCGTTTTTGACGACCTTTTTGCCGGCATTTCTGCTTTCCGGGTTTGCCTTTCCGATTATAAATATGCCCAAGCCGATTGAGTTATTCACCTATATTATCCCTGCCAGGCACTTTGTAACCATCTTAAAGGGCATATACTTAAAAGGAGTAGGGTTTGACATCTTATGGCCGCAGGCTTTGTTTCTTCTGATCTTCTCCCTGGTTATGATCGTATTGATAAACAAGCGATTCCGGAAAAGGGTAGCGTAATATGTGGGAGCGCATAAAAACCATAGTCGTTAAAGAATTTATCCAGGCGTTGCGTGATCCTAAGATGCGGATGGTGATGTTTGTTACCCCTGTAATTCAGCTTATGATCATGAGTTTTGCGGTTTCCACGGATGTTAAAAGAATTCCCACGGCTATTTATGATCTTGATAACTCCAGGGAAAGCCGCGAGTTAATCCGCGAATTTACCTCCTCGAATTATTTTATCCCTAAGTTCTACATAACGAAAGACGTTGATGAGAGAGTTTTAGTGGATAAATCCCTGGCAAGTACGGTAATTCGCATTAATCACGGATTCGCGCAGGATCTAAATGCGGGCCGCAGCGCTTATCTGCAATTGATCGTTGACGGGACGGATTCTAATACGGCAATGAGTATTCTGCGTTACGCGGAGCGGATAGCCGGGCGGTATTCTTCGCGGATTGAAGGGGCGCGTTTGCAGGTATTGTTAAATGGCGCGGGTCTTTTTCCCCAAGTAGAATTACGCAGCCGCAGCTGGTTTAATGAGAACCTGGAATCACGCAATTTTTATATCCCGGGGGTGGTCGGGATGGTCGTTATGCTGGTGACGCTGCTTTTAACGGCAATGGCCATTGTGAAAGAGAAAGAGGTGGGGACTATTGAACAATTGATCGTCAGCCCTATCCGCTCGTTTGAGCTTATCCTGGGAAAGCTTATCCCGTTTGCAGTAGTGGGGATTATTGATGTTGTTATTATTAGTTTGGTTACCTTCCTGGTGCTTAAAGTGCCGCTGCGGGGAAGTTTCTTATTACTTTTGCTGGGGTCGTTTCTTTTTATGGTCAATACCTTAGGGTTGGGATTGTTTATTTCTGCACGGGCCAGAACCCAGCAAGAGGCTTTAATGTCTATGTTTATGGTCGCCCAGCCAATGATGCTTCTATCGGGATTCGTTTTCCCCATTGCCAATATGCCTAAAGTGGTTCAATTCGCTACGTTTGTAAACCCGCTAAGGCATTACTTGGTTATTATCAGGGGGATATTCCTGAAAGGCAGTGATTTTAGTGTGCTCTGGCCGCAAATGCTGACCCTTTCGTTAATCGGAGTATTGATCTTTACTTTGAGTTCGCTGGGATTTCGAAAGACTCTGGGTTAGGCTGTGTCTGCGCTGGGTGTCCGGATAAACAATCCCTGTCCGATAAGCAATTCTGTCGGACGGCCTGGTATGTAATCCACTGCAAATAAGTGATTTGCAATCGCCTCGCCCGCCTCCCTTATCCATTACTTTCGCATTGACAATGCCCGGCATTATGTTACACTTGTAACATAAAAGTTACAAGGAGAGACCCCCTATGCAGTTCCATATATCTATTGACGGCATCCTTTCTTCCCCGGTTAAAATAAAAATCGCTGATTTTCTCCTTTTTCATGAAGCGCCCATGAGCGAACGGGAGATCGCCTCCGTCCTTAAAATATCACATATGAGCGTAAACCGCGCTATGGCGGCCATGGAGAAGATTAACTTCGTCAATTGTAAGACTATCGGCAAGGCGCACCTCTGGACGGTTAATCGAAAAAGCTATGCTTATCAGGCCGTGAAGAAATATCTAAGCGCAATAAATTCTTATCCTACTCCTTTAGACTCATTAAAGAGGTTGCTGCTGAAATATTTGCCAAAGAGTAAGGTGGTTCATTTAATACTTTTCGGATCTGTCGCAAAAGGGGAAGAGTGTATTAACAGTGATATTGATGTTTTAATTGTTGTAAAAACAAAGCGAGCCAAAGATGTCTTGGAGCCAACGCTGGAGAAATTATCATCCAGGTGTTTAGATATGTTCGGGAATCGCCTTTCTCCTTATATATTGAGCGAGAGAGAGTGGAAAACAAAACGGTCGCTTGAAATCGTAAAGGCCGCCCAGGAGGGGACAAGGTTGTATGAGTCCAAAATTTAATACCCGGGATGTCCACAAGGCGCAGTATTCAAATTACATTAAACGCGCTGAAGAATGCTTAACAGCCGCAAAGTTAGCATTCGACCGCTCAGAATGGAACGCGTCAGCCATTAATTCTATTCATGCGGTCATTGCTATGGCGGACGCGATGTGTGTCTATTTTCTTGGCAGGCGGCATTCAGGTGAAGATCATAATGATGCCGCCGGTTTATTTAAGTCGATCAAAAGCGATGAGGAAACGGCGGTAAATGCCAATCGTATCATCCGTGTCTTACGGATGAAAAACATGGCTGAATATGAAGAGCGGCTTGTAAGCCGTTCAGAAGCCGATAAGATACTTAAAGACACGGAAAGATTCGCTGAGTTTGTGCGGGAGAAGCTTTCGTGATTAAAGAGTATTGGCTATAAGGCATATTCTGACTTAGTCGATTCAAGCAAGATTAAAATCCTCACCCTGTTCCGTTAACCCCGGAGCAGGATTTTTTTATCTTCTGCTGTTGTTTAATCGGAGCGCGGAATTCCCGAATGCCTTAAAAACAAAATATAGGAGTTTCGGGATGAATGCGCAGGATGAACGGAAAGGTATCGTTGAACAAAGAGGGGAACTGCTTCGGAGGAATTTAGCTCAAGCAGCAGAGAAACCCTGGGCGCCTGTCCTGAGCCCTTCGACAGGTTCAGGGTCAACTTCGCCGAAGGATCAGCCCGGGGAGTTTCATTCTGTTTCATCCGTGTAGTCACTCTATACTCACAACTCAGTACTTCATACTAGAATTAAAACTCAGAACCCGCATTTATAATTATCCTTGTTTCTCATCCCTTAACGCCATATAATTGAGCCAAGATGGGAGCATTTCCGTAGTACCCCTTTGTGGTAATAGGGGGGGGCCGAATGCACGTTCGCAAAAGAGCATTGGGGAGGAGTCCAAAGGAGGCTGTTTATGTTGATAGTATGGGCCTGGATTATATCAATTATTGTAACAATATACATCGCCGGCCAGAAGAAACTTGCTGTCGGAGGATTCTTATTCCTGGCGTTTCTCACCGGTCCCTTGGCAGTTATTATCGTGTTATTGTTTCCAGAAAAGAAAACTCCGGCGCCGAATGCAATGGCAGAAGTTAATACTTTTCAGGATGCAAAGCATCAGTTGCAAAATATCCGCTGTTCTCTGTATGCGCTTGAGGAAAGAATCAAGAATCTGGAGAGTTTGGTCGCCAGGCTTTCCGGCACAAGCGTGGCTGTTTCTACGGTTGAAGAAAAGAGGGTAGATCCGGTTCCGGAATACGACATCAAGTCAAAACCTGTAATCGCAAAGGCCTCCGCGGATGTCGTCAAGAAATCCGATATGGAATTGGATTTTGGGCGGAATTGGTTAAACAAGATAGGCATTGTCATCTTGGCGCTTGGGGTGGCGTTCCTTATCAGCTATTCGTTTCAGTATTTTGGGCCATTATTGAAGATCGCATTCGGCTATCTCGTCGGCGGTCTGCTTTTCTTCGCGGGAGTCAAATCGGAGGCTAAAGAGAAGTTTGTGAACTACGGCCGCGTATTACTCGGCGGGGCGTGGGCGATCATTTATTTTACCACTTATGCCATGCATCATTTTAGCGCATCCAGAATCTTAGCCAGCCAAGCTATTGATACATTGCTGCTGGTGGTTGTCGTAGCGGGTATGATTACGCATGTCTTGAGATATAAGTCGGAAACGATGATGTTAGTAGTCCTTGCGGCGGCTTATTTGACCTCAACGATCGGCCAGGTAACTCCGTTTACCGTGCTTAGTTCCTTGTTCCTATCGCTGCTTACATTGGTGTTCGTTCATAAATTTCAGTGGGTCAGGATACTGTCGGCGGGGATCATTTTGACATATCTTATTCATCTTCTCTGGGTTGTTCCTAATATTCGTTCTTCGGGGACAGCGGCGCTGCCCTTTGGTATCCCTGCAGGACATTATTATGACCTCATGAATTTTATATTCTTGTCGTTGTATTGGGCGTTATTCCTGGCAGGCACACATATTGTGCGCAATATAACCGAACAGAGATTGGCCGGATCTTTGGCGGCAAGTAACTTTGGGAACATCGCTTTATATAGCGTCTTGGCATATCCGTTGATTATAAGACTATTTCAAGGGCATAAATTTGGATTAGTCATTTCTGCCGGGGCTGTTTACTTAGTTTTGAGCCTTCTGATGAAGAGACTGGGCCGGGAAAAGATGTATATCAGCGATATCGCCGCCGCTGTCTTTGCGATCACGTTCTCCCTGTCGCTTAAATTCTTGCCGACATCAACGCTTCTTGTTTGGCTGATTGAAATCCCGTGTTTGTTGTTCATTGGCGTAAATCTTAAAGAGAGGATCTTCCGTTATTTCGCTTATGCGCTTTCAGTGATTGTGGCTGTTCGGTTGATATTTTTAGGGATGTTTGACGGGATGGCGAACATCCATTTCTTTGGTTTCGAGTGGACCTGGTATGGTTTTATGTGTTTCTGGGCGGGCATATCGATGGCGATCTGTTTCTATCTATCTCAACGGAACGTCAAAGATCCGGAAACGCACAGTTTGGATGTCAGCTTTGATCAGGTGTTTTCGTTCTCTTCTTATCTTTATGTCGCTATCTGGGTGTGGTCACTTGTCCGTCAGCCGTGGGTCGCTTTTTCCTTATCCTCGCAGGGGCTGCTATTGTTGGGGATAAGCTTAGCGTTGCAGTTAAGGCGTTTCAGGGTTTATTCCTATCTCGCATTTATTGCCGCTTTAATAGTTTTCTTGTCGGAATCTATTATTGGTTTTGCTCCCGTCTTGAAATGGTCATTGGTGAGTTGGAATGTTTTGGCTGTGTTTGGACTATATTTCGCCGTTAAATATATTAAGCAGAATCAGGGGAGTGATCTGTTCTTTGAATATGAACCGGAAATTTCGTTTATTGCCGGCTTGATTTTGCTTGTGGCGGCCATTCATCAGTATGCTATCCCTCATTGGATTTCGCTTAACCTGGGGCTGGCCAGCGCTGCGGTGATCATTATCGGTTTCTTTGACGGTAATAAGGCGGAGCGTATGGGCGGAATGACTTTATTGGCGCTCACATTAGGGCGGGTGGTTTTAGTGGATCTCTCGGGATTGGACATTGTATTCAAAATCATCACGCTCATTATTCTGGGTGTCTTGTTCCTGGGGGTTTCGTATATTTATAATCGGTTCAGCATTGAGAGAAAATAGGGCATTGTTTTGATAATACAGAAACCGGGAGATGAAGTTCCTTCCGCATCTCTTAGATTTGGGGGCGATATTCAAAATGCCTTGTGAACGGTAAATCCCGGATGTTGATAAGGAGAATCGAATGATGAAAACAGACGTCCTTTCCCCGGAACTGCTCCGTAAGATAAACGCTTACTGGCGCGCCGCGAATTACCTTTCGGTCGGACAGCTTTATCTTTGTGACAATCCCTTGCTTCGGGAGCCGCTAAAGCTGTCGGATGTGAAATCGATGCTGCTCGGGCATTGGGGCACTACTTCGGGGCAGAACTTTATCTATGTGCATTTAAACCGGGTCATTAAGAAATATGATCTGGATATGATTTATATCTCCGGTCCCGGACACGGGGGGCCGGCGCTGGTGGGCAATGTTTATCTTGAAGGCACATGGAGTGAAGTCTATCCGGACATCACCCGGGACGAAGCGGGCTTAAAAAAGCTGTTCAAGCAATTTTCGTTCCCCGGTGGTATATCCAGCCATGTTGCGCCGACGACTCCCGGGTCAATCCATGAAGGTGGCGAACTGGGTTATTCTCTTAGCCATGCTTTTGGAGCCGCATTCGACAATCCCGATCTGGTAATCGCATGCATTATCGGTGACGGCGAAGCGGAAACAGGTCCTTTGGCAACGGCGTGGCATTCTAATAAATTCCTGAATCCGGTTACCGATGGAGCCGTGTTGCCTATTTTGCATCTTAATGGTTACAAAATAGCCAACCCGACCGTGCTGGCCCGCATCACGCATGATGAGTTGGATCAACTGCTCCGTGGCTACGGCTGGATGCCTTATTTCGTGGAAGGTGATGATCCGGAAAAGATGCATCAACTTATGGCCGCCGCTTTGGATTATGTCATTACCGAAATTAGACAAATACAAAGCAATGCGCGAGGCAAAAATGATGCCGCTCGTCCACGCTGGCCGATGATCGTCCTCAACTCGCCCAAAGGCTGGACCGGACCGAAGGTTGTCGATGGGATGCAAGTTGAGGGCACCTTTCGAGCTCATCAGATTCCGCTGCTGGTTAATTCCGAACATCCCGGACATCTTAAGCTTCTTGAAGATTGGATGAGAAGCTATAAGCCCGAAGAATTATTCGACGAAAGTGGCCGTCTTTTGCCGGAACTTGCTGAATTGGCGCCTAAAGGCGAGAGAAGGATGGGGGCCAATCCCCACGCCAATGGCGGATTATTACTTCAGGACCTGCTTATGCCGGATTTTCGGAAATACGCAGTGAATGTGCCGTCGCCGGGGTCAGTTCAGGCGTCCGACGCGCATACGCTTGGAGAATTCCTGCGCGATGTGGTTACGCTCAATAATGAACAAAGAAATTTCCGGATATTCGGGCCCGATGAAACGCTGTCCAACCGGTTAAATTGCGTTTTTGAGGCTACCAAGCGGCAGTGGGAAGCCCGGACAGTAGAGAATGATGAATTTCTTGCGTCCGACGGCCGAGTCGTTGAGATGTTGAGCGAACATCAATGTGAAGGGTGGCTCGAGGGATATTTACTTACCGGAAGGCACGGGTTGTTTAACTGCTATGAAGCGTTCATTCATATTATCGATTCGATGTTCAACCAGCACGCCAAGTGGCTGAAAGTCACTGCGGAATTACCGTGGCGAAAGAAAATCGCATCGCTTAATTACCTGCTTGCTTCACACGTCTGGCAGCAAGCCCATAACGGCTTTACCCATCAAGACCCGGGTTTCATCGATCACGTGGTAAACAAAAAGGCTTCTGTCGTGCGCGTGTACCTTCCGCCCGATGCCAACTGTCTCTTGTCTGTCGGGGACCATTGCTTGAGGAGCCGGCATTACGTTAACGTAGTGATCGCTGGAAAATACCAGGCGCCTCAATGGTTATCTATGGATGCCGCTATTGAACATTGCGCCAAAGGAATTAGTGTTTGGCAGTGGGCGAGCAGCGATCAAGGGCAGGAGCCTGACGTGGTAATGGCCTGCTGCGGCGACGTCCCAACGCTCGAGACTTTGGCTGCCGTTTCCATCCTGCGTAAGCATTTGCCCGGCCTGAAAATTCGCGTGGTTAATGTTGTCGATTTGATGAAACTGGGACCGAATACGGAACACCCGCACGGATTGAGCGATCAAGACTTCGATGCTTTATTCACTAAAGACAAACCAATTATCTTTGCATTCCACGGCTATCCCTGGCTGGTGCATAGGTTGACGTATCGCCGTCACAATCACGAAAACATTCATGTGCGCGGCTACAAGGAAGAGGGGACGATTACAACTTACTTCGATATGACGGTTTTAAACGACCTGGATAGATTCCACTTGGTGCAGGATGTGATGAACAGAGTGCCGGGATTGGGCGCTCAGGGAGCTAAACTCAAACAGATGATGAATGATAAACTCGTAGAACACAAGCAGTATATTTGTCAATACGGGCTGGATTTGCCGGAAGTCCGGAATTGGAAATGGAACAACCCCGAATAAACCGGAATAAACCGTACCGGGTCCGTCTAACCCGTTGCGGCTAAGGTAAGTTGCGTCAGAAGTGTCCCCTTGATTTTGGTTGATCAACAATAAGAAATCGCGGGAGAGAATTTCTTCAATTCAAATATCTTTCTGTGTTATAATAAATAAAATACTTTAACGTAAAGCGTAAAAAATAAATCCGACATATTCTTTATGCTTAAAGGTCTCGATATATTCCTCCAAAAAGTCCCCGCATTATCCGGCAAAAGGATAATCTTGCTGCCGCTGTACGTTTTTTCCATAATCTTCCTTTGCCTTTCGCTGATGATGGGGTTTGATACGCTGCCGGTTGTGTTCGGGCTCAAAGGGGCAAGTCCGCTGCTGCTTGCATTGTCGCCTTTGGCAGGGGAGTTGATAGTCTGCGTGCTGGGTTTTGCTTTGGTGTGGCAGATGTGGTTTTGGAAAGAGAAGTTGAAAGCAAAATACGGCGCGCTGGCGTATCAGAGTATTCTTCTCGTGGGGTTTGCCGGTATTTCCTGCGTGCTTTCCCTGGCGTTGAATATGTTTGTTCATTATTGGTGGTTTTCACGGCCTTTCTGGATGTTCTCTCCGCTGAAATCCCTTGTCCTGCCGCTTGAATGGTTCCTGCCTTTTGCGAGAGTCGAGACTGCGGTGTTCAGGTTGCTGCTCGCGTTCTTCTTCACGGTGACCGGTTTTACGCTGATCATCCGTTCTTTGTTCACCTTCGGCTTCGATTATATGAGCGTGCTGTATCTGTATTATCCACAGGAGAGCAAAGTGCAGAACCACGCCATTTATTCCATTTTGCGGCATCCTACCTATACGGGAGCTTTGTTGATCGGGCTGGGAGGGATGTTCTACATATTTACTCTGTACTCCGTGATCTTTTATCTCGTTTTACTGGCCGGTTTCTGCATCCATATCCATTTTGTGGAGGAGAGAGAGCTTATTGTCCGTTTTGGCCAGTCCTATATGGAGTATATGAAACAGGTTCCCGCCTTTATCGTCAAACCCGCTAAACTGCGGGACTTCCTGGCATTTCTGCTGGGAATAATGAAGCACTAAAGAAGGGCTCTGGGGAGAGCCCAAAAGTTCATAGACCATAGTCGATCACTTGTGTCCAAAATAAGAATTGAAAAAGCCTAATCACATCCTTAAGATTGTTTATGAGAACCAACACAATCCCGCCGATGTCCGTCGGCAAATAAGGAGGATTAGGCTATGGCTCATCATAAC
>Ga0209340_1000646_pt1 | contig 34050 bp, 32 predicted proteins | sample EPASupsiteSAE323_FD_187266 | JGI IMG/M metagenome (GOLD analysis project Ga0209340, IMG submission 187266) | Bioremediated contaminated groundwater from EPA Superfund site, New Mexico - Sample SAE3-23 (SPAdes) (version 2) | ecosystem: Environmental > Aquatic > Deep subsurface > Groundwater >... | reverse complement strand
ATTGGAAGATGGTCATGTTTGTATTTCCAGAGCGGCTGGATCAATCACTTTTCCAGCCCAATTTATGCTGGTGGCTGCGGCTAACCCTTGCCCGTGTGGACATCTTGGCGATCCCAAAAAAGAATGTAAATGCAGTGCTCATCAAATTTTAAATTATCAAAAAAAATTATCGGGCCCGATAATGGATAGAATTGATCTACATTTGACAGTGCCGGCGGTGGATGTAAATAATTTAATGATTGATAAAGAAAAAGCGAGTGGGGAAAAATCGGTGGAAATTAAAAAAAGAGTTAATGAGGCAAGAAAAATTCAAAGCGAAAGATTTAAAAAATTGAGTCATATTCACAGTAATTCGGATATGAAAAATAGTCATTTGAAAGAATTTGCTAAATTAAGCGATGAAGCAAATTTACTCTTAAAACAGGCGGTTAATAAATTTGCATTGTCAGCTCGATCGTATTTTAGATTAATAAAAGTGTCGAGAACAATCGCTGATTTAGATAAGTCAGAAATTATTAAAGAATTTCATGTGGCAGAAGCGCTGCAATATAGAACAAGAGAACTTTCATAATATGTATAAAAAAGAAAATTATAATAAAGGGAAAAATGGGGAAGAGAAAGCTCTCGAATTTTTGTTGAAAAAAGGCTTTGAATTAGTGGAAATGAATTATGAAAATAAAATTGGAGAAATTGATTTAATAATGACCGATAAAGATTGGTTAGTGTTTGTGGAAGTGAAATTGAAAGTCGGAGATAAATTTGGAACGCCCGAAGAAATGATTAATAAGAGAAAATTGTCACAAATAAAAAGAGTGGCGGAAAGTTATTTGGTTTTGGAGAAGAAAAAAATTAAACGATTTGAAAAATTTAGAATTGACGCAGTGTGTATAGTCACTGATGAAAATAAAGAGATTTTAAGAATTAACTATTACCAGAATATTTATGTTTGAGTGGAAAAAGTGGCCGATAAAAATTATTGAGAAAAATGATTTTCCGAGTGGATTTAAAAAGATACCAAATTGTCCAGAGAAATTATTTTATCGAGGAAATTGGAACGAAAAAATTTTAGAAAAAACACTAGCAGTGGTAGGAAGTAGAAATATGAGTCGCTATGGGCGGGAAGTGATTGAAAAAATTACGCCGGAATTGGTGGCTCAAAAAATAACTATAATTTCTGGGTTTATGTATGGTGTTGACAGTGAAGCTCATAAAAATTGCCTTAGTTTAGGAGGAAAAACAGTGGCAGTTTTAGGAAGCGGATTAGATGAATTGTATCCAAATGAAAATGATAAATTGTATACAGAAATTTTAGAAAAGGACGGATTGGTGATTTCAGAATATGAACCGAATTTTAAAGCGACACTGTGGAGTTTTCCTCAACGAAACAGAATTGTGTCGGGATTATCGACAATCGGAGTGTTAATTGTTGAAGCTGGATTAAAATCTGGAAGTTTGATTACGGCTAAATTGGCATTGAAACAAAAACGACAAATTTTTGCGATTCCCGGACAGATTGGTTTTAAAACAGCTGAAGGAACTAATTGGTTAATTCAAAGTGGAGGAGCTAAATTAGTGACAAGTACTGGTGATATTTTAGGGAATTCCAATCATTGTCCAGACCAGCAAAATTTATTTAAAGACTACAGTGATTTGTCGGATTTGGAAAAACAAATTGTGTCGATTTTGGAAAATGAAGCGATGACAATTGACGAATTGTGCCAAAAAATTAAATCACCGGTAAGCGAAATTTCAACAACAATTTCGATGATGTTAATGAGAGATCTGATTGTACAAGAAAACGATAAGATTTATTTGAGTTAAAGATATGGAGCCCAGTCGGCGATGGGAGCGACATTGCCAGCGACAAAATTAATACCATAGAGAATTATAGCCGGAAGAAGAATTAGAAAAATGATTTTTAGAGATTTTTTATTTAATTTTTTAGCAAAAGCTAAAAATAAAAAAGGATAAACTGGAGCGATGTAGCGGCTGATGTCGCGATGAGCAACAAAGAGAGTGGCTAAGGTAAAAAGAGCAGGGAAGATGACAATAATATCAAATTTATATTTTTTAAATAAGCGATAAACGCCGTAAATAGCAAATAAATAAATATAAATAATATCTTCAAGCCAGATAGTATTAATCCAAGATTTAGTGCTGATAAAAACTAAATAGGGTAATTTATTTAAATGAAAATTGTCACCACTGTGAAAATAAGCCCAAAAGTCCCCTGTTTGGATTCGATAAAGATTAAAAATGAGAAAAATAACAATTGGAGTCAAAATAAAACAAAAATATTTTTTAAAAACTGCCAAAAAATTTTTATTTTTAATTAGTTCATAAGTAGCAATAATTCCATATGATGCAAACAAAATAATACCAGGGCTTTTGAGGCTTTGAGCAATGGCAGCAAAAATGGCGGCGGGTAAATATTTACCTTTTTTAAAATAAAAAATGGAAGCAATAATGGTAGCTAAAAACCAAGTTTCCGGAGCACCGATTTGACGCAAGACAAAAAATCTGGCGGGAAAAAAAAGAAAGAGAACGGAAAGCCAAAAAGCCTTCTTTTCTTTCATAAATAATTTAAAGAATTCAAATAAAATCAGGGATAAAAAAATCGAACCAGTAAGAGTAATTAAAAGCATGGCTTTGGGAGTGGAAATAAAATTAGAAACGAAAGTTATTAAGATAGGATAACCAGGCAAATGAGCAGGATAGTATTCAAGTGGTTGAGGTAAAGAAAAGTTGGGGCCAATGCAATCTTTGTTGTAACCACATTTAGAAATGACCATATAGTTTGGGCCATCATAATTAAAATAAACAGTTTCCAGAGAAACATTATTAAAGCCTATTTTACCGGGAATATTGAAATAGAATATTAGCCAGAAAAAAACAGAAAAAAGTATAGTTAACGCTATAAGCTTAAATTGATGACCAAATTTGGTAAAATACATCTGATTAATTTTACAATAATCAGGCCCTATCGTCTAATGGTTAGGACAGCAGATTCTCATTCTGCTAATCGGGGTTCGATTCCCCGTAGGGTCACAAATATCGTCAGGTTCAGTCCGACCCGTATGCCTGAGCAAATAATCCCTATCTTGTTGGTTAATTTTCTGTTTTTTCTTGAAATATTGTTTTAAGAGCCTGTAACACTATTCTATAGATAGTTAAAAAGATCGAGTATCCCCGGTTTAAATTGTTTTTTATTAACTAAATTTTCACAAATTGGCTTAAAAGAATAAAAAACACTATCACTTATTCCGAAAGGTTTAACTCCATTACCTAGAAAGAAAATTAATTCTTTTAAGTCACTGGCGTATTCTAATGCTCCAGAATTTCTTTTTGCAACAGCACCTTTAACACCAAATGAACCATTTTCTGCTCTAGAAACTTCGTTTTGAGCTTCAGAAATAATTTCGAAAAGATTTTTATCTTTAACTTTATCAATAAATTCATGTATGTCGTACATGGATTTATTATATGTCTTACGGGCTATTTTTGTATGACTATTGTTTTATTTCTCAATACAAATTTTGTTTTGATAAAGGAGATTGCTTCTTGTCGTTCTTCGGATGTTCCTATCTGGAGAATGTGAAGTAAATAGTTTTTGGTCATTTCATTTTTATCCATTATTTTTTGAGGGATCATTTCAAATTCAGCTAAATGACCATCTAAATATTCTTGATTAAGTACTTGAGTTTTTAGACGATGATATCGTTCAATATCTTCTTGAATTTTTCGTGAGACACCTATTTGGTTAAATTTAATTTTGTCGATGTTGGCGATTAATTGTTTGATTAAATCATATTCAGTAATATAGGGTTCGTTGCATTCATAATTGGCTGATCTGGTGCAATGATAGTAAATGTGTTTAGTAAAACCGCCATGTTTTAATTTTCTAAATTTATCTTCGGCTGTTACTTTACTTCCACAGCTACCGCAGACAAAAATACTTTTAAATGGGAAAAGTTTATTTGTATAACCTTTGGGAATACTTTGTAGTGTGTTTTGAACTTTATCAAATAATTCTTTGGTAATTAATGGTTTATGTTTTCCTTTATACCAATTACCACTTCCAACTGGGAATTCAAATTCTCCATAATAGAATGGATTTTTGAGAGCAGAATAAATTTTACTTAATGGCATTTGTTTATCGTTTCTACTTTTAAATCCAATTCTGTCTAGCCAATGTTTAATAGCTCGACCACTATGACCTTGATAAGCAACTCTTTCAAACATACCAGTAATAAATGAGGCTCTATCTGGATCGGGAATAATTAGTTCATCTTTGTAACCATCTCCTGGTTGGTTTAGATAACCTGTTGGAGCAACACATGGTCGCCATCCCATAGTGCATTTAGTTCTTAATCCCCTTTCTACATTTAATCCTTTATTATCATTCTCTAGTTTTGCTTGTGAGCACAAAATCATTAGTAAAAATTTTTCATTTGGACTATTAGTAAAGCTTTGGGAATAGGTTTGGATTTTTACCAGTTTACCTTGATCCATAAGATCAACTATTGATCCTAAGTCTCCGGCATTACGACTTAAACGATCTGGTGCCCAGGTAAGTATTCCATTGAATTTATTTTGCCTAATTTGTTGAAGTAATTCCATAAATACTGGTCGAGATCCAGAACTTTTGGCTGAGTGACTTTCTTGTTTGATCTCTTTTATCTTTATTCCATCTCGTTTAGCCAATTCTTTCATTTCATCGATTTGTGAACCAATTGACATGGCTTGACGTTCATCAGACTCTGAAGATTTGCGAGCATAAAGGCAGTATTCTATTTTTGGTGTATCTGTAGGCTTATTTTGGTTATATGTTGTCATCTCAGTAACCAATGTACCGCCGTATTTCATGGAAGTCTAGGAGTTATTTAATATTCGTTTTATTCTTTTACTAGTGGATAGAAATTTATCAATATAATTTTTGTTTTTTGAAAGTAAATACCAATAAAAGTATTTTTCTAACCTTTTAACTAGGGCTATTATTTGGATTTTATTCTCTATCATTTAAAGACAAGGTACCGCAGGTTTTTTGGAAGTCTATGAGATAAATTGTCTACATAAATAGCTTGTTTATGAGTTACAATTGCTTATGGATGTTTTGTCATATTTATCTGAATTACAAAAACAACTTAGTACTGGTGTTGCCAAAGAACATGCTTATCGACCAGCCCTAAAAGAACTATTTGAATCAACTAATTTAGTGACGGCCATAAACGATCCGGCTAGATCAGAACATGGTAACCCTGATTTTATTTTTCAAGATAAACAAAATTCAAATCTACTTAGAGGTTATGGAGAAAGTAAAGATATAACTATAAATTTAGATATAGTTGAAAAAAGCGAACAAATGTCTCGTTATCTTGGTTATTCAAATTTAGTTTTAACAAATGGGTTAGATTTTCGTTTTTTTAGAAATGGAGAAAAGTATTTTCAAGTTAATTTAGGTCATCTGGATTTCAATAAAATAATTACAGAAGAAGAAAATATTTCCATATTTTCTGAAGAGTTAAAAAACTTTCTTCAAAAACCACCTGAAAAAATTCGTAGTGCCAAAAGACTTTCAGAAATTATGGGTGGTAAAGCCAGACGTATTAGAGAAAACATCACTATATTTTTGAAAAGAGAAAATGATGAGAGAAATGTTGAAATAGAAAAAATTTATAAAGTAATAACAGAATCCCTTGTTCATGATTTAACTATAGAAAAGTTTTCTGATATGTATGCTCAAACTTTGGTTTATGGTTTGTTCATTGCTAGATATAGTGATAATTCATTAGCCACTTTTACTCGTTCAGAGGCTCGAGATTTAGTACCTGCGAGTAATCCTTTTTTAAGACAATTTTTTGATCATATTGCAGGAAATTCGTTTGACAAACGATTAGCTTATATCGTTGATGAATTATGTGCCGTATTTGAAGTTTCAGATATTAAAACCATTATTAAACAACATTTCAAACAAGACTCTCTATTTGGAGATGAAGTTCAAACTAAAGATCCAATAATTCATTTTTATGAAGACTTTTTAAAAGAGTATGATGCAGAACTTAAAAAGAAAATGGGGGCCTATTACACACCAATTCCAGTGGTTAGATATATGGTTCGAGCAGTTGATGAAATATTAAAAAAAGAATTTGGGTTATCAAAAGGATTATCTGATACATCAACTATTACTAGGGTTGTTAAAAAACATGGATCAAAAGTTAAGGAAACTCTCCATCGTGTTCAAATATTAGATCCTGCTGTTGGTACAGCCACTTTTTTAAATGAATTAGTTAAATATATTTTTGAAAATAATTTTAAAGGCCAAGAAGGTCGATGGACTAAATATGTTGATGATGATTTAATTCCTCGTCTTTATGGTTTTGAATTAATGATGGCACCTTATACTATTGCTCATCTTAAACTGGGAATGACCTTAAAAGAACTTGGTTATAATAAAGATTTTGAAAAAAGATTAGGTATTTATTTAACCAATACCCTTGAAGAAGGAGTTAAAAGACAATTAGATTTATTAACTTTCGGTCTTCAAGAAGCTATTAGTAAAGAATCACAAGCTGCCGCTGAAATTAAACACGATAAACCAATTATGGTAATTATTGGTAATCCACCATATAGCGGTGTAAGTAGTAATGAAACTGAATATGCAAATAGCTTGATTCAAAAATATAAAGTAGAGCCAGGTGGTAAACAAAAACTTCAAGAAAGAAAACATTGGTTAAATGATGATTATGTAAAATTCATTGCTTTTGCGGAAGATATGATTGAGAAGAATGGTGATGGTGTTGTGGCTATGATTACTAATCATGGCTATATTGATAATCCAACATTTAGAGGTATGAGGTGGCATTTAAAAAAGACTTTTAATAAAATTTATATTTTAGATTTACATGGGAACTCAAAAAGAAAAGAGGTTTCCCCAGATGGATCACCAGATGAAAATGTTTTTAGTATTCAACAGGGTGTTGCTATTATTTTGGCAATAAAAAGTAAGCAAGATAATAAAATAGCAGACGTATTTCATTGTGATCTTTTCGGTAAACAAAAAGAAAAATTTAGTTATCTTAGTAAGACTGACATTTTTAACTCTAATTGGAGTGATGTAAAAAAAGATCTCGATACATTTTCAAATTATGACTTGAGAGGAGAAAGTGAATATATGGATGGTTTCAAGATTACGGATTTATTCCATACATATAGTAGTGGAATTGTGACAATGGGAGATAATTTTATCCTTTCAGAAAATAAAAACCAACTTGAGGAAAGATTGCGATCTTTTTTAGGTTCAAATATAAACGAATCTGAGCTTAAAAATACCTATAAATTAGGTAAAAATTACCCTAAATGGGCAATTGAAAACAAAAGTAGAATTATTTTAGATAACAATAAGATTGTTCCCATTTTATATAGGCCATTCGATATAAAGTATACATACTTTGACAATAGATTAGTTTGGAGACATCGAAAAGAAACTATGCAACATATGTACCAAAAAGATAATTTGGGACTTGTCTCCGCAAGAGGTACTAAAAATCAGAATCCTGACCATTTTTTCATCTCAAATTTAATTACTGAAACCAAACTTGGAGAGTCAAGTACTCAGTCATATCTATTCCCGATATATTTATTTGACAATAATGGATACAAATATCCAAATTTTGATCAAGATATTTTTAACAAAATTAGAGATCATATTAATGATAGTGAAATTAAGGCGGAAAATGTTTTAGATTATATTTATGCAGTGTTATATTCACCAAATTACAGAAAAAAATATAAACATTTTTTAAAAAGAGATTTTCCGAGAGTTCCATATCCAAAAGACGAAAAAATATTTTGGCAATTGGTTAAACAAGGAAATAAATTAAGAGAATTACATTTAATGACCGATTTAGAATTAGAAAAACCTATTACAACTTACTCTGTTTCAGGTAATGATACTGTTGAGAAAATTGAATATAAAAATGAAAAAGTTTTTATAAACAATGAACAATATTTTGGTAATGTTCCAGAAGTTGCTTGGAGTTTTTATATCGGTGGTTATCAACCAGCTCAAAAATGGTTAAAAGACAGAAAAAGCAGAACTTTATCTAATGAAGATATTGAACATTATCAGAAAATAATCAAAGTCTTGACCAGAACAGACGAAATAATGAAGGAAATCGATCAAATAAATTTTCTAGATTAGAATAATTCTTTAAGATCAACTTTTAAGGCCCTGGCTATTTTTTCAAGCAATTCTATTGATGGAGTATTTCTTGCCTGCTCAATATAACCGACGTAAGCTCGACTGACATTTACTTTCTCAGCTAGTTGTTCTTGGGTTAATCCAACTAATTTTCTAGCTTTCTGTATTCTTTTTCCCAATATTTTTGGTAATTTTGCATTTTTTCTCATGAACATATTGTTAAAAAATGCCAAAGGTTAATCCACTTAGTGAGAGTTAGCATTTAGCCTTGAATACAGCTGTTTTTTATGCTAAGTTTCACTAAGCATTATTAATTTTAAAAAAGAGGTAAAAAAAATGAAAAAAGCACCACTTATAGTTATAGGAGTCGTTATTTTATTAATTGCTATTGGGACTGCCACTGGAGCTAACAATAGTTCAAATCAGCAATCCAATAGTAAAACCGAGCAAAAACAAGAACCTACACAAGCTGTATCTCCTACCCCAAAATTAGAATACGAGATAATTGATCGCATTGATAATAAAACCGATGAAAATATTAGCGTTTTAATTAAATCGGGAGAAACTAACCCAGAAGGTATCGCATTAGAAATTAAGAAGGGTTGTAAAAAGAATTGTAATATTAGTCTTTATGACGATAAAAAGGCTTTAGATTTAGAATCTCAATATTCAAAATTATCATCTTCGGAAGCCATGACAAAATGGAAAAAAGACAATTACGTTTTTGTAGCAGAACACTTTATAGCTACCGTTGGATATGGAAATATGGAAAATTGGGGATACGGACCTTACTCTGAATATCCAATGAAAGATTGGTACTACAAAGAACTTAAGGGAGAAAATAATTAACTATTATTAGTAATAATCTCTTTAATAGTATTTTGAACGTAAAGAAGAGATTCTTCTTCAAACCCAACTGGTAGCTTGCCGACTCTCCTACCTACACTATAAACATAATTCTGGTGGTTTTTATCTAAAACTAACTCGATTATTTCTGGGCTACAACAAAGGTAAGCACCATTCATGTGTTCAAAGTCATCTTGATCATCCTTGGGTTTACTAAGCCACATTTTTAGAAATTGAAGACATTCGAGATCTTCGATTTCGATTAGTTGCCTTAGGTAATAATTTAGGGTCAAGATGTTATCGATATCTTGAATAAATAGTTTAAAAACTTGAGCTAAAGTTTCCAATGTCTCGCTAAAAGTTTTTACATCTTGGTGATAGTAAGAATAAGAACTGAAATCTAAAAGTGATTTATCAATTTCATTGTTTAAAGAACTAGAAAATTCAGATCTAATCAATCGAAGTTGGGTGATTAACATTAAACCCATACTCCCTCGCTTTATACTGTTTTCATCTTGATCTATTAAATATTCATAAGCTGAATTATATTTGTGATAATCTTCCCATGATGAATCTTTGGTTTGCTGGACTATAAAATCAAGCATGAAGGGAGATATTGAGCCTCTAGTCTCCTCTGCTTTTCTGTAAGGATCTTTGGCTTTTTCAATATCAACCAAGTCGACTAAAATTCCCCTTCTTGAAAGATATTTAAGATGGATAGCTTCAAAAGGAGTTAAAATAACGCCTTTTGAAATTACTTTTTGAATAAGTGAGTTTCTATTTAAGTCCATGGTTAAATTTGTCTTTTTGTTTCTTTTCTAAATTTCTAATCATGACTTCGGACATAATATTAGCTTCTTCTTTTCTAGTCATTACATCTTCAATTTTTAATTGCGATGTAACCATTTTTAAAATAAGATGAGCTAGTTTTTCGGTGATAAAACCTTTAACGACATAAGATGTAAGTAATTCTTGTCCGTATTTAAAAGTATTTTTATCAGAGAGAAAATTAGTTAACCGATTTATATCTTCATCGCTAATTGTTTCTCTGTTTAATGTTGAGAATTCGATTTTTTGAGTGTAGGCTGAATGATGATGTTTGAGCCAAAATATAATGGCGGTAAGATTTTTCTCTTTAATCAAGGAAAGTAATTGAGCTTCACTCATATCATTTATAAGTAAATTTCCTTCTTTTAAGGCTTGGTCGCTAATCTTGGCAAATTTTTTACTATCTTTACGCCATCGATAATATGTAGCCCGACTAACTCCGGATTTATCACAGGCAAATTGAATTATTGGGGTTTTTACTAATAACTCCAACAAACATTTCTTCTTTTTATTTTGTCTTTTAGTTATCGTGCTCTCCATATATTTTCTTGGCCTTTTGACCTGTTAATTTTTCCCAACGTTTGATAATGACTTCGGTATAGACCGGAGATTTCTCCATGCCATAGCAACGACGCTTCATTTTTGTACTAGCGATTAAAGTACTCCCACTTCCGGAAAATGGTTCGACTATTAGATCGCCTCTTTTAGTTAGAACTTTGATATAGGGAATAAGAATTTCTGTTGGCTTGGTACCGAATATAATCCCTTGGCCAGAACTTTTTTCGTCTGAGGCAACATATTCGATAAAATCGGTTGGCTGATTTTTCCTACCTTTTTGATAACCTTCCCAATGTGGTTTACCAGAAATAGCGAAGAGGGCAGTTTCATATTCCTCTTGGAGGCCGTCTTTTTCTGGCTCCATATTAAATTCAATGTCTTTGTCTGGACTGGCACCAACCATAGCGATGTCATGCTTACTAAAAAATTTATATTTTGCTGAAAAACCTTGGTGACGATTTGGCAAATGCCAAACAATCATGTTTTTAATTTTCCAATATTTTTCTATTTCACCCCAAATAGTGCGAATATTTTTCCAATTTTCGTAAACGATAATACTGAAATGTTCATTTTGAATCTGGGAAATATTGGCCATCCATTTTTCAGTAAAATCTGGTGGAAGTTCATCGGTTTCTAAATATCGACGGTCTCTTTTGGCTCCAAAACCAGTAACTGCTTCTCCATGTTTCTTTTTGCCGTGAAGATAGTCCAAAATGTATGGAGGATCCGTAAAACACATATCTGCTTTCTCTCCATTCATTAGTTTCAACATATCTGATTCAATAGTTGAATCCCCACACATGAGCCTGCTTTCACCCAAAGAATATACATCTCCTTTTTTGGTTTTTATTTCTTTAATGTTGAGTTTTTTAAGTTCATTCTCTAAATTGAATTCCTCTGGAATAATATCTATATCAAAAATTGAATCCATTTCTTCACTAGAAAAACCTACATCAACAAGAAGTGATGAATCAAATTTTGATAATAAATCCCAGTCAAATTCCCCTGTATTTTTGTTAAGGCGAAGGTTTAATTCTTTTTCCCTATCTAATTCGGGAATATCAACATATACAACTGGAAGAGTTTCGTAACCTAATTCTTTAGCCATCTCCCAACGAAAATGGCCACCAATTATGATATTTCTACGATTAGGGGCTGAGTTAACAATAATGGGGTCTACCAACCCAAAACGATTGATACTTTCTTTTAGTTGGTTGGCGGCAACTTCATCATGTTTTCTAGGATTGTATTCCGCTGGAATTAAATCATTAACAGAAACTTCAATTGTTTGAATTTTTATTTTGTTCATGAATTAACAATATCATCGGTTTTTGGAAAACTAATTTCGACCCCTCTTGTCACGGAGGGGTACTTGTCAAGTAGGGTCCTTATAGTTTTTTTGGTCTATCATATGGGAGTAATGAATAGCAATAAAATTCGTATTTTCATGAGAAAGTAAATTTCACTTACCCCCTTGACTGATTTTATAAATTTTTATCATTTACCTTTATTGAGGTTGTTAAATGATAAAATTGGACAGCAATAAGAATTTACTCAAAGCGTAGATTCTCATCTTTTTTACAACTTAATTAACACGATTTATAATGACGAGAAAATCAATTTCAGAGTTACCACCAATCGAGGACTTTAGACCTATTGTTGATGCAGCAGAAAGAGGTGATTTACTTTTATTTATTGGAGCAGGTGTTTCAAGAATTATTGGTAGTCCTTCATGGGAAGATTTGGCAAGAAAATATTTAAGTTTTGTTTTAGATTGTGGACTTATTAAGTATTCCGAATTTAAACATTTAGAAAAACAAAACCCTCGAAAATTGTTGTCAATTTGTAAAGAGTTAATGTCTAACGACCCAAAAAAAAGGGTTTTTGATATTCAAGAATCATTAGAGGTCAAAATAAACACATCACTAGAGTTTAAGGATATTTATCAGCATTTGGATAATTTTCACTGTCCTTTTGTAACAACAAATGTTGATGGATTCCTAGACTCAGATTTAATTATCCCTGAACCAATCGTAAGTAATAATACAACAGCAATCAATACTGCTAGAAAAAATATATATTACCATTATTCCGACTTACAAGATCCAAAATTATTGAAACCGAATGATGTCGTACACATACATGGGAGCATACATGATAAAGAATTGAGGGATCCGGTTTTAACAATCAAGGAATATTTTCAGGCTTATTCAAGGTCTAAGCCTAGTGCAATCACGGATCTACCTGAATTTCTTAATAGACTTTTTAAAAATAAAGTTGTTTTGTTTATGGGTTACGGGCTCGAAGAATATGAGGTGTTGGAATTTATTGTGAATAACATTGAGGACCCAACAGAAATGCGTCATTATATGCTTTCACCTTTTATGAAAGAGGAGTCAAATATAATCCCCTTACAAGAGGCATATTATAGGCAATTAGGTATTAATTTAATTCCATATTCTATTAGTAATATTGGTCACCCTCAACTTTATTACGTAATAAGAGAGTGGTCTAAAACTATCGGAAAAATTTCAAAATCAAAAACATTTATTGATGATTTAGCAACAATAGACTCAATACTATGAAATTAACACTAAAAGAAAAGTCTGTCATAAAACTAATTAAAGAAGATTCATCTTATGCTAATTATTTTTTTGGGAAATACAGTAAAGTAAGACTTTTTTCGGTTTTAAAAAAAGAGGGATTTTTTAATCCAGAAAAAAATCCTGAACCAAAGAAAGTAAAAGATGGTTATCAAATTCCAGAATGGAATATTCTAACCTATTTGGAAAAAATTTCTAAAAAAACTAGAAAAAAAGATAAATATTTACTTAAGATAATTAGAGATTCTTCTCTGTATAAAAACAAAGAAGATAATTATATTGATAACGATAGAACTAGATGGTATTTCGCTAAAATTCTAACCAATATTCCATTGTCCATTACGCCCATGGATATTTTTGATGAAGTAATTCCAACATGGTTAGAGTCTAAATTTAGTTTAATACTTCCAGGTGCTGAATTAACCGATAAACTATTACTCTCTTATTTGAATCAGGTAGAAATAATAACAGATGTTCAAAAGGTTGAAAAACTAATAAACATTGTCTTATCGACAAAAGAAATAAAAATTAAAAACAATGCTCTTGGCAAAACTGAAGAATTAAAAACCAAAATTGATGATTATTGGCTAGAAGAAGCTTTTATTAAAAAAAATTATTCAGCATTAATTGCTCAAAAATGTTCTAATTTACCTATTTTTAGTCTCGCCAATACAATTAGAGATATTTTGTTTAAACGATATAAAAAACAAGATTATTCTTCTCTTTGGCTTAATGATTTATCTGTAGAAGAAGATGGATCTTCACATAATACAGAGTATTTTCTTGCTCAAATATTAAGAAAATTATTGTTGGAAAAAATTAAAGTAAACCAAATTGACGGAAATGAGATTATCTGTAAATTTTTAACTGAAGAATATCCTCATTATCTATTTAAGAGATTAGCGATTTTATTAATTGCTAAAAATTGGAAAAATTATAATACCCTTTTTAATCAGATTCTTGATGATAAAAAAGAAGGTTATTTTGACTTCGAAGCCTTTTGGCCAGAAATATTTTATCTTTTTTCGATAAATGCCCAAAATTTAACAAGAATACAATTAAATAAATTAAAAATAATAATTGAAAATGGTCCAATTAAAGATTTGCCGGATGAAAAGAAAAAAATGTATTCGTTGTACTGGAAACAAGTTTGGTACAAATCATTATCTTCACTTCCGGAATTTGAAGAGTTATATCAACAAACAAAGCAGTCTTCAAAAAAAGATGTAGACCTTCCTTCTTATGGTAAAGTTGCTGCATTCAGAGAAGAAACATTTGATAAATCGCCCGTACCCCCTGAAGGTTTTATTGAAAAGACAAACGAAGAAGTTGTTCAATATTTAAATAAATATAAACCAACCGGAGATTTTTATCACCACTCTCCCGAAGGTGTTTACAGAGCTTTTCAATCAGCAGTCGAAATCAATCCAGAAAAGTTTTCAGATAATTTAGATCCATTTAATTTCCATAATTACCATATGCTTTCAAGTCTTTTTAATGGTTTTGAAGAAACATGGAAAAAGAAGAATGATGTTGATTGGAATAAAATCACTACTTTTATATTAAAACTTATTAATAAAAAATGGTTTTGGAAACCAACAGAAAAAGACAAAGGAGCACATTATAATTATTTTAGTTGGACAATTTCCGCGATTGGAGATTTATTACAAGAAGGATGTAAAGTAGATGATTGGGCATTCCCAGAAGATATTGATGGAGATGTTGAAAAAATTCTAGGGATTCTTATAGAGAAACAAGATTTTGATGAAAAATCATATCAGGGAGATGGTATGTCTCATGCACTTAACTCTTCTTGGGGAAAAGTTCTTACAGCATTAATATACTTGGGATTAAGAGAGGCAAGGATTAGTGATAGAAAACAAGAGGGAAAAGAATCAAAGTGGAGTGAATTATTAAAAATTAATTTTCAAATAGCTTTAGACAAAAATATTTTTGAAGCTTTCACCTTATTGGGTCATTATTTACCAAATCTTCACTATGTTGATAAAGAATGGACCAAGTTAAAGGCTACTGAAATATTAAAGATTAAAGACAACCGATACTTTGATACTTTTATGGAGGGATATTTATATAACAGCAATATTTATAAACCAATTTTCTTTTTATTGAAAAAACATTACATGAGGGCTTTACAAACTTCTTTCAAAGAAAGTCAAATTGAAGATCACCTCATTCAACATATTGCTATTTGGTATTTAAGAGGAGTCGAAAAGATAAGTAAAACAAGTCTTATTGGTAAAATTTTCGAATCAAATAATTTTAAACAAGTTAGAGAATTCGTTGAATTCCTCTGGCATGAACGTGACTATGTTACTAGCCAATCTATTATTGATGAAAATGTTAGGAAAGAAAAATTGGAATTTAAAAAAAGGATTTTGTTTTTTTGGGAATACACCTCAAATATTATAAAAACTAAAGCTAGTTACTCAGAAGATGAGAGAAAAGTTTTGAGTGAGCTTTCTAAACTTGCAATTTATTTAGATAAAATCGACAGTGATTCTTTTGAATTATTAATGCATTCGGCGAAATACGTAACCGAAGATTTTGACTCGCCATATTTTATTGAGTATCTTAATACTTTAAAAGATCGAGGTGATGAAGCACAAGTACCACAATATATAGGAACAATATTTCTAGAGATGTTAAATAAAGCTGAAGGTTTAATTCCAGATTATAAATGGGAAAATATTGTTGAAATTGTTGAATATTTGTATAAAGCAGGACAATCAAACAAGGTAGTTAAAAATCTGGCCGATGATATTTGTGTTTTTTACAGTAAACATCAAAATTATAACCTAAAATTGATTTACGAAAAAAATAATGCAATACCTAAATGATAAACAACATTACATTGATTTTTATGACCTTTTAACCATAAAGGAATGTTTGAGGACTACTGAATTTTGGCAAGAAATATATAAAACAAAAGACACAGATAAAAAACTTAAAGGAATTCCATCTAAAGAGATAGATAAAGGATTTAATTATTTTTATACTTGGGATTTACGAACTAGAAAAGGTGAAAGATATAAAAGAAAGGCGGAAACTATAACTGAATGGATTGAGCGAGATAGAGTTAGACAAGACAAAATTGACAATACTAATCCCCCATCAAATATTTTATGCCCTAGCTGTAAAACTGAAATGGTGGCCGGAGATTTTAAACATCTTGAAGACAATGAAGGAAAACCATTAAAAGTTATTTTCATTTTTGAATGTCCGAAATGTAAAAAGCGATTATGGATTGATGAATGTGGTAAAGAAGATCATGTTTCAAAACCAAAACTTTGTCCCAAGTGTGGCAAAGAAATTAAAACCATTTATAAAGAAAGCGAGAAAGTTTTAACAACAACTGAAAAATGTACCTCGTGTAAATATAAGAAAGTTGATATTGATGATTGGGGTAAAGATAAACTAGAAACAGAAGCTAAAGAAAAAGCAGATAAAGATTTATTGGAAAAATATAGAAAAGAGTTTTGTTTATCAGATGAACAAGGAAAAGAATATATTGAGCTAATGGAGTCATTAGAGGTTGCTAATGTGGTTTATGATGAAGAAGTACAGAAATATGATAACCCAACTTATGAAGCTTCCATCAAAATTAAGAAAACTAATATAACTGATTTGGAAAAATTAATGACGACTGTTTTTGAAGAGGCAAAATATACAAAATTATCTTTTGAAAAACCGGAAATTGGTCAATTTGTAATCGTTCCTTTTACGGTCCAAGACAATGATTCTTCGAGGAGAGACAGGATAAGTGTCTCTGAACTAGAAAAGCTTATTAAAACGACACTAGAAGATACTAATTGGAGGTTATTAACTGATAGTGTTTCTTATAGATTGGGTTATCTAGAAGGAAGATTAAAAGGATATGAACGAGAGGAAGATATTTTAAAATTAGTCGAGAAAAAGAGTGAACCAAATAAAAAACCTAAGCCAAAAGTAGATGAAGAAAAAATGCGTAAATATCAATATAGTAATGTAGTTGAACTAGCTAAACTTTCTGGTGAATTTAAAGGGGTAGAAAATATGAGAAAGAAAAGATTAATTAAAGAGCCGGATGGATTTTGGTTGGAAGCAGATAAAGGTCCATACACTTGTGGAACTTGTGGTGAAAATCATTATGGAAATGAAATATGGTGGGACCTTAATGGAATTAGATGTGCTGATTGTCGAAGAAATGTTTTAGAAGGGGTAATCCCCCTATTTAAGCATCATCGTTATGAAGATGAAGCCGAATGGTTTGAAAGTTGGCAGATAACATCTTATCGCGGAGTACATCCTTCGACTGTAAGAAAATTACGAAGAGAAGGTTTGTTAACTGGAAGAGATTTAAAAAGAAAAGACGGGACTATTTATCATACTGTTTATTTGGTTAGTGAAAACCAAGAGTTTATAATGAAGTATCCCAAGAAGGAAAAATAATATGACTACAAGAGAAAAAACTAATTTAGAAATACTCCTAGATACTTTTGCAAGTGTTGGTTTGAAATTAACTAAATCTAATGATGAATTATATTACTATATTGAAAATGGTAATGAAGAAGTGAAAATTCTTGAAACAATTGGACAAGAATCAATATTGCATCTCGTACGATTCAACGACGACCAGTCTATAAGTTACCAGAATGGATTTAAGTACCTAATTTTTGAAAATAACATTGATATTAAGCCCTTTATTTACTTTAAAGAAAATCGATATCAATTATCGGGGTCGTGGCAGTTTAGAAGAATAAACAATTTGGAAGATGATATTGAAAAACTCGTTATTAAGTCAAATTATAAGCAAAAAAGAATTAATAAGAAGAGTAAAAGTTTAACAATTTCTCCAGAAAATTATTCGACAATTCTAGCTGATATATGGAGAGTAGAAGGTCGAGCAAAAAGCTATCGGAACTCAGTTAGAAACTATTTATTAAATGATTTAACAGGGTCATATTCATCAAGGAAAATTAAAGACACAACATCACTACAAAAAGGAGAATATAATTTTATAACACATCGTTTCAACCTTAAAACAAAAAGGAAGCGTAGTGATTACTTAAAACATCTAAGTCTAGATGATTTATCTTCTCTTCAAGATTTATTTTTAAGAATGGTTAAGAACGATGTATTTGACGATAAATATTTAAAAAAGCTAAATGATTTTTTTAGAAGAGAAAATCTTAAAGAAATCGTTGATTTGGGTAATGAAATATTGGGTTTAGGAGTAACTGATCTAAAAACGCTAAAAGCAAAGGCTCTAGTGGGGAAAATAACGGATAAGAAAATTGCAAAGCTTGAAGGGTTATGGCAAGAATATTTTGAACAATATTTATTGTTATTAATATTTTCTTACAAATCAATACATCCAAAAATAAAACTCAATAACACTGACTCAAAAAAGGATTATCCTGATTTTATAGGTGTTAACCATTACAATGGATTGGATGTTATTGAAATAAAAACACACTTAAAGCGAGCATTAACTTACGATGCAAGCCACGACAATTTTAGTTTTTCCTCAGAATTGAGTAGAGCGATTATTCAGACAACTAATTATATGGATCAGATTATTGCTGAAAATTTTAAAAAGTCATCTGACAGAACAAAAATCACATCATCTATCCATGAAGAAAATCTTCATAGACCAAGGGGGATAATTATTATTTCTTCTTATGCAAATTTAGCAAGTAATATGTCAGATAGAGATAAGGAAAAAGTTGAAAGAGATTTTACTAAATTAAGAAACAGCCTTCATAATATACAAATTTTGACTTTCGATGAAATTTTAAATACTGCTAGTGATTATCTAAAAAACGTTATATAAGTAAACTATGATTAAACCAATAAAAATCGACCCTCTAAACATGACAAACTATGTTTATTTTGAATGCGAAAATTGTGGTTCAAAAAATGAAATATTTTTAACTAACAAAATTAACACAGATGACAAAAATGAAATCGATTATTTAAATACAATGCCTTGCCCGGATTGTGACAAGATATTAGGGACTACTGACGAACATGTAAAAACACCTGGATCGTTGGGAAAATAAGAGTTTATTTCATTAACTCGTCGGGTAACCAACTGTCTTTGACCCATTTGCCATTGAATCTTGCTGAGTTTTTCTCGGTTATTCTAGTAATATCTCGGTTACTATTTTCATCTTTGGTTTCTTCAAAACGGTCTATTCCAAATTGAACTGCTAAAATCTCTGCACTCTTTTGAATATTTGGAAGGTCAAACTCGGCGAGTTCTTTTGAATCAATCCAAACGGAATATTCTACAAAGTTATAATTAGGACCAAATCCTGCTGGAAGCCACGAATCAGACTGTTTGGACTTAAAATATAAGAGAACTCTCCATGCTTTGTTTTCTACTGTCACAGCATATGTAGAGTTGGCTTCTACTCGTAATCCTGGTACTAATGTCTTACTATATTTTTCCTCCCACCATTCCGGATTTTGAACTTCAACAAAAGAACCGTTTTTATATTCAAAAGTAGTAGTGTCACCATCGAAAACTTTCCTCGATTTAATATAATCTATAACTTTTTGTGTCGCTAAGTCATCAAAATTGTTTTCGTTAACATCAGATTTAATCTTTTCAAAAAAATTAACATAGAACGCAAACCCAATGAATTCATTGTCTTTAACAGCATAGAGTTTACCTATCAAATGAAAATTAGCTGACATCGTTGCAAATCCTTCTTCGTTCCACCATTTAACTTGATAACCATCAATATTGACTGTTTTTGCATGAGTGATTACAGTTTTGTGAGTAGACATGAAATCTAGAATATCACTTTCCCGATAACGTCGATCACCCCGATCATTTACCCTTATGGCGAGTAAAGTTTTATCATTGTCCCATCTTCGAAGTGTCTCTGGATGAACATTGATTAGAGCTGCCGCTTCTGAGAGAGTTAATAATTTTTCCATACTTAAACTATCTTATACTAACTTAAACAAATAATCAAGTCTTTGTCCTGGTTCACTACATAATGAACACTTCCTCCTTTGATAATTTAACATGTAATGATTGAAAATAAGCCATGGGGGTTAAGTAGTGAAGTGACTGATGTGGTCGGTAATTATTGTACCGACCCAACCACCAAGTAAGTTTTTCGTTAAGATATTTAACTTCCGGTAATATCTCTTGATCAAACATCCATAGTTCTCTTTCGGTAGTTTGAATAAATCTTTCAATCATGGGGTTATCCTTAGGTGTTTGAGGACGAGAAAAATAATGATTAATATTTCTTTTCTGTAATTCCTGATGAAAATGAAGTAAATATTCGGAACCATTGTCTGTTTGAATTGATTCTATTGAGAAAGGAAAGAAATTAATTAAACCATTAATAAAATCAGCAGCGTTTGTTGAACTGATTTTAGAATAAACCTTGGAATAAGCAATTTTTGAATAACAATCAATGGCATTAAATTGATAATACTTTCGATTAAATACTATTAAGTGTTTAGTATCAACACAAATTAGATATCCAGGGTATTTGTACCTCATTTGTTTACTGGCTCTGATTCTGGGAATAGAATAATTAATTCTTCTTCTTTTTTTAATACTTCTGATGTTTTGAGACTCATTAATTAATCCCGATTTAATTAATATTCTCCCAATGGTTGATGGTGATAATTTAATTTGATAATCACGTTGGAGAATAATAGCTAGTTTGTATTTAGATAAACCCATATCGTCTTTTCTCAATTGTTTAATTAATTGAATAGTGACAAAAGGCAATAATGATTGTCTGTATCTTCTTGGTTTTGTCGAATAACTATCGAGACTTTTAAGATTCCGATGATTGTATCTTTTTAACCATTTGTAAATAGTATTAGGAGATAAACCAAAGTGTCGGGCTGTCAGTCGTTTGTTTTTACCATGAGCAAAGTGCCAATTAATCCATTTGGATCGTTGTTTGGCAGTATCTGATAGCCCGACACTAATTCTTAATATTGTTTTTGCCCCAGGTAATATTTTATGAGCCACCATGTTGGCTCCGATGATACCATCACTCATTAGTTTAAGTGTTCACTATGTGTTTGGACCTTAACAGTCTTTTTACTAACAAACATTAGTAAAAACTGAGACTTTTCTTTTTATACTGTCTTATTTGTCTTATTTAGGAAGGAGATGATACATCTCAAAATACAGTGTTATAAGGACTAAAGGGTTCCAGACCCCGTTGGCTCACTAAAAAAAATAAGGGCCTCGATATTAAAAAATATATCGAGACCCTAATCTCATAGTGAGCAATTAAATCATTTTTATTAAATCCTCTGCACTTAGTGGGCTTAATAATTTTGGAGGTATATCTAGAACTGTAAAAGCACCAAAAATTTCTTGTTGTTTAAAACGATAAGCCGCACGAGCATAAGCTACCAGAACAGATCCTGTAAAGTATGGGTTGCTCTCCAGCTTTAATCCAAATTCTATTGATTGTTGGTACCTATCTGTTGTTCCAGAAGAAAGGACGAAGCCTCCGTGTGGTAATTCAGAATGATTCTTTTTTAGTTCTTCCAAAGAAACAAAATTGACCTCTGTATCGTAATCGCTGAAATAATTAGGCATTTTCTTAATACTTTTCTCGATCTCGTCAAGATTGGCTTTTTCTTTTGCTACTACATAACAAACTCTCTTATGTTTTTCTCTGATTGATAAAACAGGGTTTGCTCCCGAGCGAACACTATTTATTGCCTCATCAATCGGAATTGTGTATTGTCTTGCATCCAATACCCCGTCAATGGTTCTGATGGCATCGGAATGGCCCTGACTTACCCCTGTGCCCCAAAATGTATAGTCTTCACTGCAAGGCAAAATTGACTTAAATAAAACCCTCATTAGAGAGAATAACCCTGGATCCCAACCCGTAGATATGATTGCGACGTTGTCGTTGTTTCTTGCGGCTTTTTCCATTTCCTGCATATATTCGGGGATTTTTGCGTGGGTGTCATAAGAATCAACGGTAGAAAACCATTTTGCAAACATTGGGCCTTGAATTGGAACGTCGTCCTTTGAACCTCCACATAAGATAACAATATCTGGCATATTGTCTTTGTTCAAATCAGAAAATTTCCAATTTTCCGGATTAAGCACCAGAATTTCATTGGATACCTGTTTGGCAATGTCTTCCACACGTCTTGAAAAGATAACTGAGCATTCCATATCGATGGCCGTTTCCAATGCTGAGAGAACTCCTTTTCCTAAATTTCCAAACCCAACAATACCAACTTTTACCAAAAGACACACCTCCTAAATTTAATGTACTACCTAAATAGAATATTTATTTAAGTACGTTAGTATATCAAATTGTTACAATGGTTCTATTCCTTATATTGGGGAGTGAAGGTTTGAATAGGATTCATTTCATTTTTGTTTGTTATTATTTAACTAATAGTTCCGTAAAAGTTTATAATCTACTTGATAAACTTTTCTAGGTGCTCGGTCTAGTGGCAAGACGCCCAATGCTAAAAAATAAACTTACGTTGGGAGAGGAAGGTTCGATTCCTTTACGCATCACACAATATGAAATCCATTGAACTTAAAAAAATACATAAAGAAGTAGGCCAATCTATTCACGCGATGAATACAATCGCTGTAAGTCTTTCTTTAATGCCTGAAAATATAACTATTCCTAAATCACTTCGAATTTCTTGGACTCCCAAAAATGTTAATTTTTCAAAAGTTATATCAAGAAGTTATGCTGAAAGATCCGCTATTGTCTACGCAATAGAAAGTTTTTTTGAATATTTATCTAATATTTCAAAAAATGATTTTTGGAATAATACTCAAATAAATTTTGAAGGGAATGAAAGAAAAGCAGATAAAGTATATAATTTTTTGGCTCAGATACCGGAATTAGAAGATTATCAATTAATATTGGCTGAATTAGCATGTCATTGGCGAAATAAAATTGTCCATTTAAATTCTAACTCCGATCTTTCAAATAAGAAAAAAGGCATATTAAAAAAGAAAAAAGAATTTATCTATAATAATGTGCATCATTTTGATGTTGATTTAGCATTAGTAAATTTCGCTAAAAATACAATAACTCTTAAAGATGCTTCAACTTTAATAACTGTTGTATTAAAATGTGCCGAAACAGTCGATAAATTTTTTATTGATGAAGTTCATAAAATAAATTCTTCTGAGTTACTTGCTAAATTTTTACTTAATTCGCATTTTAAAAGAATTTATAATCAAACTGATATCAAAAGAAAGAAAAAGCAATTAGAGATGTGGATTTCTACAAACTACCCTTATATGAATGCAATCAAAATACAAGAGATTATTGATAAAAAACAATAATTATAAAACTAAATGGTTTCAGACTCTGTTGGCTCACTAAAAATTGTTTTTTTGAACTTGTTTGATATAATATGGACTATTATAGGCTGGGTATTTTGATTAGCTAAAGTATTTTTGTCTTATAAAAGAACATTGAAATTTAAAATCTCCTGAATATGGACAACTCTGTGGATATAAATTATATCTAGAGAGTTGTCCATAGGACAATTAAATTAAAGATTGAGAGGAGTTTTTGGAGTGTTTGGATTAGCGCTGGATTTAGACAAGCTGACTACACGCAAGGGGGCAAAAATAGAAGTCCATTTTGAGGATATTTCCAATAAAATCTTATTGAAAAAGCAATATTCTCACTCAGAGTTTTTGAGAAAAGTGAATAATGATATTGACCAATGGGGAGGTGATAACGACCACGATACGGTACATTTACTTATTAACAACCAAGGGACGGCTGCGCTTATAACGGAAACACTCTATACTAAATGGCAAAATGCCGCCGAAAAAGATTGGTTTCACAAAGGCATAATGGCTGTGATCATCAGTGATTTCCATAATGATGAAAATAATCCAATAGAAGAAATACTATCGATATTAGGCCTCCGACCTAACGATTTACTATTTGGTGGTAAACCTAAGGAAAATGATCAACAATTCGTTGGCATGACAGAAGAAGAACTGGTAGAATTTCTCGCTGATCGGGAAAATTTGAAAAATATTAAGGCTGTTGAAAAAGCTAACCCTGATCATTGCTGTAAATTCTGTCCTTTCCCATGTCTAGGACGTAATGAATCGTTTAACAGAATGGCTTTTGAACAAGCCGTTACTGCTCTTCAATTAACTACTACTAAGGAATAAAGTTTTTTGGAGAGATGGATTAAAAAATGAAACGGGGTGGAATTTTGTCTTTATTAACAGAAGAATTGGTCAAAAATGCAGTGGATTTGGTGACACCTATAATCACACAACTTATAAACAGAACATCTGGGAAAAAGGGAGTTTACATTGTTGTCACTGATCCAAATAAACCTTATAAGAAAAAAACTGCTTTTGAAAAAGCAATCTTGTGGAAGGATTCTGTCGGCGATGGTGAAGAATTTCAAGTTTTTGCAGCAGGAAAGGCACAGGTAGTATGGAGAACAGGTAAACAATCGATCTTAACTGAAACAGGAATCTCTTTGTTGCCTGAAGATAAAGATTGTGTTTGGAGCGGAAGTGCGGTGACCACATTTGATAGTAAAACTTTAATAGTTGCAGTATCTGGTCTAAGGGAATACCAAGATGGATATGTTGCTAGGCTGATTTTGGCAACGATTGAATTAATGATCGCTCAAACAATACAGACACTAAAAGATAATGGTGAAGGAATCGTCCAAATAAAAAGGTAAAGAAAGAAGTATGGGTCTTGATGACTAATTTGATTTAAAAATCAAAATAGCTATCAAGACCTTTTTTTTGTTTTAAAATAAGAAAATTATTAAAAAAAGGTGATATTATTATATGTATGAAGAAAACAACAAAAAAAATAAACAAAGAAGTTGCTAAAGAAGTTATAAATGTAAAGAAAAAAGCACTAAAAAAGAAAGTAGTAAAGAAAGAGATGGTTGGAGAAATGGTAATTGGAAAGAAAGTTACTGTTAAAAAATTATCTAAAGTGGCAAAAATTCACTTGATTGGTTTTTTGGTTTTATTGGCTTTCATTGCTGGTTGTTTTGTTAAGTTTGGAGTAGTAGCCACAGTAAACGGAAAACCAATTTATAGACACTCATATATTGCACAATTACAAAAACAAGATAAACAAGCTGTTCTTGGCCAAATGGTTCAAGATGCTTTAATAGAAGGTGAAGCTAAAAATAAAGGAGTCATTATTGATCAAAAAGATATTGATGCATCTATTTCTATTATCGAGGAACAAGTCAAAGCTCAAGGAACAACTTTAGAAGAAGCTATGAAATCACAGGGCGTGACAAAAGAGGAACTTGTGAAACAAATCCGTAATCAGAAAATTGCTGAAGCATTGGCATCACCTAGTGCTGAAATTACACAAGAACAGATTAATGCTTTCTTAAAAGAAAACGGAGCCTACTTACCAACAGGAAAAACAAAAGATGAATTACAAACCTTAGCAAAGGAACAACTTGTAACTCAAGCAAAAAATACAGCTCTTAGCACTTGGTATAGTAATTTGAAAGAATCAGCAAAAATTATTTATAAATAATAAATAAGTTTAAATAATAAAAATGCCGACAATTGTCGGCATTTTTTGTTGATTAAAAAATTTTTTATTTGATCGCCATTAATTCGACTTCAAAAATAAGGGTAGCTTTGGCGGGAATTGGACCATAACCATTTTCACCATAGGCCATTTGGTAAGGAATGGTTAATTTTCTTTTACCGCCAACCTGCATGCCAACCACACCTTTATCCCAACCCTCAATAACTTGACCAACACCAATTTGTGTTTCAAAAGGCTGATTTCGATCGTAAGAGCTATCGAATTTGGTGCCGTCCTCAAGAGTTCCGAGATAATTTATGGAAACAGTGTCGCCGGATTTAACAGCACTGCCAGTTCCGACTTTTATATCTTCAATTTTTAATTCGGTGACTTTAGATGGGGGAAGGGTTGGCATAGGATTTGAGGTTGGAGTAGAATTGGAAATTTGATTTTCCATACTGCTCGGTTTTTTGGTTAAAAAATAAAAAGCTAAAACAAAAATAATTATAAGAGAAGCTGTAATTATTTTATCTTTAGACATGATTAATTATAAAGGAATTTTTAATAATTATTGATTGGTATCTTCTATGTGATCGTAACAAAAGTAAATACCAGGTGAAACCTTAAATTGATTTTCAGACTTAACAAAGACGATGTTAAAATCGTAACCCCCTTCCGGAGGAGGTGAAATAATTTTAATATTCTTATTTTTAAATTTGGATTTTAAAATATTCAAAGATTCTTTCCCACCACCAACTATTCCATTTTTAACATTTTTAATAAGATCCTCTTGTTCTTGGGTTAACTCGTCGGCAACACTGTGAAACATATAAAGTTTGTTATCAGTGGTTTGAACAACACCAGAAACACATGGGCCAGCACCATAACTATAAGTGGTAATATTTTTATTTTTTCTTAGCAGTAAACAATCTCCCATTTCAATTTTTTCAGAATCCCCAATTGCACGAACATTGTCAAGTTCATCAAAATTATTGATTTTACTAATATTGCAAACTTTTTTTCTTTCTAAATTTAGATTTATTGATTCGCTACTTTTTTCCATAATTTAAATTTGAAATCTACCAGATTTATAAAGAATAATTTCTTTACCGTTTTTAAGAGTAGCAGTAACAGTGCGATCAATAGTAGCAATAATATCGGTGTGAACAGCCGAATCGTTAAAGCCTAAATCTTGCCAGTCTTTTGGTGTTAATTTATTTATTTTTTGGGTACAAGCGTCTTTAAAGGATGAACCGAGAGCAATATGAGTATTACCAAATTCACCGCCAAAATTTTCATCATAAAGAGTTTCTGCCATAAATTTGTTTATTTTAGAAAAACGTTTATCAGTTAAAGAAAACTCCCCTATTTTATCGGAATTTTCAACTTTGATTAATTGTTTTAAAAACTTTTCACCATAACCGGCTTGAGCATCGACAACAATGCCATCTTTAAAAGTTAATTTTATATTTTTAATTAAATTGCCTTGACGGTAAAGCGGTTGATCAAAAAAAATATAACCATTGGTTTGACGCCAATCGGGAGAAGTAAAAATTTCAAAACTAGGAATATTGTTACCATCACCACCAAGCCATTGACGATTTTCACCGATACCAATATTTAAGTCAGTGTCTTTGGCTTTGATATTAACTTTGACAATTTCTAATTTATTTAATTTTTGACGAAGTTTATTTGATTGGTTTTGAATTTGACGCCATTTTTCAATTGGATTGGAATTGTTTAAATAACAGGCCTTAATGATTTGTTGCCACGCTTCTCGTAGAGTTAAATTGGCTTCTTTGGCCATGGCTGGAGTGGCATAAAGACCAAGAGTCCATGTTAATTTACCTTTATTTTCTTTAGCGTCGCGCCAATCTTTGTAGGGTTTAAAAATCTGATTTCGCTCCATGATTTTTTGAGGATCGATACCCTCAAGTTCGTGATAATTAGTTTCAGCTAAAATCATTAGAAAATGATCAGCTTGTTTAACACGACCTTTTAAAAAAGTGGCAGGAAAGAATTTTAATTGATCTTCGTCGGCCAATTCAAAAAATTCACGAGACATTTCGTCTGGTAAATACTGAATGATGGCATGAGCGCCAGCTTTTAAAACAGATTTTTGGAGTGAAATTAAAAGTGGTTTAGCAGATTCTGGTACTTGGAGAAAAACGACTTCGCCTTTTTTAACACCCCTACCATTGTTTAAGGCAAAATTTACCAAAACATCGGCATATTTATTTAGAATTTCAGAGGACGGTTGATACATAAATTATCCATTAATTATGGCTAAAACTTCATCTCTTTTTTGAGCCATGAGTTCTTCTGTGTTGGCTTCAAGATTAAGACGTAGAAGTGGTTCTGTGTTTGATGAACGAATATTGAAACGCCAATCACCCATTTCAAAAGTCATGCCATCCATACGTTCAATTGGGGCGAGAGTATTAGGACTGTAAGTTTCTTCAATTTTATTTAAAACTTTTGGAACATTTTCAACTTTTGAATTTATTTCACCAGATATGTGGTATTTGGCCAACATTTCATCAATAATTATTTCAAGAGGTTTGTCGGTAGTGGACAAGAAATCGAGAAGATAAATAAAAGTTACTAGACCCGTGTCACACAAAAAGAAATCTTTGAAATAATAATGACCAGAAACTTCACCGCCAAAATAAGCATTTTCCTGTTTCATACGAGCTTTGATGTGGGTGTGGCCAACGCGGTTGGCTAGAGGTATTCCGCCACAAGCAAGAATAGTTTCAGGAACAACTTTTGATGCACGAATGTCATAAACAATACTACAACCTGGATATTTTTTAACAAAATATTCAGCGAGAATAGCAGTCATAAAATCACCTGGAATAAAACGACCTTTTTTATCAATAACAAAAAAACGATCACCATCTGGATCAAACATGATTCCCAAATCACTGCCTTCGCTTGGAACCCGTAATTGAATTTCTGTCCTATTTGCGGCTAATAATGGATCACCACCGTGATTTGGAAAATTACCATCAATATCCCAAAACATTTTTACAAATTCGACTGTTGGAAGTTTTTGAGAAGCTAATTCTAAAAATGGACCAACCATACCATTGGCGGTGTCGGCGTGAATTTTAAAATTTTTAAATTTAGAAATATCGACTAGAGATAAAACATAATCGATAAATTCCTGTTGAATATCTTGTGTTTCAATGGTTCCTAAAATTATTGAATCAGCCGGTAAATCATCATTTAAAATAAATTCTTTTATTTCTTTAATTCCAGCATCACCTGATAAAAGTTCAGGAATTTTTTTAACCATTTTAAAGCCAGTGTATTCCTTTGGATTGTGACTGGCTGTAACCGTAATTCCAGGAAGATCCCGGGTTTGACAAGCATAATAAAATGAATCAGTAGAAGCCAAATCAATATCAATAACACTAACTCCAACTTTGGTTAAGCCCTCAATTAAGGCATTTTTCATCGATTCACCAGAAGTGCGGCCATCACGAGCGACAATAACTTTGCTAGGAAAATTCAAATATTTAGCGAAACCACGTCCGATTTTTTCGGCTAATTCTTCGTCTGCTTGAGTAGGATAAACAGCACGAATATCGTAAGATTTAAAAATGGAAGTATCGAGATTAATCATAAAAATTTTAAATTAAATTAATAATGAACAGTGTAAGCAAGGATAACACATTTGGGTCTCTTTTTTGATAGAATTGGGCATGGATCAAATTAAATATGATGATTTTGCCAAGGTGGAATTTAAGGTTGGTGAAATTAAAGAAGCAATTGAAGTTGAAGGCTCAGAAAAACTATTGAAGCTTAAAGTGGATTTTGGCGAAGAAAGATTGAGAAATATTTTTTCGGGAATTAAGAAATGGTATAAACCAGAGGATTTAATTGATAAAAAAACTGTGTTTGTGACTAATATAAAACCACGAAAAATTATGGGTGAATTGTCGGAAGCGATGATTTTCGGAGCTGAGGATGAAGATGGAGAAAACATGAGCATCTTGTTTTTAGATAAAGATTTACCTGTTGGTTCAAAAGTTTTTTAATATGAAAATTGTTGAAGAAATTAAGAAAATAATTATTGAAAGTTGCAGTGATTTAAAATTGTCTGTGATCGAAGAAGAAATAAAAATTGAACATCCAGCTGATGTAACTTTTGGAGATTATTCAACAAATATTGCCATGGTTTTGGCAAAACAGGAAAAAACTAATCCAAAAGAATTAGCCGAAAAAATTAAAAATAGTATTGATAAAAATGATTTGATAGAAAAAATTGGAGTGGCTGGAGCTGGTTTTATTAATTTTTATTTGAAACCAGAATTTTTAATTAGAGAAGCGGAAAGTATAAATTATGAAAATGAATTTAGAAATAAATTAAACGAAAATGGAAGAGGAAAAACGATGGTGATTGATTATTCAGCACCAAATATTGCCAAACCTTTTGGAATTGGACATTTGCGGTCAACAAATATTGGTCAGGCTATTTATAATATTTATAAAATTTTGGGCTGGAATTGTATTGGTGATAATCATATCGGAGATTGGGGAACTCAGTATGGAAAATTGGTGGCAGCGATCAAAAAATGGAATAAGAAAGATTTAGATGATTTGACAATTGATGATTTGGAAAAATTATATGTAAAATTCCACAAAGAAGCAGAAACTGATGAAAAATTAATTAATGAAGGTCGAGATTGGTTTGCAAAATTAGAAAAAGGAGATAAAGAGGCTAGAAAAATTTGGCAAAAATGTATTGATATCTCAATGATTGAATTTGATAAAGTTTATGGATTGTTGGACGTGCACATTGATTTTGTTCATGGTGAATCGTTTTATGAAGAAAAGCTGGAAGAAATAACTAAAGAAATTATTGATAAAGGAATTACAAAAAAAAGCGAAGGGGCAACGATAATAGAATTTGACGGTATGCCGCCAGCAATGTTGCAAAAATCAAATGGAACTACAACATATTTTACCCGTGATATGGCAACTATTAAATATAGGATGGAAAATTGGAAACCAAATTTGATAATTTACGAAGTCGGGGCTGACCAACAATTACACTTTAAACAGGTGTTTAAAACAGCAGAAATGATGGGTTGGATGCCGGATGAGGGAATGGTACATATTGCTCATGGATTAATTAGATGGACTACTGGAAAGTTTTCAACTCGAAAAGGCGACACGATTCATTTGTCAGATGTAATCAATAAAGCAATGGAAAAAGCCGAAGATGTGGCTAAAAAAAGTACAGTGGCTAAAGATTTGACAAATGATGAAAAGAAAAAAATGATTGAATCAGTGGCGATCGGGGCAATTAAATTTAATGATTTATCGAGTGATCCAAGAAAAGATGTGATTTTTGATTGGGACCAAATTATGAGTTTAGATGGAGATTCAGGGCCGTATTTGCAATATACATATGCAAGATGTAAGAGTGTTTTAGATAAAACTCAAATTAAAGAACAAAAAAATATTAGCGATGTCCCTGAAAATATTAATAATGATGAAATGGCCTTAATTAAGGAATTTTATAGATTTGAGGAAAAAATTGTGGAAGCAAGTGAGCGCTTCTCCCCTGCTGTAATCGCTGAATATTTATTAGGGGTGGCCAGAAAATATAATGAATTTTATGCAAAAAATAGAATTATTGATCAAAAAGAAGAAACCTTTAGAATATTTTTAACCAAAACCACAGCAAGTGTTTTAAAAACCGGATTGAGTTTGTTGGGAATAAAAACAGTGGAAAGAATGTAGAAAATTGATATTTTTTGGCTAGGATGATATAAGTGATGAGTTCTTTAAATCTAAAGTTGAAGGGAGATGGAAGGTTTGTTGGATCCAGGTGTTTTTAGGATAAAATCCTTAAGAAGGTTACAGGCTCAATGTGGTCATGACACGTTACTATTGGGAGAAGTGGCAATAATTAGTAAAGGAAAAAAGAAAAATGTGGTAGTTCAGGTAACAAACGACCAGCCCCTGGTTTGTTTGGATTGCTTTAAAAGAGTTATGATCTTGTGTTGTAATTGTGGTGATTCGATTTTAATGGGAAATCGGATTGGGATTATCCAAATGAAAAACCACCCACTTTACGCAATCAGCACAAAAGACGGGTTCATTTGTTGTGAGAGTTGCTGTGATGGCAAAATAGTAGGATACTGGTTACCCATCAATAGGATCGTAAAGAATTTTTCGTTTGAAAGTATGGGGGTTGTGCCAGAGAAAGATATACCAGTCGACCCTAGATTTAAATAATTTTAAGGCAAGGATAGTGTGTTTTAAACACAAAATATCCTTGCCATTTTTTTTTGAAATTATTTAAAATTTTTTTTATAAATTTTGGAATAGTGAAAAAAGGATGTAAAAATTGATATTCATTTTTTTAAATGGTATAAACGGTGGTTCTTTAAATTCATAAAATTAGAAGGGGGTGTGATTGGATTGTTAAAATGTTTAAAAAACATAGGGAAATTAACGAATTGTTGCCAATTCCAGTCTTTTGAAAATGCGATAATTAAGTGTGCCTGGTGTGGAGGAATTATTATACCTGGTGATCCTATCACTTTGCATTTTCCAAGAGAAGGTTTTCGAAATCCGGAATATGTTGTAATTTTTGAAGAGAAATTGGTTTGTTGTTTTAGGAAAAGGTGTCGTAATGGTCATAATATAGATGGTTATTGGGTAAACCCAGGTAATGTAGAAACTGCTTTTTTTACTTTACAATAAAAATTAATTTAGAAGGGATGGAATTGGATTGTTAAATAGTAAATTATTGTATTTTTTAGGTTTAGGAGAGATAGTTGCCAAATGCGGTCATAAAACAAAAGCGATAGGGAAAGTTGAAGTGGTTGATAAAAAAGGTAAAACATTAATTGTCACAATTGAAAATGTTAGAAATCCAGAATATTGTATTGATTGTCTTGGAAAAAAAATAACTGTTTCAGATATTAGTGACATACAACAGGCAAAACCAATCAAATGATTAATTTTATGAAATAAAACAAGGGTGTTGTTTTAACACAATAACACCCTTGTTTCTCTTTTTTTTTCAATTTACCCAAAAATCTTTTTGTAGATTTCAGAATAGTGGGAAACTGGAATGAATTTGATATCTTTTTTAACTTCCCTGGGAATATTTATCAGAATTTTTTCGTTATCTTTGGGAATAAAAATAGTTTTTAGTCCAGCACGATGAGCAGCAATTGATTTTTCTTTAAGACCCCCAATTTCTAATATATTTCCACGAAGAGTAATTTCTCCCGTCATACCAATGTCACGAGGAACGGCGACCTTTTTGAGAGCAGAAACCAGTGCTGTTGTAATAGCACCGCCGGCACTTGGACCGTCTTTGGGAGTAGCACCTTCGGGAACATGAATGTGAATATCAATTTTATGAAAATCCTGCTTAATTCCAAACTCTTTAGCCTGACTGCGAATAAAAGAAAGAGCGGCCTGGCAAGATTCTTTCATCACTGAACCAAGTTTTCCAGTTAAAATTAATTGACCTTTACCGGGCATAACATTGACTTCGATGAATAGAATTTCACCACCAACAGAAGTCCAAGCTAAACCAGTAGAAAGACCAATTTCGTCTTTTTTACCTTTTAAGGTTGAAGTAAATTTGGCTGGACCTAAAAATTTTTTAACTATGATTGGGTCATTCAAATCGACTTTGTTAACATGATTAACAATAATTTTTTTTGCAGCTTTTCTGAACAAACTAGCAAAGGTTCTTTCTAAACCACGAACGCCGGCCTCACGAGTATATTTATCAATAATAAATTTAATAGTATCATCTTTAATTTCGACAATATTATTTTCTTTTAAACCATTGGCAGTAAGTTCTTTTTTGATTAAATAATTTTTGGCGATGTGAAATTTTTCATCTTGAGTGTAGCCAGAAAAGTTGATAATTTCTAAACGATCGCGAAGTGGACCGGGGATAGTAGAAATGTCATTGCCGGTTAAAATGAAAAAAACTTTGGATAAATCGAGAGGAAAATCGAGGTAGTGATCAGCAAACTCACAATTTTGCTCAGGATCTAAAGTTTCCAAAAGAGCAGCTGATGGATCACCTCGATAGTCGGTGCCGATTTTGTCGATTTCATCCAACATAAAAACTGGATTCATAGATTTAGCGTCTTTAAGACCTTTGACAATGCGACCAGGCATGGCTCCAACATACGTTCGGCGATGGCCACGAATTTCGGCCTCGTCACGAATTCCACCAAGAGAAGCACGGACAAAACTTTTACCCATGGCTTTAGCAATTGATTTTCCAAGAGAAGTTTTACCGACACCAGGAGGGCCAATAAAACATAAAATATTGGCTGTGGAAGAAATTTCTTCACCTTTCTTTTTGTTTTTACTTTTTAAATTTAAAACAGCTAAATATTCTAAAATTCTTTCTTTAACATCTTTAATTCCGTAATGATCTTGATCAAGAATTTTTGAGGCTTTGGATAAACTAATATCC
>Ga0209340_1000642_pt1 | contig 34171 bp, 38 predicted proteins | sample EPASupsiteSAE323_FD_187266 | JGI IMG/M metagenome (GOLD analysis project Ga0209340, IMG submission 187266) | Bioremediated contaminated groundwater from EPA Superfund site, New Mexico - Sample SAE3-23 (SPAdes) (version 2) | ecosystem: Environmental > Aquatic > Deep subsurface > Groundwater >... | reverse complement strand
GGGGGGGGTGGGGGGTGGGTTCCTGAGCAGGAGGGGTGGGGTACCCCCCTGTCAGACAAACGCCCGGACCCTGGACACGCCTGCGATTGCCGACGTAGGGGGTCCGGCATAGGGCTGGAAAAACGGCCGGGCATGTGGCAAGGGGGGGGGAGGGGGTACCCCCACCCATTCACAACACTCTTTCCAGTAAGATTAGGAAATGATTCATCCAACAGACATTGTACCAGACTTTGACTTAAGCCAATGCATAAGAGAAGCTATAGGATAACTTGTAGCGATAATGTTACTTTCACTATCCACACTAAATTATTATTAAGCTTAAAATAAATCAAATCTTCAAATATTAAAATTATCAAAGGAGCCTGTTATGCCGGAAGCTGATCAATCCCCCAAAAGTGATGAACCGTTTGTAATTTCAACGATGCAAGTGCAAGTTAAAAATAAACGACCAGAACCACCATTTGAATTGCCCTCAATGCAAATCAGAGTTAAAGAAAATTTATCGAAAAAAAACGAGTGAGTGAAAAATTTCACTATATTATAAAAATCACATTCACCAATATTTTGGAATGTTTCGAATGAAAAGAATAGGATTATTAAAAAAAATTCTTGTCAACAATTGCAATTATTATCAAACTCACAGATATTAAAAAGAACCAAATTGCATATTCAAACCAATTAGCAGCAGATTCAACATTAGTTCTATTGATTAATTCATTAGAGCCAATAGTGCCGAATATCCCCATTTTTACCTTACCAATATCAGATTTAAACTCTTTCAAAGACTCCCACGATTCATTAACACCAATATGAGAATACTTTCTTGGTTTCAAAGAGATAATACAAAATAACGATGAAAAAAATATTGCTATGATACCCAAAAAGGCGGATCCTTTATTGAGGACATCGAAGCCATTAATAACTAGTCCAAGAAGAACACCGTTTGCGGTTAAAATTAAACTAGATTTTTGTTCGATATCCCTTTTATCATTAAATACTTGTTCGAATCGTTTCCAAGCCAAACCGAGCATTATATCATTAAATTCTTGATCACTAAAATCAACATTATTTTTTTTCTCGTCATCATTTCCCATAAAACCACATTTTTTTATGAATTTTTCAATAAATTAATTAGTATGTATAAAATAATGATTGTTTAAATTCGCAAACCCATCCCTCATTCAACACCATCTATCAATCCATCACAAACTGATAGATATTGATAGATTCAACCACCCGAGACAGTCACTCAAAGACTTAGGAAGAAGGGTATCTCACGCGGAAAAACCCGGCAAAGAATTGTTCTTCTGTTCTAGACACAATCCTGAAAGCCGGCAATCTGTAATCCATTTCTGCTGGACTTCAGTGTTCCATATGGATCTTCAGCACTGCCAGATCACCCGATGCGGATGAACTCACCTTGTCCGCATGACCGCGTATCAAAAATCCCCCGAGCCGTACCATCGCAGACGGATCATTGAGGATCTCTTCTTCATTTGGCCTCTTATCAGGCAGCGGGAGAGGTGAGCCGGTATACGAGACTTCAGCATCAATATTATACTCATCGAACGACACCGATACCGTCACCGGGCCTGACGATGAAACCTGACCGGCAACGAGCTCGCAGGCCTCGGTCAGCGCCATTGCCATCCGCTGGATCACTTCCCGCCGTGCAGCCCAGATCTCTCCCTGCCGCTCCATTAACGTGAAAATCTGTTCCGAAATATTTGCCGCACGGTCAATGGTCACCGTGACCTTCTTCTTAATCCCGATCCGCATAACGAGGTTCAGGATAATGGCAATAACCGTTGTAAGCGAAAGTGCCGAATCGAAAAGCGGGCGGATAAGACAGGGAACTCCTGCATAGGCATTGGGAATGAGATAGACGCTGATCCCGAAGATGAACGAAATCCCGATCACAAAGATCTTCCGGGAATCCAGCATCCGGGTCGTGATCGTCTGGAAACCGCCCACAATAATGAACCCTGCCACGTAAATGAGCGTCCCGCCGATCACCGGGCCCGGCATGATGATAAAAACCGTGGCAAGGATTGGCAGGAAGGCAAGTACGATCAGGATACCGCCGGTCATGAATCCGATATACCGGCTTGTCGCACGGGTAGCAATCGACAGGCCGATATTCGATGAAGATCCAGTCTGCCCCATCCCGCCGAACAGGCCGCCAAGACAGGACGCAACCCCGTCCGCAAACAGCCCGGACCGGATATTCATCATATCCGGCCGTTTCCATTCCGTATCATTGATCCGCTGGCAGATCGAGAACTCGCCGACACTTTTTACAAAAGTCACGATGGCGGCAATCCCGAACGGGATAAGCAGGATCGGATCAAAGGAGAGGCCGAAGTATTTCACATCGGGAAGTGCCACGATGGGCGATGCTGTGATCTGACCAAGCGGATCGGCGCCCGCAAGCCCGACCACAATACAGAGGGCATACCCGACTGCCATCCCGACAATGACCGGAAAAAGCTTCAGCTGGCCCCTGCCCCAGACAGTAACCCCGACCGTGACAGCAAGGGTAATGACCGAGATCGACGTTGCCATCATCGAGGGGGTTGAATCCACACCCGACATGCCAAAGAAGTTCGGCAGTGCATAGGGCACAACCGCAACCCCGAGCATCATGATCACAAGTCCCGTCACTTCAACCGGGAACAAAACACGGAGCCGGTGGACCACCCGGGAGAGGGCGACCTGCATTGCCCCGGATACGGCAGTCATACCGCAGAGAAGCGAGAGGCCGCCGGTCTGGAGGGCAAGAACCGAAGCTGAAACAAAATTCGGTCCTGCAACCCGGGGGATGAGGTACCCGGACCCGAACTCCGGGTGTTTTATTGCCTGGAAAATGGTCGCAATACCGTTTGCAAGCATCGACATCGAGACAAAGAAAGCCGCAGCACCGGCCTCGATACCGGCAGCCCGGGCGACAAGGATCGGGAAGATGAATGCGGTGGCGACAATTCCCGTATGCTGGAGACCGAGAAGGAAAATCACAGGAAACGGCGGCCTGTCATCGGCAGCATATTCGAGATCGGGAGGGCGCATATAAACGTGAAACATCGGGTTTTTAAATATTAAAGCGGTTCGAAATTTCCCGCCGTGAACTACCCGGAACCTGCATATCACTCTTATAATCTGGGGTCCGGTCTTTGATCCTGCGCCGAGTCCCTCACCAATATACCCTTACCCGCCCAATATTCCACCACAAAGGAGATCGTATGCAGATCACGCCCTCTATCCACGCGCTCAGGCTCCCGTTTAAGGTCCCGGTTGCGCCCGGTATCGCACTCGACCGGTTCGTGTACTCGCATCTCGTCTATGGCGAGACGATAACCCTCATCGATACGGGTGTAGCAGGATGCGAGACACAGATCTTCGATTATATCCGGTCCACCGGCCGCGATCCGTCAGAGATTGCGCTGATCATCCTGACCCACTCGCACCCCGACCATATCGGGGCGGCCCGTGCAATACAGCAGGCAACCGGGTGCGGGATTGCAGCCCACCCGGCTGAACGGGCATGGATCGAAGATGTGGAACTCCAGAACCGGGAACGGCCGGTGCCGGGGTTTGCCACACTCGTCGGGGGATCAGTGCAGCTCGATTTCGAACTCGTGGACGGGGATTCTATAGAAACCGATGAAACCCGGACCGGGGAGATGCAGGTGTTCCATACACCGGGCCACTCCGCAGGCTCCATCTCGCTTTTCATGCACAGCGAAGGAGCGCTCTTCTCCGGTGATGTCATACCCGTCACCGGCGACCTGCCGGTCTATGATGACGCCCCTGCATCCGTGCAGTCGGTAAAACGGCTCCGGGGACTGACCGGCATCAAGATTCTTCTCTCGGCATGGGACGATCCACGGAAAGGAGAGGATGCATACCGCCAGATGGACCGGGCGCTTGAATATCTTCAGAAGATCCATGAGACCGTGCTGGCCAATGCGGGTGACGACTCCCGGGATGCAATGGAGCTCACGAAGAAAACAGCAGCCGCACTCGGCCTGCCGCCGCAGGCGGTAAATCCCCTGCTCGCCCGCACCTTTGCGGCAAACCTCCGGGCAAAGGACGTGCCGGACCTGTTCTCCGGCCCGTCGGCCTGAACCCTGATTTATCGTCAGCCGGTTTTGTGTACTCTCTTTTCAGTCGTCACGATCACCGGCTGGGGCAGTGATCCGAGATAGGAGGCAAGGGCATTGACATCGGACGGCCCGTTCTCGATAAGGGTACCGTTCGTAAAAACGGTGTACCCGTCGCCCCCTATGGACAGGTAATCCATCATGGCTGCCGTGTAGGTTGCCGATGGATCAAGCAGGACCCCGCCGACAAGAACTTCCTGAACACGGCTGCCGGCCGGCTTTGTCATATCATAGGTATACGTAAGACCGGATACGGCAAGATTGTGCGGGGGCAGCGGTTCCTGCCACTGCCGTTCGAGAGCATCCTGTATCTGACGGCCGGTCAGTTTCATGGAGACAACCGTTCCTGAAAATGGCTGGAAGGTAAAGAGGGCGCCCCATGTAACATTCCCTTTTTCAAGGTCGGAACGCAGGGTACCGGTCGTGATGAATGCAACATCGGTTTCCATCACCGACCGTTGGGCATCGGCAAGGAGATCCCCAAGTGCCGATTCCCCGTCGGCATCCTCATCACGGGTGATATCCTGTGCAGCAACTGCGATCTGACGCCCGACTGACGGCGCAACAGCCTGTTCATCCTGCGCGAGGAAGGCGGATGATTCAGGATCCGGAACGGTCCCCGGGGGGATATCCGCGTAATCAATAACAATCTGTGCGGACTTGCTCACGATATCCCGGCTTACCGGATCAAGGGTCAGGTTTACGTCTGCGTATCCCTTACTGTAACTGTAAGCCTGCGTGACCAGTACCGGTTTTCCGGCGGCATTGGGAAGATACGCATTCGTAAACTGATGGGTGTGGGCTGACAGGACAACATCCACATCCCCGTCAAGACCGGCAACGATGCCGGTGACCCGGCCGGTCACATTTGCCCCTTCGCGGGTCGGCCCTTCGTAAGCCGCCTGTTCCCCGCCCTCGTGAAGCAGGATAACGATAGCATGAATACCGTCTTTCCGGACTTCTGCCACGTACCGGTTGATGGACTCTGTTTCATCAAGGAAACGTACTTCATCCGCCCGGTGCGGTGCCAGCCGTTCCGGGGTCGTCACGGTATCAGCCCCGATGAACGCAACAGGAATCCCGCTGATATTCCGTATGGCGTACGGGGGAAAGAGCGAAGTCCCGTTCTCTTTCCAGACAATATTTGAACAGGTATAGGTTGAAAGGGATCCTGGATAGGGATCCACCAGGTGGGTAAAGGTCGTGTTCCCGTTGCCCCCGTATACCTGCCGCAGGAGTTCTGTGATCCCCCGGTCGAACTCATGGTTGCCCGGTGCCGCCACCATATTGCACGCAGAATCCTGTTGCCCGCTCCCGGCCGTGCAGCAGGAATTGGCAAACTCATTGAAGAAGAGCAGGGAGGGTTCATCGGAAAGGAGCCCGGACTCAGGTGGCGATGCCCCGACAACGTCACCCGGCAGAGCGATGATAGTATTGGATACCCCGGATTCTGCAATCGCTGCTTTCAGGTAGGAGGCAAGGACCGGGGCGCTCCCGACCGGCCGTTTGCTGCTGGTCTGGCCGACTGGCATCTGCCCGTGGAAATCGTTGATGGCAAGAATCCTCACATTAACCGGGCTGCTTTCTCCTGAAGCAGCACGGGCACCGGACAGGCAGCCGGCGGGGGTTGTTCCGGAAACGGACGGGTCTAATCCGGCCGGGGCAGCAGCGGATCCGCCCGGGAAAAACAGGACTGCCAGTACAGTAGCGGTACACAGGAGAATACACAGAATGAGGAGAGTCCGGTCATACCGGGGTGGAAAAGCCATATGGATTCACGTATAGTATACTACCATCCCGGCATGAAAAAATGGTTTGTTTAAACGCCGGACTGCCGGATCGTTTCCATCCAGGCATCCAGTTCCTGATAAAATTTTAAGATCCGGTTCCTCTCGTCAGGAGTTCGCAGGGAAATTTTCTCCCGGTAATACCGGTCCCGATCTTCTGCATCGCCGTGGTTTTGTTCGCCATCACGGGGATTGCAGGCTGGTGCACCGGAATCGCGATACGGTTCATTCGTGACAGTCCGGCAGTAAGCCGTCCGGACTGCCGATTTGAGCGGTTTTACCGCGCATTTCGTATCGGCAAAGCCGTCCCAGTGTTCATTGACCGGAAAACCTGCCCGGGCAAGCGGCGAGTCCCAGGTCGCATCCACCAGCACCCAGCGGTTCCGGATCCTGACCCGGGTTGCAAGGTGATACGAAACCGGTAACCGTGCGGCAAGTTCACGGAGCCGGGGCGGGTAGGCAATCGCCGGATCATTCCATGAAAATGCAAAAGTCGCATATACGATCTCTAGGCCAAGTTTACGGTACATTGCTGAAAGGAGGTGATGTTTGGGTACACAGGAACCACGACCAAGCGACAACAGGGTCTCCGGCGCTTCCTCCGGATTGCGCAGGCCCGGTTGGGATGTTAGCGAGTAAGTGATATCGCGAATGTGCTCAAAGATCGAGACCCGGGCCTGGTCTGGATCAAGGCCGTCCGTCCATTCCCGGAATGCATTATTGAAAAGCGAGGGCATGATAAAACCCGTTTCTACCATTCACTACCGTTTCCGGTAAGATAAAACATGCCATTTCGAGACCTCTGGCAGCAATAGTGAAAAACTCAAAAATGAGAAACTCCCCCACGGGGGAAAAACTATGAGCAGGACCACCGGCATCGCCGGCGGCCTTGCGTGCAAAAGGATAAGGGAAAATTATGCGTTCTTCATCTTGGCTTTAGCGACGAATCCGTCCTTGCCAATGTAGTACATGTAGCCCTTTTCCTTGGCTACCTTCTCAGTGCCGACTTTCTTCTTCTTGCCGGTCTTGTTGTGCTTCATCGGGGCTGCCCAAACGTAGCCGTCCTTGCCAATGAAGTAGAGGAATCCCTTTTCGCGGACGATTTTTTCCTTTCCAATTTTGGTTCCCATTTAAACACCTCAAAACCTCAATCGGGTTTTGATAATGAAAGGTGTCGCCTGATAATATAAAAGGTTTCCGTCGAAAGCCCGTCGAAGTCCCCAAATTTACCATGATTCTGGGGGTATTTCGCTCATCCAGACACACTCCACCTGCCGATTCAAATCCCTTCAGAAATGCCCCATTTGGCTCAATTCAGGCGCATTACGGGCCGAATCCGTGCCGGCGCTGTCAGAGCAACCGGAAGGGGCAGCGCATTTCCCTGCGGGCTGATTGTGACGGTGAACCGATCGGAGGGCGCCACCCCCCATATCGGGCATACGAGCAGTTCGAATGCTTCATCGGGTTCAAGGATATTATCTCCATCAGCGGACTGGAACGGGAGCATATTATACTTCCGGGCAATTGTCCAGTTCGGACAGATGAGGGGTGATGCATCAGCATGTGGAATCTCTTCGAATCCCCGGGAACTTACCCAGAATACATTTATTTTGTCCATATCGACACCCCCCATATCCCCGACCAGCAGGGCAACCGATACATCCACTGCACCAAGGCTGTTCCGGTCATGGACACGGTAGTATATTGGCACACTGGACCGGGAAGTGTCGATGGCAGAAAACCCGTATATATCTCCGGTAGTACGGAGGCTTCCCCCGGTCACATGAAGCGCCCCGACAATTACTCCTTCGGGAACGGTCGGCGACCCGGTATTTTCCTTGGAAAGGATCACAAAAGCACCGGCTGCGACGATGAGAATGAGAAGAAGGATTACCAGTTCAAGACCGGTAAAACCATCTTCTGACAGGCTGATGCGGGGTGTCGTCATGAGTATTTCTGAAGGTATCAGGGTACAGGCGTCAGTTCCCGCCGGTCAACCAGCCTTTTCGGGCGCCCTTTGAGTACAGAAAGTTCCAGACCTCCGGGCCCGGTATAGTTGAACAGGATCCGGAATTCCTGATCATGGAACTGGTCTGCAAGTCCTTGTTTATACTTCAGGAACCGTGCGGTAAAATGTTCTTCGATATTCTTCCGGTCGCAATGTTCAACGTCCATACATTCGAGACTGACCCGCATGACCGTATCCCCTTCCCGTTCACCATCGTAGAGGAATGCCTCGTATTCACCGGACAGGTATTCCATGTTCTCCGGCTGGAACACGGCAGCTTCGACATCCACCCGGTTCATGCTGGCCCCGCCAATCCAGGCAGTCTCGGCCTCCCGCTGGGGATTGACGATCCGCAGGTGGGTCCGGCCGCATGCACATCGATCACGGGAGAGGATGACACTCGTGTCTTCGGTATCGTAGTTGAGCAGAAGTGTCCCGCATTTCCCTCCGACCGGCAGCAGGGTCGTAAGGACACTCCTCCCGCATTCCCCGTCTTTGACAAACTCTTTTAACTGGGGATCATAGACATCAAGATGGACCAGGTCTTCAGGAACATGGAGCCCGGAAAAACGGGTGCATTCCCCGCACATGGTGCCTTCGGTACTGCCATAGGTGTTGTAGACCGGGACATCCCAGATTTTCGAGATGTATGCCCGGGATTCGTCGGCAAAACTTTCACCACCGGCAACCAGCTTGTCGATAGAGGTATCAGCGGGCTTTACTCCTTCGCTTTCAAGCTGGCGGGCGAGCCGGAGAAGTTTGAAGACACTCCCGACAATTGCAGTCGGACGGTAGCTGGTAATGAGCCGTGATTTGAACGTACATTTGCCAATCGGTATAATGCACATACCGATCTGCCGGGCTGCTATTGTCATGGTATTTGCCCCGACATTCATACCGTAGGATGCACAGACGACGATCCGGTCGGTTTTTGAGAATCCCTGCGAGACAAAACTGCGGGCATATTTTTCGGCATACCGTTTCCAGTCATCCCAGGTCAGGAAAAAACTTTTCGGGACCCCGCTTGTGCCGCTTGTTTCCTGGATGGAAAAGATCTCGTCCCAGCCGGTTGACAGGAACCGGAAGTCCGGGGTATGGGGTGGCTGGTGCTGCCGGATGGTCTGGCCGGATACAATGGGAAGTTCAAGCAGGTCTTCATGGACCCGGATTTCATCGGGATTTATCTTATTTTCACGGAACCAGTGCTGGTAAAAAGGCGAGTGTTCCGCAGCATACCGGATGGTATACCGCACCCGTTCATCAATGAGTGCATCGAGATCGCTGCGCTCCATCGTTTCAATTTCCGGGGAATAATACGGTCCATCGGGCATGATAGAGCATTAAAAAAGGTATTGCTTATAGGTTGCGGAAACCCGCAGGTTCGCCGGGTCAGCGGCGCTGGTATTTCCGGAACATGTAATAGACCCCGCCGGCAAGAACCAGAATCATTGCAAGCCCGAAAACTGCCACCAGTGACTGTTCCCGGACTGCAACCCGGAACGCATCGCTCTTTTCAGTCTGGTCTGATTTAACCTTGACCTCGATCTTGTACTCGCTTGCGACAATGTTTGCCGGGGGAACGATCCGCAGTTTTACCGGTTTACGCTCACCGGGCTGGATCCCGGCAATTGTCTTTGGATCGACATCCGCACTCCACCCGTCCGGTGCTGATATGGTCACCCCGACATTCGTGAGAGCCCCGGCGGTTCCCGCATTGGTCAGCACGAGATCGAACGTGAGAGAATCCCCCTTGTTGACATCGTACTGGTACTGGCTGGCATAGACCCGCAGGTCATAACTGCCACGGATCTTTGCGGTCAGGTTCTCGGAGTAGGTTGTCTGCGACGAATCGATCAGGGCAGTGAGATTGTAGTCCCCGGTTGAGACCCCGTACGGGGGGATTGCTTCGATAATGAGCGTCTTTTCTTCACCGGATTTCACGAACACTTCTGAGATATCAGCAGATGAGGTTGTGCTTTCCCGGTACCGGACATACCATCCTTCCGGAGCACCTTCAACATCGAGCCGGTACGTGTCATCGCTCTTTCCGACATTTTTGAGCACCAGCTCATACTTGGGATTCTCACCGGTACTGACTGTAATCGATGGGGATTTGATGGTCGTGTCGGCAGCAAAGAGAGCTTTGTCAAGCATCACGGTTCCGGCTTTCGTGGTGATCCCGCCCTTGATCTTCACATCGTTCTTCTCGACATCCTTGTACCCGGTCTTTGTGATGAGCAGATCGAACTTCCCGGGAGGGAGTTCTGCCGAGACACTGCCATCAGCGGTACTCATGACCTGGTCAAAAGGTACATGTTCTCCCTTGCGGGTAACAAATATGGTCGCACCTTTCACTTTCTCGCCATCCTTGTCGGCAACCGTCATCTCCAGCGTGCCCAGTTCCCCGGCGTGGGATTTGGAGATCGTTACGTATACCCAGTACCACCCGTCGCCAATATGCAGCCGTACTGAATATTCTCCCGCGGGAGTGTCCGAACTGGTATCGACTTCCAGCCTGAGCTTCCTGCTCTCGCCGGTCGGGATCGAGATCTTATTCACTTCGGTTTCACCGTCCATGAACTGGATCTCCCAGTCGTACTTTTTCCCGTCAAAGGTTTCATACCACAATTTACGGTTGTTTTCCTGGCCGGTATTGGTAACCGTCAGTTCAAACGCAGCGGTCTCACCGGCTTCGATGATCTGGCCGGGCAGGCCGCACTTTATGGTTGTATAGGTATCCTGAGAACTGGTCATGTCAGCACTTGCCGGATACGGCAGCATTACAAGGACAAGGGCAAACAGGAGGAGGGGGAGGACCATCCCGTTTTCCTGCCGGGTTCTCTTCTGCATGATCCGCCCGGTCACCTCACATCCATGCGCATGAACCGGATATAGGCAAGGCAGAAGAAACAGGCAGGAAACACCAGCAGGGCGACAAGGTTGCCAAGAATTCCTGCAAGGATCCCGCTTATATCAACAGAACCATGTTCCGATTTGTCAAAGGAGGTTACAGTCGATGAATACGCACTGCTGCTGGACAGGTACATGATCTGGCCCGGGGAGATCGTTATGGCATTCATTATCCTCTCGTAGTTCATGGTCGGGGAGAACAGCGCAAGGGCATCCTGGACTGCTGCCCGGTGCTCCCAGTACGCCGTCATCTTCTTGTTATAATCATCCCATGCCGGGCTGTCTGCCCCATACGCTGCTACGGAAATAACAGAATTCTGTGTTTCATTTTCCGATTTTATTGAAGATCGCATCTGGTCGATGAGTTCCTGCGGCATCTGCGGCGGGCTGCCGATTACACTCTCCATAACGGTGTTATTTGCAACCATCGGGAACAGGGATGAGAGCACGATAAAGAGAATCATCGTGAAAATCAGGGCTGAACCGCTGTCATTGCAGGCTGTAGACATGAAAAGGGAGATCGCAAAGTAGGTGAAGATCAGGAGGAATGATACCACGCCGAAAACCGCGATCAGGACCAGTTCGTTTGCCTCCGGCACGATACCGTAGATGAGCAGGGTCGCAAACGAGATCAGCAGGACAATCGCAAGCGCGATACAGAGAGCGGCAATCCCGCCCAGCGCCTTTCCGTTGATCACTTCATCACGATAGATCGGGTGGGAGAGCAGGATCTTGAGCGATTTGCTCTCTTTTTCTTTTGTTATGAGATCGAATCCCATCGCAATCCCGAGGATTGCACCGAGGAAGACCAGATACGTGGATACTGTTAAGAAAACGGTCATGACACTGGGTTTCTCACCGATGTAATCCGGGATTACTGATGATGAGATGACCGAAACACGCTCGTTATATGATTTGATGTTCTGGTTGTATTCTGAAATCCCGCCGATCATACCAATGATGGCAATTACAAGGAATATGGAGAAGATCAACAGGAATTTCCTGCTCCGGATATGATCGAAAAATTCCTTTTCGGCAATCGTGAACATGCCGGATCTGCCTGCTGCCATTATGCCTCCTCCTGGTAATAGGAAAGGAAGGTCTCTTCAAGCGAGATTTCCTGGCGGGCGATCTCCCGTATTCGCACGCCGTGATCGTGGAGCAGGTCCGCAACATAATCCCGTATATCGGTTTCTGCGGTAAGGGTAGCTTCGCAGCGGTCGTCCGAGTACGTGGCGCTCACGATTTCCGGGTGGGTGAATGCGGGCATCGGATCGCGGGTCTCGATATGGAACCCGACCGGTCCCCGGTTTGTGGATGCCAGCTGTCCTGCAAGATCCTGCCAGACACCTTCGGCAATCAGCCGTCCCCTTGACAGGATTCCGACCCGGGTACAGACCCGGCTTACTTCTGCAAGGATATGGGATGAGACAACAATCGTCTTTCCTTCCCGCGCGACACCCGTGATGATGCGCCGGTAATCGGTGACCCCCTGTGGATCGAGGTTTGCGGTCGGCTCATCAAGGATGATTACCGCAGGATCGTTGAGAAGTGCTTTTGCAAGCCCGAGCCGCTGGCGCATTCCCTTGGAGTAGCCCCCGACCTGTTTGAAAACCCCGTCGAGGCCGACCGTGACAAGAAGATCGGCTATCCGTTTCCTCCGTAATGCCGGATCCATACCGTAGAGTTTGGCAAAATATGCAAGGTTCTCTTCAGCAGTAAGTCCCGGGTAGAACCCGACGTCTTCGGGCATGTAGCCGATCCGCTGTTTGGTCTCGACCGGGTTCCGTGCGACATCCAGCCCTGCGACAAGGCAACGGCCGGCACTTGGTTCAATAAGCCCGGTCAGCATGAGAATCGTGGTGCTCTTCCCGGCACCGTTTGGACCGAGCAGCCCGTAGATCTCACCTTCCCGGATTTCCGTGGTGAGGTCATGGACTGCATCGACCCCGTTGTATGTTTTTGTGAGATGTTCCAGTTGTATCATGGCATTCCCTTCATTCAGGATTTTTCAGGTTCTGTTGTGCAGGCCAGGGGCCCGGGCAAACGCAGCCTGCAACCACATCAACCGGGTATTAAAAATGAATTCTCGCACAACCGTGAACATGACAGGTGATGAAAAGAGGAATGTGCCGTAACACTCTTATGGGGATATACCGGAAACGGCATTTTTACATCAAGCAATGTAAAAAAACAGAACCGGTGCCGCAACACCGGTCGGGTTTATTGGTAGAGAGTTGTGCCAGATATATTAATTATAGCTCAAACCGGAATTATACGTATGCGATACCGGATGGTTTTAGGGCTTGTGATCCTTGTATTCATGCTCGCGATCCCCGCTGCTTCAGCCACCCAGGAAATTGACGGGGTAGTTGTTGTTACGGCAACGGAGGCATCTGTAATCCAGCTTACAGCGTTCAAGGAGATCCCGGCCAATTCTACGGAAGCGAATGTCCTCATCAACAGGGGGTATGTTATCGCCGGGCCCTTCAATGAAGCCCCGATAATCTCCACATCCCGTTTAACCTCAGCTACTGAGGCAGTTTATTCCGTCAATGTTGTTTCTGTTGAAAAAGGTGTGGATCTCCCGGTAAATTACATGACATTCAGCCTCTCTCCTTCCACTACGAAATTCTATAAGGAAACCGTTGCCAATGGCACCCGGCACAAATGGCTCGACCTCAATTGGAACAATCCGCTTGAATCGCTTTCCGTGACCGCCTATCCCCCGGATGCCGTACTGGGACCCTATACCGATAACTCGGATGGGAAACGGGACGGAAGAATCTTCCTCGATATCGGGCGCGAGACAAATGTTACACCGGGAGACTGGTATTATAAAGTCCAGAATAACCGGCCGGATCCGGCAGGGTATACCCTGAACACGTACGCGTCATAAGAGGATCTCCATGTCCCGTATCTTTTTCAGGCTGCTTTCGGTTGCCCTCATTGCTATTCTTGCCGTTGCTGCATCACCGGTTGCCGGGCAGGAGTATGTTGTCAGGTCAGGGTATGATAGTCCGCCTCCTGCAATGGCAGTTCCGCAGACCCCGGAACCGGTTTCGTTCTGGGCACTTCCGCTCTGGGTCATTATTGCCCAGCTTGTCCTTGTCCCGGTTGAGGTGTTTGCGATGCTGAAACTCTGGCTCTGCCTCGGGTTCAGGAGGGTGTTTGGCGCAAACGTGCTCGAACAGGATATCAGGTCCAGGATTTACGATCATATCCGGCAGAACCCCGGCATCCATCTCCACGGCCTTTCCTGCGAAACGGGAATTGCCATGGGAACCCTGCGCTACCACCTTAATATCCTTCGCCTGACCCATAAGATCACGATGGCAGAAGATGCCGCCACAGTCCGGTTTTACGAGAACAGCGGAACCTATAACGAGACCGAGCAGCAGCTCCTGAAACATCTCCGGAACCAGACGACAAAGAAAATCCTGTATGCCCTTATGGAACGGCCGGAAATCACGCGACAGGAACTTGCATTTGAAGTTGGCATCACCGGGCCATCGGTTACGTGGCACATGAAGCGGCTGGAAAACGACCGGATTATAACGACAAAAAAGACCGGCCGTAGCGTCATCTACGAAATTCCGCAGCCGGTTGCCGGGTACCTCTCACTCCAGCGCAGCCAGGTACCGGCTGCCTGTGGATAAAAATTATAATCTCTTTTCTGCTTCAGCTTCCAGCCGTACCATACCAAGCGCAATTTCGCTGTCAGCATCAGCAGGGAACATCCTGAGATACTGGTCGATAAGTGCATCGATAAACTGTGGCCGCTGGGATTCCGGGACCCGCTCAAGATACGGGAGCCACGTTGTGCGTATCCAGCCGGCAAAATCCTCACGGGTTTTGTGTACCATGATTTTTGGGATCAGTTCCGTCCTTACCGGTACAAGTCCAGCTTCCCTCATCCACGCAGCATATTCCACATCACTAAAAAAACCAAACGGGAAGGAAAAATTTTCAAAATACACTCCCCATGGAGATTCCTGTATCAGTGCATCGATCGCCATGAATGCATTGGCTGCATTTCCTTTTCCGCCCATTTGTACAAGCATTTTTCCACCGGGGCACAGTGCACGCTGTATACCCGCAAGAACCGGCCGATGATCCAGTACCCAGTGAAGAGCCGCATTCGAAAAGACAATATCAAATTCTTCTTCGAAAATGAGATCCCGTACATCCATTTCAGCAAACGAAAGGTTCGGGCAGGTATCCTTCGGGAAATGCCGGCAGGCAAACCGGATCATATCCGTTGAGCTGTCAATACCAACCACCCTGCCACCAGGGAGACACCGGGAAATTTCCACGGTAACTTTTCCGTCACCGCACCCGAGATCAAGAACCCGCTCGTTTCCCTTCAGTCCAAGTTTCCGGATGAGTTCGGAGGCCCATTGGTGCTGGGCAGGTGAACTTTTATGATAATCTTCGGGGTTCCACGGGAAAATCCGTCCATGATCGGGTGCCGTCATCGATCTTCCTCACGGGATATTGGTATTGCCCAGATATATGATTCGTGATACCGCATGATGGTGAAAAGATATGGCAGATGCCGCAAATTTATCGGGGAAAAAAACCTATCATAATGGGATTGTATGTACTTCCATCTCATCCTCACCGACAACTGTAATCTCTGCTGCAGTTACTGCCGGGCAAAGGCGTTCGAGGAACTGGATGAGATGGAAGATCCCTCTGCCCCTGATATTAAAATCGATACGAATCTCCCTTCAGATCTGGATTACAACCTGGATATTTTATACGAATTCCTCAAAAAAGATCCGGATCCTGTCCTGACGTTCTATGGAGGGGAGCCGCTCCTCAGAGCAGACCTCATCGACCGGATCATACGCGATGCACCGGTGAAGCGGTTCATGATGCAGACAAACGGTATCCTGCTTGATCGCCTTGTACCTGAAATTGTCAACCGGTTCTCGACTATTCTTGTCTCGCTTGATGGACGTGAAGCACTTACCAATGCAAACCGGGGTTCAGGGGTTTACCGCCGGGTCATGGATAATGTCCGGCATATCCGTGATGGAGGATATCCCGGTGAACTGATAGCCCGAATGACTGTAACCGAGAATACGGATATTGCTGATGCGGTCAGGTACCTTGCCGACAACCCGGACCATGCTTTTGGCTCAATCCACTGGCAGGTCGATGCGAACTTTGCCGGCGATTTTTCACACCGGTCATTCTCCTCGTGGGTTGAGAAGAGTTACAATCCCGGCATCCGTGCCCTTGTTTCCGGCTGGGTGGACCTGATGGAGACCGAGGGCCGGGTCAGGAAATGGTACCCGTTCCTCGATCCGATGGACGATTTCCTGAACGGGAGGAAAAGCCTGCTCCGGTGCGGGTCGGGGCATACGAATTACAGTATCATGACCGACGGTCACATTGCACCCTGTCCGGTTATGATTGGCATGTCAGAATATTACGTCGGCCACATTTCGGATTCCAACCCGTGCAGGCTTGACAGGATTGATGTAGGCGGGGAATGCATTACGTGCCGGATCCGGGATTTCTGTGGAGGACGCTGCCTGTACTCGAATATCACAAAACCATGGAGCGCAGAGGAACGCCGTCTTGTCTGCGGGACGGTGGAAAACCTCCACGAGGCACTCTGCAATGCATATCCCCGGGTGCAGGCACTTATCCGTGAAGGTGTCATCACACCTGCCGATTTTTCCCACGAGAAATTCAACGGCTGTGAGATCATCCCCTGATAATTATATCCTCAATTAAATAACAAAGTCAGCATAATGCAGATGTATTTATACTCAACGGTCAGATGACTATACGCAGATCAAAACTGCACGAGTAATACAATGGAAAGAAAGAGTTTTGGTGGCCCGAGGAATTTCGGTCCCAGAGAAATGACAAAGACAGTCTGTTCAGACTGTGGAAAAGAGTGCGAAGTCCCGTTCAAGCCGACCGAGGGCAGGCCAGTCTACTGCAGAGACTGTCTCCCGAAGCACCGGAAACCCCGGTTCTGATTTCATAAACATTCTCTTTTTTATAAATTGATCACGATTGTTTTCAAGCGAGCGTTAGCTCTTTTCTGCAAGATTCTATTTACCCGGTTACCCATACAGTAGATTATGGCAGGATCGTGGAAAGAAGCAACGGAGTGCGCTAAAAAAGAAGGCCTCCCCCAGGTGTATCACGATTGCGACACCGATACGTTCGGAGCGTGCAGGGCAGGTGAACAGCAGGGTACATTCAAAGGAGGAGTCTTTACCGAACACCGGTGCATCTGTATGCCGGCACACCTGAGTCCCGAAGAGCTTGCAGCAAAAGAGAAGAAATTCTTATCAGAGAACCCGGACTGGTAAACAGGACTTGATTATTTTTTTAGGTCTTCCCGAAACCGGTGGATAATATCGTAGAGCATCATCCGGAATTCGGTACATACTTCGTCCCAGGATCGGGTACCCTCAGGTGACGGTCCGGGCTCGGGTGTTCCCTCGCCAACAACATGGACCGGATTCTCCCGGGACTGTTTCTGCTGACGGAGGAACTGCGAAAAGATCTCGAAGTAGCCGACAATAAGGACAATGATGAAGATCAGGGGAACGATAAGGAAAGACATCAGCCACAACGCCGGATAGATCGAGGTTCCCGCTATCTGGTCGATCCATTCAAAGATCTCAAGAATGAGGGCGATACAGAAAACACTCCCGACCGCCCGTATGATAGGGGATGGAAGATTGAGGGGGAAAGGAAATGCCCTGAAAATATCCCCGACAAGGAGGAGTACGGCGATGAGAACGAGAAGCCAGAAGTTTCCATTCAGGAACGCAACACCAGAGATGTAGATCGGGTTGGATATATAGAATTTAAGGATATTAGCCAGTACAATCAGGATCAGGAAACAGATGATCCCGATCATCCGTGAAATAAAAATCCAGCCCAATGATCTGTTCCGGCACCGCACGATGTCCACCTCGGATGGTGTATAACGTATGTTGCATTTTCTATATAGTCTTCCTGACAGGGATGCATCTATCACAATACCTATCTTCCGGGATACTGCAATCATTGGATATGCACGTTAACTACAAGCGGTACGGGCTGTATCTTCTCAGGTGGCAGGCAAGCACCCCGATCCTTGCCGGGGTCGGTATTCTTCTTGCATCAATGGGACAACTGGTTGCAGCGATCGTGGCCAACCTTATCGGGGGCCTGATCTTCTTCTGGGTTGACCAGTTCATCTTCACGTCCCAGTCGCTTGCTGCGCAGTGGGAGGTGAAAGAACGTATCACCTGTGTCGACTGCGGGAAAATTACCCGGGGATACCGGCTGGTCAAATCGGAGAATTACGATAAATCCCATGATAGTCACCCGGAATTCCGGTGCGAAGAGTGCTCACGGAAAAAAACCGAGCAGCTCAAAAAACGGGGGATTAAAACAGAATAACTCCTGAAAATACTCACAGGAAACCACAATATTCTGAAGCGCCCTTCCCGATACGCATAACAGGCTGGATCAAAGCCTGCCGTTTTTCTTTTTTGCGATGTATTCCTGTAGAGCTGTATCGTGCCACAAATTTCACATTCCATCCCAATACAACATTGCAACAAAAAATACATCGTTAATCAAATAATAACAACAATGTATAAATATGTACAAAGTTGACCAGTATATACGCAAACGGAACGATTCGGATTATCTCACACCAGGGTCAATCCGCGTCTTCCGGCGCATTATTGCCCGGAACACCTTTTCACACCCCGGGAGTTCCGGGCAAAATTTTAGAAAAAATTACGGCAAGGTGATGCCGGTGGAATGGAAAACGCTTCAATGAAAGAACAACTGAACCTGAACCTCGGATCCGATGAATTCCTTACCGCGGTCAGCAACCAGCCAAAACCGTTGATTATACCCCTGTGTGCGGAACTGCCGCTTCCGGATATCTCACCTCTCGATGTGTATACCGGCACGCAGAACGGGGATGGTTTCCTGTTGGAATCCATGGAAGGCAGCGAGAAGATCGCCCGTTATTCGTACATCGGGATCAACCCTGAACTTGTGATCTCAATCAGTGACCGTGTCGATCTTGTGGGATGTGAACCCTATGTCTCAATTGCAGAAGACCCTCAGGGAGATAACCCGGTCGACCAGATCAAATCGATCCTTTCACGCATAAATTACGTGAACGTTAAAGCCCCGAGATTCTTCGGGGGTCTTGTAGGGTATTTTGCCTACGATTGTGTATACTCACTTTTCCCGAAAGTCCGGGAAGGGATCCCGGATACCCGGAAGGATACTGATCATGAGAACTATCTCGCACGGTTCATGCTGGCACGGGACTGTATCGTCTTCGATCATTTTGAAAAGAAACTCTACATTTTCTCAAGCCCGTTCCTTACGTATGATTCCGATATTGAAACGGAATACCAGAAGAGCGGTGCAAGGATCGGCAAACTCACAGAGCTCATCACAGTACTCGCTGCTGCAAAAACAGCAAAGCCTGCCCGTTCGGGCAGTTCATCTGGGACTCAGGATTACCGGACATCGGTCCCTCAGGATTCGTATGAGAAATCGGTTGGACGGGTCAGGGAGCATATCGCTTCCGGGGATATCTTCCAGGCCGTAATCTCACGGAAGATGGAATGTGACCTGGACTGTAGCCCGTTCTCAGTATATGCAGCCCTGAGGGAGATCAATCCGAGCCCGTACATGTATTATCTTGATTTCGGGGACGAGAACGTGATCGGGGCAAGCCCCGAGATGCTCGTGCGGGTGGAAAAGCGCCGTGTCACAACCGTTCCTATTGCCGGGACACGCCCCCGGGGCAGTGATGCTACAGAAGATGCCCGGCTCGGCCGTGAACTCTTACAGGATGAAAAAGAACGGGCCGAGCATACGATGCTCGTCGATCTTGCCAGGAACGATCTTGGAAGAGTCTGCCGGTTCGGAACGGTTGAAGTGAGCGAATTCATGGGTATTGAGAAGTTCTCGCATGTCCAGCACATTGTCTCGACGGTGAATGGCGTATTGCGGGATAATCTCGATTGCTACGATGCATTCAAATCCTGCTTCCCGGCAGGAACGGTATCAGGCGCCCCGAAGATCCGGGCCATGCAGATAATCGACGAAGAGGAGCCGGAGAACCGGGGAATCTATGCGGGGGCAGTCGGGTATATCGGCTTTGACCGGAATCTCGAATTTGCAATCGCCATCCGCACAGTGGTTGTCAGGAACGGGAGGGCGTCTGTGCAGGTCGGGGCAGGTATTGTCGCTGACTCGGTCCCGGAAAACGAGTGGATCGAGACTGCAAACAAGGCAGCAGCAATGATCCGGGCGCTCGACCGGGCAGGGGTAAATTCATGAAAGTTCTCATCGTGGACTGTTACGACAGTTTCACGTTCAACCTGTACCAGCAGGTAGGGCGCCTCGGGGGCAACCCGGTTGTCTTCACCAGCGATACACCACTCTCCCGTCTTGAAAAATCCGGCTGCGACCGGATCATTCTGTCCCCCGGCCCGGGAACACCTGATGATTCAGGGGTTTGCCGGGAAGTACTCGAAACAATGAGCCGGACAATTCCCACGCTGGGAGTCTGCCTCGGTCACCAGACAATCTGTTCTGTATTCGGGGGTTCTGTTGTGCGGGCACCCCACATTATGCACGGGAAAACCTCATTGATTAACCACGATGGAACAGGTATCTTCAGCGGAATTCCCTCTCCATTTACCGCAACACGGTACCATTCACTCGTAGCAAGGACAGACTCCATCCCAGAAAACCTGCGGATTACAGCAACAAGCGGGGATGACGGATACGTGATGGGAGTACAGCATGCACGGTATCCCATCGCGGGAGTCCAGTTCCACCCGGAGAGTATCCTTTCCGGTGAAGGCGATCACATCATCCGGAATTTCCTCGATTGCAGGGGGATGATGCAATGACATTCCAGAATACTATATCAAAACTGATCGAGCGGGAGAATCTTACGACCGAAGAAGCCACACAAGTCATGAGTATCATCATGGAAGGTCGTGCTACACCCGCACAGATTGGAGGGTTCCTTGTCGCCCTGCGGATGAAAGGGGAGACTCCGGACGAGATCGCAGCATTCGCCCGGGTGATGCGGGATCATGCCGTCATGGTCAGGCCGCATACCACCCGTATGCTGGTTGATACCTGCGGTACAGGAGGTGACGGTGCACAGACATTCAACATCAGTACTATCGCAGCATTTGTTGCAGCCGGTGCCGGTGTGCCGGTTGTCAAGCATGGCAACCGGAGCGTGAGCAGCCGGTGCGGTTCGGCCGATGTGCTTTCGGAGTTAGGCATCAACCTTGCCATCGATCCGCAGATACAGGCGGATATCATAGACGAAATCGGCATTGTCTTTCTCTTTGCGCCGAACCATCACCCTGCAACGAAACATGCAATGGGTGCCCGGCAGGAAATCGGGTGCAGGACTGTCTTTAACATCCTCGGCCCGCTTGCAAACCCGGCAAACGCAAAGGCACAGGTACTCGGGGTATACCGGCCGGACCTGACCGTAACAATTGCTGATGTCCTCAGGATACTGGGACTTTCCCGTGCGATGGTGGTCCATGGAAACGGACTTGATGAAATCACAACAACGGGAGAGACCATTGTTGCGGAACTTGAATGTGGGATAATCCGGTCCTATACGATCCGGAATGATACATTCGGTATTGCAACAGCGCAACAGGCAGATCTTATTGGAGGAGATGCACAGGAGAATGCCCGCATCTTATGTGAAGTGCTGGATGGGGAACACGGTGCTGCACGTGATATCGTCCTGATGAATGCCGGGGCAGCGATCTATACCGGAGGTCTTGCAAAGGACCTTCACGAAGGAATCCGGCTTGCCGGGGCATCCATCGATTCAGGAAATGCCCGGGGAAAACTGGATGCACTTGTAGCGGCAACACGGGGTGCAGCATGATCCTCGACGAGATAGTCAGGAGAACAGAGAAACGGGTGGCCCGGCTGCCTGCAACATTCCCGGAGGCTCCGCAAGGTACACGATTGAGCCTTGCCAAGGCAATCCGGAGCCAGAACGGCAGGAATGCCGTGATTGCTGAGATCAAATGTGCTTCACCAAGCGGAGGTATCATCCGGCGCAATGTTGATATGGCAATGATGGCCCGGGTTCTTGAGACGAGTGGCTGTACAGCATTATCGGTCCTGACCGAACCGTACTTCTTCGGAGGGGCGGTTCAGGATATCGTAAAAGTGAAAAATACAGTCAATGTCCCGGTTCTCCGCAAGGATTTCATTATCGATGAACGGCAGATTGCTGAGACCCATGCCCTAGGTGCCGATGCGGTACTCCTGATTGCTGCAGTTCTCAAAGATCGGCTGCCGGCTTTTGTCGAACTTTCCAAAGATTACGGCCTTGAACCGCTTGTAGAAGTCCACGATGCGGCAGAAGCCGGTCTGGCACTGATGACAGACGCAACCTTAATCGGCATCAACAACCGGAATCTTTCCACCATGACCATCGACCGTGCCACGACCCGTTTCCTCTCGGCTTCTGTGCGGGATGCCGGAAGGCTGATTGTATCAGAGAGCGGTATGCGTTCGGCCGATGATATCCGTGAACTGAAACAATACTGTGACGCATTTTTAATTGGTTCATCTATTATGGCCGACAGACGTCCGCAGGACAAACTGGAGGAATTCGTATGCGCATAAAGATTTGCGGCATTACCCGGCCTGACGATGCACGTTTTGCCGAACAGGAAGGTGCCGATGCTCTAGGGGTTGTCCTGTGCAGCCCGTCATCGAAACGATCGGTCAGTCCTGAAAGGGCAGTGGAGATCTTCAGATCTGTCGGTCCGTTTACTACAACTGTTGCCGTCACTCATACAAAATCCGAAGAGGATCTCAAAAAAATCCTCGCCATTAAACCCGACGCTCTTCAGATCTCCCATCCATTCGTTTTCAAGGAAAAACCAGATGTAAAGATCATACGGGTAATCGGAAAAGGCGAAACCCTCCCGGAAGACTGCGATGCGATCATCATAGACGAGAGCCATGGCAGCGGGAAAGATTTTGATCTCACAGTTGCGAAAAACGCAGTGAACGATTCGAAAATACCGGTAATTCTTGCCGGGGGATTGACCCCGGAAAATGTAAAACGGGCTATCAGCCAGGTACACCCTTATGCTGTCGACGTCGCAACAGGCGTTGAACTGGCACCGGGAATCAAGGACAGGGAAAAAATCAGGGCGTTTATTGCCGCCAGCAGGAGGATATAACATGGAAAAAACAGGGAGATTCGGGAAATTCGGCGGCCAGTATGTGCCTGAGACCATGATGAACGCACTCCAGGAACTGGAACATTCGTACGACCAGATCCGCACGGACCAGAAATTCATCCGGGACCTGGCTGCATACCAGTCAGAGTATGCCGGCCGGAAAACCCCACTTACATTCTGCGAAAATGCTTCACGCGAACTGAAATGCAGGGTTTATCTCAAGCGCGAAGACCTTGTCCACGGAGGATCGCATAAACTCAACAATACGCTCGGGCAGGCACTTCTCGCAAAACACATGGGAAAGAAGCGGCTGATCGCTGAAACAGGAGCTGGCCAGCACGGGGTCGCAACGGCGATTGTCGGGGCAGCACTTGGCCTGCCGGTCGAAGTCTACATGGGTGAGATCGATACGAAGCGCCAGGCGCTTAATGTTTTCCGGATGGAGATGATGGGTGCAAAAGTCATACCGGTAAAATCCGGATCGAGAACACTCAAAGATGCGACAAGCGAGGCGTTCCGTGACTGGGTTGCAAACGTTCGGGAAACGTATTACCTGATCGGCTCGGTTGTCGGGCCGAATCCGTATCCCCGCATGGTTCGGGATTTCCAATCAGTAATCGGCAGGGAAACCCGGGCACAGGTAATGGAAAAGGAGGGGCGGCTTCCCAACACAATCGTTGCCTGTGTTGGCGGGGGATCAAATGCCATTGGAATCTTTTACCCGTTCCTGAACGATGATGTGGAATTAATTGGAGTAGAAGCAGGTGGCAAAGGTATTGAAACCGGTGAACATTCTGCAACACTCTGCGCCGGTGAGCCGGGGGTTCTCCACGGGGCACTTTCATACCTGTTGCAGGATGTCGACGGGCAGGTGCTGCCAACCCACAGTATCTCAGCAGGGCTGGATTACCCGGGCGTCGGGCCGGAACATGCCATGCTCAAGGATACCAACAGGGTCCGTTACGAGGCAATGAACGATCCGGATGTACTGGAGGCATTCATGTTCTTATCAAGGACCGAGGGGATCATCCCGGCGCTGGAATCGGCCCATGCCGTCGCGTATGTCATAAAGAACGCTGACCGGTTCGATAAAGAGGATATCGTTGTGATCAACCTCTCCGGCCGGGGCGATAAGGATGTTGCTGAAGTCGCACGAATGCAGGGGCGAGTCTGATGGGAAGGATTGACGAGACTTTTAAAAAGACCGGGAGTCCGGCATTCATTGGTTTTACCGTTGGGGGGGATCCCGATAAAGAAACGAGTATCCGGATTGCAAAAGCCCTTATTGACGGGGGAACGGATATTCTCGAGATCGGAGTGCCATTCTCTGACCCGGTTGCAGACGGGCCGACCATCCAGAAAGCGGATGAACGGGCACTTCTTGCCGGTACGACCCCGTCAACTATCTTCGAGATCGTAAAAGAAGTACGGGCGTATTCAGATGTTCCGATTGTCTTCCTGACGTACTACAACATCATATACCGGCGCGGGATCGAGCGGTTCTATCGTGAGGCCCACGAAGCCGGAGTCGATGGCATCCTTGTCGCCGACATGCCAGTCGAGGAATCTGATGAGGTAACCGAAATCTCACAGCGATGCGGGATCGACCCGATCTTCCTCATCACCCAGACCACAACCGAGGAACGGATCCGGAAGATTGCCGACCGTGCAAAGGGTTACCTGTATCTCGTTGCAGTCCTTGGGGTTACGGGAATCCGGGACCAGGTTTCCGGTGAGGCTATCGATCTCATCCGGCTGGTTCGCAACCATACGACCCTCCCCCTGGCTCTCGGATTTGGGATCTCAATACCTGATCATGCCGCAACCTGTGCTGCCGGCGGAGCTGATGGGATCATTGTCGGCAGTGCAATTGTAGACATTGTTGAAAAGAATCAACAAAACCCGGACAGAATGGAAACCGAACTTAAAAATTATGTCGCCACCATGAAGCAGGCGGCAGGAAATGCCGCACGGAAATAAAAACAAACCAACCATTTTTAAACCAGTTTGCAACAAATGGTAACCTGAATTACCATGATGTCAAAAACTGGTATCTGTATCATTCTTGGCTTCTGCCTGATTGCCGGACTCTTCATTGCCGGCTGCACCCAGCCATCTTCACCTGCACAGACAACGACCGCTGCTACTCCTGCTGTGACTGCCGGTATGGCAAACCCTGCCTCAGTTTATTGCGGAACAAACGGGGGGACAACTGAAATCAAGAAGAATGCTGATGGCAGCGAGTACGGCATGTGCACATTCACCAACGGTACCACCTGCGAGGAATGGGCACTCTTCCGTGGAGAAGGCTGCAACGCAGGTGTGATGACGTCCGCCACTACTGCGGCATCAATCGGCATGGCTAACCCGGCATCGGTAAACTGCGGGAACATTGGCGGAACCACTGAAATCAAGAAGAATGCTGACGGCAGCGAGTACGGCATGTGCACGTTCACAAACGGTACAAGCTGCGAGGAATGGGCACTCTTCCGTGGGGAAGGCTGCAAGAGCGGCAGTTCATAACTACCCTTTTTTAAAAACAGAGATTTTCTGACAGTCAGTCTCCTTCAACCGGATCGCCACGATAACCGTGGCTGGAAAGAATTGAGAGAACTTTTTGAATCCACACGGAATCACGGGTTCCATCAGTATGGACCTGGGATACCGCTGCCACTTCGTCATCCCAGATTTCCGCAAGGGTTTCATCCCGGGTCTGGAGATCGTGCCGTCCAACAACCCTGCCGCAGGACTGCCCTTCCCTGTCGTAGATCACCATGTGGTAACACCGGAAATCCCGGCAGATCTTAGGCCGTGTCGAATAGATAGAACAGGCAAAACCCGGTCCTCCTGTATTCTTCCGTGAAAACACACAGATTTTCCGGCGGGTCGCGCTGTCCTTACCAACGATATCCGGAAACTCTTCGGATATCTCATCTTCATACTCCGGCTCTACCCGGACCATAAAGAGCTCATTCGTCAGACCATTCCGGCAATAATAATCCCGGTCATTCAACTGGCGTTCTATTGTGATGAGTGCCCCCAGACTTGCACAGCATTTCCCACAGCCATCGCACTCAAATTTTACCATACCGGTAACCGGGTATTAGTGGGAGAGGTTAAAAAAGAAGGGGAATAAGCTCTTCGGTTAAGATGGTCATCCCCCGCGTACTACCCGGGCCACAAACACACCTAAATAAATTCCAATTCTTTTTGTTCCCGGGTGTTGTATCAGATCTATGGATCTCCTCGCAGCGTTCGTGATTACCCTTGCCCTCATCACGTTCGTAAGTCTCCGGTACCGGATATCCCCATTCTTCACGCTGATTGGAGGATCAATCCTGTTCGGGCTTTTATCGGGTATGACACTCGATGCGACACTTCTTGGGATTGTCACCGGTATCGGGGCAGTCTTTTCAGCATTCGGGATTATAATCCTTTGTGGTGCGGTTATTGCAAAGCTCCTTGAAGAACAGCACCAGATCGAAGAGATCATTGCCGACATAAGGCAGTATGTCAGGAATCCTCCGGTGCTTGCCGGGTTCTCAGGGTATCTCCTTTCTGTCCCGATCACCTGCTGTATCACGGCATATATCCTCCTCAACCCCATATTCGATCATATTGAGAAAGATCCAAAAAAGCGTAATATTCTCCTCTACCTTGTTGCAGTCGGAAGTATCGTCTCGTATGCCCTTATCTACCCGACACCGGTTGTCATACCGCTCTTCGACGCATTCTCACAAGGAATGAGCCCGTTTGTGTACGATGCTGTTGCGATCCCACTTTCACTTGTCGTGCTTGCAGGAATCCTCCTTTTCTTCCACCGGGTGCATCCGGAACATATTTCGGACAATTCTTTAGCAGATCCCACGACTGGAGACCACCATACAATTCACGGGAGAGCGTGGGCCCCGTTCATCGTAATCCTCCTTGCAATCCCGGTCTCACTTTTTGTCCTGAGCCTCTCGCATACAGCCATGATCAGTTTCATCATGCTCGCCGGGGCAGTGACCGCGATCATTCTTGCACCGCAGGAACTCCGTTCAAAGGGATTGTCGCAGGGAGCAAAGCACGCCGGGCTGATCATCTTTGATATCTGCGGGGCAGGGGCGCTCGGGTTTGTGATTGTCAGCACCGGGTTTGCCCAGGGAACCCTCGGCCAGCTTACCCAGGTCATTCCCATTATCCTCGTACCGTTCATTCTAGCGGCCCTGATCGAGACTGCACAGGGTTCCCGGGTCGTCACTGCCGTGATAACTGCGCAGGTAATTGCCGGATCAGCAGTTGCCAGCGCCCTGCACCCGGTCACGCTTATTCTGCTCATCAGTGCCGGGGCCTGCATGATTTCGTACGTTACAGATCCATTCTTCTGGCTTGTCCAGCGGACAACCGGAGATGATATGAAAACAGTGGTGAGAAATTATACCCTGCCGATTGCACTTGCAGGTATCGTGATCTTTATTGTCGCACTGGCACTCGAATATTTTGTATTCCGATAAAAATACAAGAACAATTAACCGGCAAATGCTTTCCCGGTTTCCGTGAGCGAATAGATGATCCAGTTCCCGTGATACTCACCTTCGATCAGGCCCGCTTCTTTTAAAATATTCAGGTGATACGATAGTTTTGAGTTTGCAATCCGGACGAAACGGTTAATGACGCAGACGCAGAGCGGCTGATCACGAAGCAGGAAGATGATACTGAGCCGGAGTGGATCAGAAAGTGCATGGTAGATCCGGCTTTTCTTTTCGAGCTCCTCCTGCGGAGGGATGCGCCTGCCGAGCGCCTCAAATCCCCCGGCCTGCTCGATCTCTTTCTGGATTTGCTCCGGGATCTCGGTAAACTGTTCCTCAGACCCAGAAGAGCCAGCCGTTGGGCAACAGGATTTTTTGCGGGAAGTCATTTCAAAATAATGTGAAATGAAAAGATATATAATCTTGTCCTGTTCACATTAATTCAACAAAATTTGAAATGATGTGAACATAATGGAGAACCAGAGATCAGCCTGCTCCTGTGGAGCAGAGGGAAAAGCACGCATTATTTATTCCTGTTCCGGCATCGGATCGAATGTTGGCCAGCTTGCCAATGCTGCAGCATGTCGCCTTACCCTTGAAGGATATGGAGGGGGATCATGCCTTGCAGGGATTGGAGGGGGTGTCGAAAAACTGATAGGGATGGGTAAGCAGGTTGATGAGCGGATTGTCATCGACGGGTGTCCGCTTGCCTGTGCAAAGAAAATTCTTGACGGGAACAGCATGAGTATCAACCATTATATCCTCATCACCGATCTCGGCATTACAAAAACACCCGGTCCTGCGTATGATGAGCGCGATATACAGACTGTTGTGGACGCTGTCAGGAAACAGGTGTTGTGATATCATGTGCTGCAAAGCCGATGAGACTCATAACAGGCACACATCCGTTGAATGTACCGATCAGTCACGAATTGTTGACGTCCTTGAATGGAAACCTCACCCAAAATTTGCCGGGGTTGCCATGAGACACCTCGTGGTCGGGAAAGATACGGGTGGACGAATGAGCGTTCACCAGGTCAGAATCGATCCCGGCTGTACCATCAGCGACCATGTTCACGCAGATATGGTCGAAATCCACGATGTGGTTACAGGAGCGGGTACTTGTCGGATTGCAGGAAAAGAGATCCAGTACCTTCCAGGTGTAATAGGTATTATGCCGGCTGACACGGTGCACCGTATCGATGCAGGGGACAACGGTCTTCTCCTGCTTGCAACCTTCAGCCCGCCGCTTGAATGAGAGGAGATCATGAAAGCCATTATTACCTGTTCAGGAATTTCAAACACCGGGAAACTCACCACCCAGGCCGCACTTGTACTGATGCAAAAAAAACCAGGCATATTTGTATGGATGCATGCAAAACAATCGGCCGAATCACTTGAAACTGATGCCCGTGACGCAGAGCAGATAATTATCATTGATGGATGTACAGACTGTTGCGCCCACAAGAAATTTTCAGCTACAAACCTCACACCACATCTCCATATCATTGCAACCGGACTCGGGATCGAAAAGAACGGGATGGCTGATGTACAGTATCACGAGATCGAAAAAGTCGTGACTGCTGTAGAGCAAAAAATATAATCCATATATAAGGAAAATACGATGCAGTTTCAGGTATTTGGGATCAGGGATAAAGTTTTAGACCAGACATTGATCGGAGCGTAAAATGCAGGATTATTTACAACTATTCGCTGACTGGATAACCTATGGCATCTTTGGGATTACACAGGCAGACCCGCTTGCTTCATCGCTGAATTTTTTCATTTACGATTCGATCAAGGTCACCCTGATGCTTGCCGTGATTGTCTTTGCAGTCGGCATCATCCGTTCATTTATTACCCCGCAGAAAGTCCGGAAATGGGTTGCCGGGCGAACAGAAGGGGCGGGCAATGTCCTTGCAGCACTTCTTGGCATCCCGACACCGTTCTGCTCCTGTTCAGCGGTCCCGCTTTTCATCGGGTTCGTCGAATCGGGAGTTCCACTTGGGATTACCTTCTCGTTTTTGATCGCATCCCCGCTTATCAATGAAGTAGCAGCAGCGATGTTGTTTGCATTGTTCGGGTGGCAGATTGCGCTCATCTACATCATCTCCGGGCTCGTAATCGCGATTGTTGCCGGCATTATCATCGGCAGGCTCCGGCTTGAAGGTGAAGTCGAGGAGTTTGTCTGGAAATGCAAGATGCATGATCAGGCAGATAAAGAAATGACGTGGCGTGACCGTATCGATTTCGGGATTTCGGAGTCTAAAAGTATTACCCTCAAAGTTCTACCGTATATCCTGCTCGGCATTGCCATCGGAGCGGTCATCCACGGGTACGCACCTGCGGATTTCCTTGCAAATATCGCCGGGCCGGATAATCCACTGGCGGTGCCGATAGCAGTATTAATGGGCATCCCGCTCTATTCGAACGCTGCCGGTATGATCCCGATCATGGAAGTCCTCACTGCCAAAGGTATGGCAATAGGAACAGCACTTGCATTCATGATGGCGGTCATAGGACTCTCGGTTCCCGAGATGATCATCCTGCGCAAGGTGATATCGCTCAAACTTATTGCAATCTTTGCCGGTATCCTGTTCGTATCGTTTGTTGCCATCGGGTACCTGTTCAATGCGATTCTTGGGTGACTATGATGATCATACAAGAGAACGTATCACAAAAAGGGTAATAACGGGTTTCGGATAATTTCGTCGGATTCTACAGATAAAGAGCGATTAACATGGACTATTCAAAATCATGTGGATGTGATTGCACACCAGATGCCGGCTCACCTGCGGGTTATTGCACGGGAAATCCGGATAATATTTCGGATATTCGGGAAACGACCGGCACGATCACCTTACACAATCGGTTCGACCACTTCCTTGCCCGGTGGGGCGTTAACCGGTTGGACCACATTATCGAACCAGGACTGTACCGGCTCGGTAATCCCACCCCGGAATCCCCGGTCTTTGCATCGGCCAATTATACACTAAGTTTTAATGCGCTCAGATCAGCACTCAGCACCACAGATGCATGGATCCTTGTCCTCAATACAAAAGGAATCAATGTCTGGTGTGCTGCCGGGAAAGGAACCTTTGGTACTGAGGAACTTATCCGACGCATCAGGTTAACTGATCTTGCCAGTATCGTCAAACACCGGAAAATTATCGTTCCCCAGCTGGGGGCACCCGGTATTTCGTGGCCGCATGTGTTGCGGGAATCCGGCTTTAAAGTGGAATACGGACCGGTAAGAGCTTCCGATCTGCCTGCATACCTTCAGGATCATAAAGCCACTCCTGCAATGAGAAGAGTTCAGTTCACGGTATGGGACCGTATTGTCCTGATCCCGGTGGAGTTCGTCCACGCCCTGCCAATCACCATTATATCAGTGCTTGCCATCGGCTTCCTTGCAAACTGGACTCTGGCCATCCAACTGCTCACCGCAATCCTCGCTGGCAACGTCCTCTTCCCGATCCTGCTCCCGATCCTTCCGACAAAGGATTTCACAACAAAAGGCCTCGTACTCGGTATGATCGTCATGCTGCCCTTCGCGATTCTGCCGAATGCAATTACCGTATCAGGGTTTCCAGGGATTGCAGAAGCCTATGCGATCACAAGCTTTCTCATTTTCCCACCAATCACAGCGTACATCGCGCTCAACTTCACGGGTTGCACAACATTCACGTCACGGACAGGGGTGAGAACAGAGATCTTCTCTTATATACGGCTTCTTGTGGGAATGCCAATTGCCGGACTTCTGCTCACCGGCATGTTCTTTCTCATTGCATCAGGTGTGATTTAGATGTTCAACTCGTATACGGAAAATACCCTGAACTATGATCAGGCCCGTTGTATCAACTGCGGGGTGTGCAGCACCGTCTGCCCGCACGGGGTGTTTGTGCCGGGAGAAGAAACAGCAGTTCTTGCAGCACCTGCATCCTGCATGGAATGCGGCGCCTGTGCACTCAACTGCCCGGTGCAGGCGATAGAGGTTCAGAGCGGGGTCGGCTGCGCCCATGCGATGATCAGTGCAACCCTGCGGGGGAAAGATATGGATTCTGGGGAGTGCAGCTGCGGGGGACCGGAGGGGACCTGCTGTGGCAGTTCTGGCGAAAAAGCAGAGAACTGCGAGGTGAAATAGATGGACAATCCCCGGAAAAAACTCCCGTTCCTTGACACGTACCTCACCCTCTGGATCTTCCTTGCGATGGCTCTTGGCATAGGGATCGGATATTTCTTCCCGCACATACCAACCGCGATTACCGGATTATCTATAGGAACCACATCAATCCCAATCGCGATCGGGCTTATTCTCATGATGTATCCCCCGCTCGCAAAAGTGAGATACGAGGAACTCAAAAACGTCTTCCGGGACACAAAAGTACTCGGGCTCTCACTCGTCCAGAACTGGGTTATCGGCCCGGTTCTGATGTTTGCCCTTGCGGTGCTCTTTCTCCGCGATCAGCCGCTGCTTATGTACGGGCTGATTCTCGTTGGCCTTGCCCGCTGTATCGCAATGGTGATTGTCTGGAACGATCTTGCAGGGGGAGACTGTGAGTACTGTGCCGCGATTGTTGGCCTGAACTCGATATTCCAGGTCTTTTTCTATTCAGTATATGCATACTTCTTCATTACCCTGCTTCCGCAGGTTCTCGGGGTTTCCTCTGGAACCATTATTGCGATAACGATTACTGAGATTGCCATCAGTGTTTTCATTTATCTGGGCATCCCGTTCATTGCCGGAGTCATAACACGGGTTGTCCTGCTCCAAATCAGGTCAAAAGCATGGTACGAACAGGTCTTCCTCCCAAAGATTTCTCCGATTACGCTTATTGCTCTGCTCTTTACGATTATTGTCATGTTCGCACTCAAGGGCGAATATATCGTGAACGTTCCGCTGGATGTTGTCCGTGTCGCAGTGCCGCTGGTCTGCTACTTCCTCATCATGTTCTTTGTCAGTTTCTGGATGGCATATCGCATGGGCATCGATTACCGCAAATCAACCAGCCTCTCGTTTACCGCAGCCTCCAATAACTTCGAACTGGCAATTGCTGTAGCCATTGGCGTTTTTGGTATCGGGTCAGCAGTCGCGTTCGCAACCGTGATCGGGCCGCTGGTGGAAGTGCCGGTCATGATCGGTCTTGTAAATGTTGCACTCTGGCTCAAAGGGCGCTGGTACAGCAGCAAACAGGAGATGCCCGGGATCTGTAAATCATGACCGATAAATCCCGCATCCTCTTTGTCTGTACCGCAAACGCGGCCCGGTCCCAGATGGCAGAAGGTTACTTACGGGCAAAATATGGTGACCGGTACGAAGTATTTTCTGCCGGGACTCGCCAATCGAAAGTCAGCACCCGTGCAATTACTGTGATGGAGGAGATTGGTATTGATATCTCAGGCCATCAGTCAAAAACGCTCGATGCCGTAGCCGGAATCCCGTTTGATATTGCCGTCACCCTTTGCGATAGTGCACATGCGGTCTGCCCGATTGTTCCAAATGCAAAAAAGATAGGACTTACGCAAAACCCCCAGAAAAAAAATCAGAGCGCATATTTTGGCTGAGCCAGATAGCCCGCGATGGCAGACTTGACAATCTCCCATTTGGCCTTGTAGATAGTGATGTTATTGATGCGATTAACGACCTCAAGCCGGATGAAAGCCCTGATCGAGCAGTTGATATGATTCCGTTGGCCGGCCTCTTTTCTGATCTTACAATCTTCGACGCAACATAGTTCTTTGAGAGCGCGGTGATAGTTTTCAATCGACCAGCAGATAGCCTGGAGACTCCTTCTGTCGTCGTGGTCCATGGTCAGGAAATTCGTCGCCCAGTACCGCTCTTTCCCATCCTTGTTAACGGTATGAAAAACCCGGGCGAACCCGAATTTCTTCATATGGACCTTCAAGCCATCATCAGGGATTGAGAGGGAAGAAACCGGGCGATTGTCCGTATGGTCCGGGTTTACCATTCGGTTCTTCTTGATACGTGAGAACCAGTTCCAGCCGATTCGGGAGACGCACTTCAGGTTGTCAATCCCGGAATACCAACTGTCAAACATCACGAAGGATGGTTGAATACCTCGCCCTGATGCCGTCTTGACCATGTCCCGGAAATGATCGTTCTTTGACAACTCATCGACGTCTTTGTCATAAATCCGATAATCGATCGGGAATGTACTGGTTCCATCGGTCCAGACCAGGGTGATCAGACCGATTCCCTTAACCACTGAATGATGCTTGCCACTCCATTGGTAATAGGTCAATTCGATCTGCTTCGAATGGATTTTGTCAATAACTGTGTCATCCACTATCAGCCATCCGCTTCGCTTCTCGATATATGGTTCAACCTCGTTCCACAACGTCTCCGGGGTCAGGGACTGCCTTGTCAGAAACCGGTTGATCTTGTCATGCGCTACGACCAGACCGTTCACAGAATAACATTCGGCTGCTTTCACACACGATACATCGCATTGCGCTGCTACAAGAAAATTTATGTAATCCAAGTCGGTTATCTTCCGTGACTGGTTCACGATCCTTCCTT